>Ga0222426_100359_pt1 | contig 35015 bp, 30 predicted proteins | sample 2B50Ametagenome_FD_180087 | JGI IMG/M metagenome (GOLD analysis project Ga0222426, IMG submission 180087) | Enriched microbial communities from leaf-cutter ant dump, University of Wisconsin, Madison, United States - 2B50A (version 2) | ecosystem: Environmental > Terrestrial > Nest > Insects nest...
CGCGCTGCTCACCTTCACCCTGCTGCTGATCGACAGCAGCGCCCTGCGCCAGCGCGGACGGACCTTCCTCGCCGTAGTCTCGTTCGTCTGCGCGTCCATCCTGGTGTGGATCGGCTACGACTACAGCCAGCAGTACAGCACCTGGTTCAGCATCACCGTCGGCGTATTGCTGGGCATAGGCGCGCTGGGCGTGGTGATAGTGCTGTTCACCGAGGCCCACGAGTTGGCCGAGGCGGTGTGGACGCGCAAGCGCCGCCGCCTGTTCCTGCCGGTCACCGACGCCGAGGCCTACCGGCCCAAGGTCTCCATCCACGTGCCCTGCTACAACGAGCCGCCGGAGATGCTCAAGGAGACGCTGAACGCCCTGGCCAGGCTCGACTACCCGGACTTCGAGGTCCTGGTGATCGACAACAACACCAAGGACCCGGCCGTGTGGGAGCCGGTGCAGGCCCACTGCGAACTGCTCGGCCCGCGCTTCCGCTTCTTCCACGTGGCGCCCCTGGCCGGCTTCAAGGGCGGCGCGCTGAACTACGCGCTGCAGTTCGTCGCGCCCGACGCCGAAGTCATCGCGGTGATCGACTCCGACTACTGCGTCGAGCCGGACTGGCTCAAGCACATGGTGCCGCACTTCGCCGACCCGCAGATCGCCGTGGTGCAGTCGCCGCAGGACTACCGCGACCAGCACGAAAGCGCCTTCAAGCGCCTGTGCTACGCCGAGTACAAGGGCTTCTTCCACATCGGCATGGTCACCCGCAACGACCGCGACGCGATCATCGAGCACGGCACCATGACCATGGTCCGGCGCCAGGTGCTGGACGAGCTGAAGTGGGCCGAATGGTGCATCACCGAGGACGCCGAGCTGGGCCTGCGGGTGTTCGAGCGCGGCCTCTCGGCGGCCTACTTCGAGCGCAGCTACGGCAAGGGCCTGATGCCCGACACCTTCATCGACTTCAAGAAGCAGCGCTTCCGCTGGGCCTACGGCGCCATCCAGATCATGAAGCGCCACACCGACGCCCTGCTGCGCGGCCGCGGCCCGGACGGCAGCAAGCTGACCGGTGGCCAGCGCTACCACTTCGTCGCCGGCTGGCTGCCGTGGATCGCCGACGGCATGAACATCTTCTTCACCCTCGGCGCGCTGCTCTGGTCGGCGGCGATGATCATCGTGCCCAAGCGCGTCGACCCGCCGCTGCTGATCTTCGCGATCCTGCCGCTGACGCTGTTCGCCTTCAAGGTCGGCAAGATCCTCTTCCTCTACCGGCGCACCGTGGGCGTGAACCTGCGCGACGCGCTGTTCGCCGCGCTGGCCGGGCTGTCGCTGTCGCACACCATCGCCAAGGCGGTGCTGTACGGCTTCGTCACCCGCTCCATCCCGTTCTTCCGCACGCCGAAGATGCGCGCAAGCCACGGCCTGCTGGTGGCGCTGGCGGAAGCCCGCGAGGAAGTCTTCATCATGCTCCTGCTGTGGGGCGCCGCCCTGGGCATAGTCCTGGTGCAGGGCGTGCCCAGCCCGGACCTGATGTTCTGGGTGGTGATGCTGCTGGTGCAGTCGCTGCCATACCTGGCGGCGCTGATCATGGCCCTGCTCTCCTCGCTGCCGCGCCCGCGCGAGGAAGAAGCGCTGAGCGGTTCCGAGCAGGTGGGCTGAACGGCCAGGCGCTTTTCGTAGGATGGGTTGAGCCTTGGCGATACCCATGCGGCCATGGCGATGGGTATCGCTTCGCTCAACGCCATCCTACGAAAAGCCATGCTCGCTCATACGCCATCCCACGCACCGTGCTCCTTGTAGGAGCGCGCCCTGCGCGCGAAATCGCGGGCAGGGCCCGCTCCTACAGTTGAGCTCGGAATGGCCCTGCTCTCTTCGCTGCCGCGCCCGCGTGAGGAAGAGGCGCTGAGCGGTTCCGAGCAGGTGGGCTGAACGGCCAGGCGCTTTTCGTAGGATGGGTTGAGCCTTGGCGATACCCATGCGGTCATGGCGATGGGTATCGCTTCGCTCAACGCCATCCTACGAAAAACCATGCTCGCTCATACGCCATCCCCCGCACCGTGCTCCTTGCTAGGAGCGCGCCCTGCGCGCGAAATCGCGGGCAGGGCCCGCTCCTACAGTTGGGCTCGGAGTCGGAGGCATCGTAGGAGCGAGCTTGCTCGCGAACGGACTCTTCGCTCCTACGCGCATCCTGCCAAGGAAACCGCTGCGACCAGACGACGCGCTGTCCCCGCGCTTTTGCTTTAAGATGTGCGCCTTTTCCGTTTCACCCTGGATGCCTTGCCCATGTCCCTGTCGCCGACCCTGGCCCTCGCCTGCGAGCTGATCCGCCGGCCCTCCGTCACTCCCGTCGATGCCGACTGCCAGCAGTTGATGATGCAGCGCCTGGCCGCCTGCGGCTTCGATCTGGAGCCGATGCGTATCGAAGAAGTGGACAACTTCTGGGCCCGCCGTGCCGGCCGCGATGGCGGCGAAGGCCCGGTGCTGTGCTTCGCCGGACACACCGACGTCGTCCCCACCGGCCCCGAGCAGGCCTGGCAGCACCAGCCGTTCGACGCCCTGATCGACGCCGACGGCATGCTCTGCGGGCGCGGCGCGGCGGACATGAAGGGCAGCCTGGCGGCGATGATCATCGCCACCGAGCGCTTCGTCGCCGAGCACCCGGACCACCGCGGCAGCATCGCCTACCTGATCACCAGCGACGAGGAAGGCCCGGCGCAGCACGGCACCAAGGCCGTGGTCGAGCGCCTGCGCGCGCGCAACGAGCGCCTGGACTGGTGCATCGTCGGCGAGCCGTCGAGCACCACCCTGGTCGGCGACGTGGTCAAGAACGGCCGCCGCGGCTCCCTCGGCGCCACCCTCAAGGTGCGCGGCGTGCAGGGCCACGTGGCCTACCCGCACCTGGCGAAGAACCCCATCCACCTGGCCGCCCCGGCCCTGGCCGAACTGGCCGCCGAGCACTGGGACGACGGCAACGCCTTCTTCCCGCCGACCAGCTTCCAGATCTCCAACATCAACGGCGGCACCGGCGCCACCAACGTCATCCCCGGCGAGCTGGTGGTGGTGTTCAACTTCCGCTTCTCCACCGAGTCCACCCCGGAGGGGCTGCAGCAGCGCGTCGCCGCCATCCTAGACAAGCACGGCCTGGACTGGCACATCGACTGGGCGCTGTCCGGCCTGCCGTTCCTCACCGAGCCGGGCGAGCTGCTCGACGCCGTGGCCGCCAGCATCCAGGCGGTCACCGGCCGGCAGACCACCCCCTCGACCTCCGGCGGCACCTCGGACGGGCGCTTCATCGCCACCCTGGGCACCCAGGTGGTCGAACTGGGCCCGGTCAACGCCACCATCCACCAGGTCAACGAGCGGGTGCTGGCCAGCGACCTCGACCTGCTGAGCGAAATCTACTACCAGACCCTGGTGCGGCTGCTGGCATGAAAGACGTGAAGAAAGGCTTTTGCCTGGCCGCCACCCAACCCGACATCCCACCGCCGGTGCCGGCCCCGGAGCGGCGCTACGCCCTGCGCAGCTACCAGCTCAACCTGCGCCAGCGCAGCCTGCCGCTGCTCACCGTGCTGAGCCCGCTGCGCACGGAGCGCAAGGACTGAGATGCTCACCTGCCCGATCTGCCAGGCGCCGCTGGAACACCTCGACAACAGCGTGAAGTGCCCCGCCGGGCACAGTTTCGACCGCGCGCGCCAGGGCTACCTGAACCTGCTGCCGGTACAGCACAAGAAAAGCCGCGACCCGGGCGACAACGCCGCCATGGTCGAGGCCCGCCGCCAGTTCCTCGGCGCCGGCCACTACGCCCCGCTGGCCCAGCGCCTGGCGGAGCTGGCCGCCGAACGCGCGCCGGCGCGCTGGCTCGACATCGGCTGCGGCGAGGGCTACTACACGGCCCAGCTCGCCGAGGCCCTGCCGGACAGCGACGGCTACGCCCTGGACATCTCCCGCGAGGCGGTGAAAGCCGCCTGCCGCCGCGCCCCGCAGTTGACCTGGATGGTCGCCAGCATGGCCCGGGTGCCGCTGGCCGACGCCAGCTGCCAGTTGCTGGCCAGCGTGTTCAGCCCCATCGACTGGAACGAGGCGGCGCGCCTGCTGGCTCCCGGCGGCGGCGTGCTGCGCCTGGGCCCGGGCCGCGACCACCTGCTGGAACTGCGCCAGCGCCTGTACGACGAGGTGCGCGAGTACGTCGACGACAAGCACCTGGCCGACCTGCCGCCGAGCCTGGCCCTGGCCCATACGGAAAGCCTGAATTTCCGCCTGGCCCTGGACAGCCGCGAAGCCCGCGAAACGCTGCTGGCGATGACGCCCCACGGCTGGCGGGTCAACCCGCAGCGCCGCGAGCGCATCCTCGCCGAGCCCTTCGAGGTCACGGTGGCGGTGCGCTACGATTGGCTGGAACGCCAAACCCCCTGACGAGGACGCCCATGCGCCAACCGGATATCGAGATCTACCTGAAGGACGCCGACCAGGCCGCCGTCGGCGCCTGGCTGGCCGAGGCGCTGGGCCCCTGCAGCGAATGGCGGCGCCAGGGCGAGACCTTCAAGTGCCTGGCCGACAGCCCGAACGGGATGATCCCGCTGACCTGGCTGCCGCAGGCGGTGGGCAAGTGGCACAGCCTGTTCATCGACAGCGACGCCACGCCCTGGGACGACGACCTGGCCTGCGCCAGGGCGGCCAACGCCGCGCTGGGCGTGGAGGTGCGCTGCGCACCGGGCAGTTGGAGCGAAGAACAGGGCGAGGAAGACGCCGACCGCTGGCTGAAGGTGACCGCCGAGGGCGTCGCCGAGATCACCTGGCGAACCGGCTGAAGCACGAAAACGACGCTGGCGCGATGCGCGGCGTCGTTGCTGAAGAGCCGGGCGCCAGGCGCCGGCTGGAAAACGAAGGCCCGTCTCGCGACGGGCCTTTGTCTTCGGGGGCTCAGACCTTGGAGACGTCTTCCGCCTGCAGGCCTTTCTGACCCTGGATCACCGAGAACTCCACTTTCTGGCCTTCGACCAGGGAGCGGTGACCTTCGCCACGAATGGCGCGGTAGTGGACGAAAACGTCCGGACCGCTGTCGCGTTGAATGAATCCATAACCCTTGGCGTCATTGAACCACTTGACGGTTCCGACCTCACGATCAGCCATTACCACACTCTCCAACTCGCTATTATTTTTGGGTGGCCCCCGGGAATGAGGACTGCAACGGCTCGACAGGCGGAAGGTTGTCCGCGTTGACCGTCCAGGGCCTTAGCCGCTGGATGGACAATTCGAATAACGCCCCAATGACGACCGCGCTCCCGAGTATATAAATCAAAAGTTACAGCTGGAAAGCACTTTTTCGCCTCAGTGCCAGCACCGTGCTCAATGCGGCCAAAGTGCCATTTTACGGGGCTTCCAGGGCCATCCTGGTGCACTTTGACGGTGTAACGGAGTTGTAAGTTTTGTCATTGCCGGCGTGCTGCAACGCACATTTCCGCACACGCGTGGCGAAAGTTGCCGACCGGAACTTCGCCCGGTCGGCCTTTGAAATACCTCAAGGTTTCTTCGCGGTGAAATCCGCCAGGTGCCTGGCCAGCGCCTCGTACTGGTTGGCTTCGATGCGGTAGGCCCAGCCCTTGCGTGCCAGGATCTGCCCGTCGGCGAAGCCCTCGATGCGGTCCAGCAGCAGCCAGTTCTGCCCGCCCTGCTCCAGCACGCGCCCGCTCAGGCTGGCGCCGTCGAGGGTCTTGAGCGCCAGGCTCAGCCGCGCCGGCCCCTTGAACTGCACCTGGTCCAGCGGCGCCGTTTCGCTGAAGGTCAGCGCGCCGAAGGGCGTGGCCATGCCGTTGGCGATGGACTCGTAGGCCAGCTTGGCGTCCTTGGGCAACTGGCGCACCCGCAGGTTGGGCTCGCCGGCCTTGTCGCGGAACACCGTCAGGGTCTCCCCGCCGGGGTAGCTCACCGACACCTCGGCGACCTTCTCGAAGGGGATGCTGGTGATGCGCCGGTCCAGCCAGTCCAGTTCGTCGGGCGGCAGGCGCAGGTCCTTGTCGATCAGCCAGACCTGCTCGTCGCCGGGCTGGCGCACCAGGCGCCCGCCCTGCTGCGCGGCCTTGCCCACCAGCAGGTCCAGCGGCGCTCCGGCGCTGCGTTCGAGGCTCAGGCGCACGCCGGCGCCCTCGCCCTGATCGGCGACACCGAGCTGGGCGAAGTTGCCCGGCGCGCGGGTCTTGGCCTCGACCTTGCGCGCCTGCGCCAGGTCGTGCAGCAGGTCGCCAACCAGGCGCCCGGCCGCCGGGTAGCCGGCCTTGTCCGGCATCACCCAGCGCCCGTCCTGGCGCGCCACGCGGATGTCCGGCTGGCCGGGGCGGCGCACCGTCACCGCGCTCACCTGCTGCACATCCAGGCCCGGGAAATAGCGCACCTCCGCCGGCGGCGCCATGCGGGCCGGCTCGCGCTGCAGCCAGGCGAAGAGGCCGCCGAGCGCCACCACCAAGGCCACCAGCAGGATCAGACTCTTGCGTTGCATGGCCGCCTCCTCAGGCCTGGCGCCGGCGGCGCCACCACCACAGGGCGAGCACGCCCAGGGTCAGCAGCAGCGGCACGGCGGCGATGTTGACGATCTTCAGGGTGCGGCCGAGGGACTCGATATCCGCGTTGAGCTGGAATTGCACGTCGCGCAGTTCCTTGCGGATGCGCACGCGCTCCTGGATGAACTGCTGCATCGCGCTCTGCTGCTCCGGCGTCAGCTCCAGGGCCTTGCCCGGGTCGGGGTTCTGCAGCGCGGCGAGCTTCTGCTCGGTGTCGGCCAGGCGCTGCTTGAGCGCGTCGGCCTTCTCGCGGAAGCGCGTCTCGGCCTGGCGCTGCAGCTCGTCCACCACGGTGAACGGGCGGCTGAAGCGGCCGCGCGAGCGCACGCTGATCAGCGCGTCGGAGCCGGCCAGGTTGTCCAGCGCGTTGATCACGAAGCTGGCATTGTCGGCCCAGGGCTGCGGCACTCGCTGGCCGAAGAAGTCCTGCACCTGCACCCACATGCGGTCGGTGAGCAGATCGGTGTCGGCCACGGCGATGACGTTGATGCTGTCGGCGCTCTTCAGGCCATCCTTGCGGCCTTCGATGCCATTGGGGAAGGCGCTCTGCGCCGGGCCCTGGATGCGCGCAGCCATGACATAGCGCTGACCGGTGGGCTTGAGCTGGGCCATCAGCTCGCCGGGGTCGCGCAGGGTGGCGAAGCGCTGGGCGTCGAAGGGCATCGCCTGCGCCGAGCTCTGGATCAGCGGGGTGAAGCGGGTCTTCGCGTCCTTGAGCGGTTCGAGGATGCCGGCGGTGGCCAGGGTCAGATTCTCCAGTCCGGCGGTGGCCACGTCGTTGGCGTCCAGCGCCTTGGCGTCGAGGTTCAGCCAGGCCGGGTGGTGCGCCGCGCGCTGGCCCTGGCCCATGCTCACCGACATGGCGTAGCTGGCATCACCGAGCACCTTGCCCGGCAGCAGTTGCACGCCCCAGGCCTTGAACAGCGGCTCTAGGTCGGAGGCCTGGTCGCCGGGGCCGTCCAGCGCGGCCATGGGCGAGGACTTGTCGGCCTCGCTGAAGGGATCGACGAAAGCCAGCAGCTTGCCGCCGCGCAGCACGAACTGGTCGATGGCGTAGAGCGTCTGCTGCGGCAAGTGCTTGGGATGCACCAGCAGCAGCACGCTGACGTCGTCCGGGATGGCGTCGACGTCGGGCTTGAGGCTCTTCAGGTCGAACTGCTGGCGCACCTCGTCGAGCAGCATCCAGGGCGAGCTGGGCTGCTGCGTCTGCATGTCGAAGCCGCCGGTCATCTGCAGGGTGCTGAGCACGCCCACCACCGGCCGCTTGGGATGCGCCAGGGCGTTGACCAGGCGGCTGAGGTCGTACTCCAGGAATTCCTCGTGGTCCGGCTGGAAGAACGGGATCACCTGGATGCTGTCCAGCGCGTCGGTGCCGGCCAGGCCGAAGTACAGGGTGTCGCCGCCCTGGTTCAGCGGCACCGCCTGCAGGCCGAACTCGGCGGCCTTGTCCTCCTCCTCGGAGAACGGCTGCGGGTCGATGACGTGCAGGCGGATCTTGCCGTCGGCCTCGCGCTCGTAGGCCTTGAGCAGCTCCTCCACGCGCTTGGCGTAGTTGCGCAGCGGGACCAGGTCCTTGCTGCCCTTGTCGGAGAAGAAGAAGTACAGGTTGATCGGCTCGCCAATGGAGCCCAGCACCTTCTTCGTGCCGTCGGAGATGGTGTAGAGCTTCTGCTGCGTCAGGTCCAGGCGCGCGCCGGTGAAGGCCAGCCCGGACACCAGGTTGAAAGCCAGGAACAGCAAGGCGATGACCAGCAGCCCGGCGGCGGAATACATCAGTTTCTTCATGCGGGCTTCCTCAATCGGCTTTCTTCAGGTCGACCACCACCGCCGTGGCGGCGAGCCAGGCGACGATCAGGCTGGCGAAGAACAGCAGGTCGCGCAGGTCGATGACGCCCTTGCTGATCGCATCGAAGCGCGTCAGGAAGCTCATCGAGGCCACCGCATCCAGCAGCCACTGCGGCGCCCAGGCGTTGAAGGCGTCGAGCACCAGCGGGAAGCCGCTGACGATGAACACGAAACACATCACCACGGCGAGGATGAAGGCGATCACCTGGTTCTTCGCCAGCGCCGACATGCACGAGCCGATGGCCAGGTAGCCGCCGGCCAGCAACCAGCTGCCGAGGTAACCGGCGAGGATGGCGCCGTTGTCCGGCTCGCCCAGGTAGTTGACCGTGAGCACCATGGGGAAAGTCAGCAGCAGCGCGATGCCGGCGAACACCCAGGCGGCGAGGAACTTGCCGGTGACCGCCTCGAAGCGGGTGATCGGCAGGGTCATCAGCAGCTCGATGGAGCCGGACTTGCGCTCCTCGGCCCACAGGCGCATGGCCAGCGCCGGGATGAGGAACAGGTAGAGCCAGGGGTGGAAGTTGAAGAAGGCTGTCAGGTCCGCCTGGTTACGCTCGTAGAAATTGCCCAGGTAGAAGGTGAAGACCCCGGACAGCACCAGGAAGATGACGATGAACACGTAGGCCAGCGGGGTGGCGAAGTAGCTCGCCAGCTCGCGCTTGAAGACCACCGGCAACTGCTTCATACCGCTTCCCCCCTGGTCAGGCTGCGGAACACCTCGTCGAGGCGGCCGCGCTCCACGTCCAGCTCGCGGATGCGCCAGCCGCGCTCGGCGATCAGCGCATTCACCTGCGGGAAGATCACCTCGCCGGGCCTGGCCAGCAGCGTCAGGCTGTGCTCCAGCGGGTTCTCCTCCAGGGCTGCCACGCCTGGCAATGCGGCCAGGGCGGCGCGGTCCAGCTCGCCGTCGGCGACCAGGGTCACCGCCTGGTGGTAGCGCGAGCGGCTTTCCAGCTCGAAGGGCGTGCCGTCGGCCACCAGGCGGCCATTGGCGATCACCACAGCGCGGGTGCAGACCGCGGTGACCTCTTCGAGAATGTGGGTGGAGATGATGACGATGCGCTCGCGGGCCAGGCCGCGGATCAGCTCGCGGACCTGGTGCTTCTGGTTCGGGTCGAGGCCGTCGGTGGGCTCGTCGAGGATCAGCACCCGCGGGTCATGGAGGATCGCCTGGGCCACGCCGACGCGGCGCTTGAAGCCCTTGGAGAGGGTTTCGATGGACTGCTCGCGGACGGGCTCCAGCTCCAGTTGCTCGACCACCCGCGCCACCCGCTCGCGCTTCTGCGCGCGGCGGTAGCCACGCACCTCGGCGATGAATTCGAGGAAGCCGCGCACGCGCATGTCGCCGTAGCAGGGCGCGCCCTCGGGCAGGTAGCCGATCAGGCGCTGGGCCTGGAGGGTCTGCGTCTGGATGTCGAAGCCGTGGATGCTCGCGGTGCCCGAGGTGGGCGCGAGGAACCCGGTGAGCATCTTCATGGTGGTGGACTTGCCGGCGCCGTTGGGGCCGAGAAAGCCCAGGACTTCCCCCGGTTGCACACTGAACGACAGGTCGTCCACCGCGGTGTGCTGCGCGAATCGCTTCGTGAGTCTGCTTATTTCGATCATATCTCTCACCGTTGCGCCAAGAGCCCGCCGCGAACTCGGAACACACGGGGCAGACGAGCTCCCACAAAATGCCGCCGGGAATATATGAACCGACGGACGGCAGTGCAAGGCGAAGACTGTGACGAAAAAGTACACCGCCGTGCATGAAAATTTATTTAGGAATGCGGTCCTATTCCTACATCGAAAGCGGCCGAGCGGAGGTCATAGCATGCTTCCAGGCTGCCGTCCCACCCTTTTGCCTGCCGTAGCGTTGCGGCACACTAGCGTCCGCTTGGTCGCCGCCGAGCCCCGTTCAACTGCCTGCGAGCCCGTATGCCCCGTTACCCGTTCCGCCGCTTCGGCTTTGGCGTCCTGCGCCGCCTGCTCTACCTCTGGGTGCGCTCGGAAACCATCAACCAGTCGTCCCTGAGCCTGAAGATCGACCGCAGCAAACCGGTGCTCTACGTGCTGCAGCAGCCTTCGGTGAGCGACCTGGCGGTAGTCGACACGGAGTGCCGCAAGGCCGGGCTGCCGCGCCCGGTGATGCCCGTGGCGGTGGGCGGCAGCATCGAGCCGGCGGCCTTCTTCTACCTGACGCCGGAGCCCGACTGGCTCGGCCGCCAGGACAAGCGCGGCGCGCCGCCGGCGCTGGTGCGCATGCTCGCGGCCATCGGCCAGAACGGCGTGGACGACGCGCAGATCGTCCCGGTCAGCGTGTTCTGGGGGCAGTCGCCGGACAGCGAGAAGAGCGCCTGGAAGCTGCTGTTCGCCGACAACTGGGCGGTGACCGGGCGCCTGCGCAAGCTGGCGCGTATCCTCATCCTCGGGCGCAAGACGCGCGTGCAGTTCTCCGCGCCCATCCACCTGCGCGAGCTGGTCGACCAGGGCAAGGGCCAGGAGCGCACCCAGCGCATGGTCCAGCGCATCCTGCGGGTGCACTTCCGCAACCAGAAGACCGCGGTCATCGGCCCGGACCTCTCGCACCGCCGCACCCTGGTCAAAGGCCTGCTGCGCGCGCCCCTGGTGCGCCAGGCCATCCAGGAAGAGGTCGAGACACAGCACATCTCCACGGAAAAGGCCGAGGCCCTGGCCCTGCGCTACGCCAACGAGATCGCCGCGGACGTGTCCTACCCGGTGATCCGCTTCCTCGAAGTCACCCTCACCTGGTTCTGGAACAAGCTGTACGAAGGCGTGCGGGTCAACCACATCGAGCGCGTGCAGGACGTCGCCCAGGGCCACGAGATCGTCTACGTGCCCTGCCACCGCAGCCACATCGACTACCTGCTGCTGTCCTACCTGCTGTTCCGCAACGGCCTGACGCCGCCGCACATCGCCGCCGGCATCAACCTCAACATGCCCGTGGTCGGCTCCATCCTGCGCCGCGGCGGGGCCTTCTTCATGCGCCGCAGCTTCAAGGGCAACCAGCTGTACACCGCGGTGTTCAACGAATACCTGCACACCCTGTTCAGCCGCGGCTTCTCCACCGAATACTTCGTCGAGGGCGGGCGCTCGCGCACCGGGCGCATGCTCCACCCGCGCACCGGCATGCTCGCCATCACCCTGCGCAGCTTCCTGCGCGACTCGCGCCGGCCGATCGTCTTCGTGCCGGTGTACATCGGCTACGAACGCGTTCTGGAAGGCCGCACCTACCTGGGCGAGCTGCGCGGCGCGGCGAAGAAGAAGGAATCCATCTTCGACCTGTTCAAGGTGGTGGGCGCGCTGCGCCAGCGCTTCGGCCAGGTGTGGGTGAACTTCGGCGAGCCGATCCACCTGGACAGCTTCCTCGAACAGCACGAGCCCGGCTGGCGCAAGCAGGAACTCGGCCCGGAATACCGCCCGGCCTGGCTGCCGGAAGCCACCAACCAGCTGGCCCGCGAAGTGGCCCGCCACCTCAACGACGCGGCGGCGATCAACCCGGTCAACCTGGTGGCCCTGGCGCTGCTCTCCACCAGCCGCCTGGCCCTGGACGAACGCGCCCTGGAACGCGTGCTGGACCTGTACCTGGCGCTGCTGCGCAAGGTGCCCTACTCGCCCAGCGCCACCCTGCCCGACGGCGACGGCAAGGCGCTGATCGAATACGTGAAGAGCATGAACCTGCTCGCCGAACAGAAGGACGCCCTGGGCCGCATCCTCTACCTGGACGAGCAGAACGCCGTCCTCATGACCTACTACCGCAACAACGTCCTGCACGTATTCGCCCTGCCGGCGCTGATCGCCAGCTTCTTCCAGAGCAACGCGCGGATCAGCCGCGAACAGCTGCTCAACTACACCCGCGCGCTCTACCCCTTCCTGCAGCAGGAACTGTTCATCCGCTGGGACCTGGACCAGCTCGACGCCGTGGTCGACCAGTGGCTGGCCGCGCTGGTGGAACAGAACCTGCTGAAGCAGGACGGCGACGCCTACGTGCGCCCGGCGCCCAGCTCGCGCGAATACGTGCTGCTGACCCTCCTGGCCCGCGCCATCACCCAGACGCTGCAGCGCTTCTACATGGCCATCGCCCTGCTGCTCAACGCCGGGCAACGCCAGCTCAGCGCCGAGGAACTGGAGAACCTGTGCACCGTCATGGCCCAGCGCCTGTCCATTCTCCACGGCCTGAACGCCCCGGAGTTCTTCGACAAGACGCTGTTCCGCAACTTCATCCAGGCCCTGCTCGACCAGCGTGTGCTGCGCAAGGATGAAGAAGGCAAGCTGAGCTACCACGAGAAACTGGGCGAAGTGGTCGAAGGCGCGGCCAAGCGCGTGTTGCCGGCGGAGATCCGGTTGTCGATTCGGCAGGTGGCGCTCGAACGCCCGTCCCAGGAAGAAACCCCAGCCCCCGCCCCCTGATCTTCCAATCCCCCGGGGGCCGCCAGACGACAAGCGGTCGGCCCCCGTCAAAACCCGCGCACTCATAGCAATACGCCATGACTTCAAAAGCCTGAACCCCGTCACAGAAGGGCTGTGAGCCTTGACTCAGGGTGCCGCGGCTCTTACATTTCCCCGCTTTCATACATACATATCTGTAGGATCAAGGAACGTTCCCGTGTTCAAAAGGATATTGGTCGTCTGCGTCGGTAACATTTGCCGTAGTCCTACCGCAGAACATCTGCTGCGCCAGCGCCTGGCCGGCAGCGATATCCAGGTGAGTTCCGCCGGCCTCGGCGCCCTGGTCGACAAGCCCATCGAAAGCCACGCTCTCGCCATCCTCCAGCAGCACGGCGAGCAGCCGCACGAGCACAGCGCCCGCCAACTGACCTCCAGCCTGCTGCGCGAATCCGACCTCGTCCTGGTCATGGAAAAGCGCCACCTGCAAGGCGTCAGCCAGATCGCCCCTGAATCCCGCGGCAAGACCTTCCTGCTCGGCAAGTGGCAGGACGACCGAGAAATTCCCGACCCCTACCGCCAGAGCACAGCCGTGTTCGAGCACGCCTACGCGCTGATCGAACAAGGCGTCGACGCCTGGGCCAAACGCATTCGCCCAACCCGCTAAGCCTCACTGACGAAGAAGTAAAAGAAGCACGCCCATGCAGCAGCAAGCCCCGGTAGCCATCCACGACAAAGACGATGACGAGATCGACCTGCTAGGTCTGCTCGGCACCCTGATCGACCACAAATGGCTGATCGCCGGCATCACCGCGGGCTTCATGGCCGTGGGCGTTGCTTATGCGCTGCTGGCGACGCCGATCTACCGATCGGATGCGATCGTGCAGGTGGAACCGAAGAAACCGACCATCCCGGGGTTGTCGGATATGGGGGATCTGCTGGGCGCGCAATCGGAGGCTATTACCGAGATTCAACTGCTGACTTCGCGTACGGTCATCGGCAAGGCGGTGGATAACCTCAAGCTGAATATCGTGGTGGAGCCGTCGCGGTTTCCGCTGATTGGTGGCTTCCTGGCCCGGCACTTCCGCCCGGAAACCCCGGATGAAGTCGCATCGCCGCTGTTCGGCCTGAGCCGTTTTGGCTGGGGTGGCGAGGAACTGAAGGTCTTCCAGCTCGATGTGCCGACTGCATTGCTGGAAAAGGACCTCACTCTGATCGCAGGAGAGAGTGGTTCCTACACCCTGCTGGACGATGATGACAATGTTCTGGTCGAAGGCAAGGTGGGGGAAGCCTATGACCAGCACGGAGTGAAAATCCAGGTCGAATCGCTGCATGCCAATCCCGGCACCCATTTTGAAGTGGTGCGCGAGCGCCGCCTGACCACCATCCTGCGTTACCAGGACAACCTGAACGTCGCCGAGACTGGCAAGGAATCCGGCATCATCAGCCTGTCGCTGGAAAACGATGAGCCGGCGCGCGCCCTCCAGGTTCTGGATGAGATCAGCAAGCTCTATGTACGGCAGAACGTTGAGCGCGCCTCTGCCGAGGCAGCGTCCAGCCTGGAATTCCTGCGTGGCCAACTGCCCGATGTACGCCGCGAACTGGAAAAGGCCGAGGACGCGCTGAGCGCGTACCAGACCAAGTCCAAATCCGCGGATATCAGCCTGGAAACTAAGGCTCTGCTCGACCAGATAGTGGCACTGGACACCAACATCTCCGAGCTGAAACTGCAGCAAGCGGAGATGGACCGCAAGTTCACCCGCCAGCACCCTGCCTATCAAGCTCTGCAGACGCAGATCGGCGAGTTGACTTCGAAGCAGAACGGCCTTACACGCAAGGTAGAAGGTCTGCCGGAAACCCAGCAGGAACTGCTGCGTCTGACTCGCGACGTACAAGTCAGTACCGCCATCTACACGCAACTGCTGAACAAGGCACAGGAACTGGACGTGATGCGTGCCGGCGCCGTAGGCAACGTGCGCATCATCGATACCGCGGATGTGGATATCACCAAGCCGGTCAAGCCCAAGAAAGCCATGATTGTCTTGGTAGCCACGCTGCTGGGCCTGTTCTTTGCCGTCGGCCTGGTCCTGCTGCGCAAGGCACTGAACCGCGGTATCGAAACACCAGACGCCATCGAGCAGCTTGGGCTGCCGGTCTATGCCTCGATTCCCTACAGCGTTCTGCAGAAGGCAGAGGAAGACAAGCGGGATAAAGGCCGTGGCCGTGCCGCCAAGGCAGCTCCGCTGCTCGCCATGAGCCACCCTACCGATCTCGCCATCGAATCCCTGCGCAGCCTGCGCACCAGCTTGCATTTCGCCATGCTGGAAGCCGGCAACAACCGCCTGATGATTTCCGGCCCCAGCCCCGCAGTGGGCAAGACCTTCGTTTCCTCCAACCTTGCAGCCGTCATTGCCCAGACCGGCCAGCGCGTACTACTGGTGGACGTGGACATGCGCAAGGGCTACCTGCACAAGGTGCTCAACAGCGGCGAAGAGAATGGTCTCTCCGATGTCCTGGTCAAGCGCTGCGACTTCAACACAGCCGTACGCACCACCGAAATTGAGGGTTTCTACTTCATCCCACGCGGCCAGATCCCGCCGAACCCGTCCGAACTGCTGATGCACCCCAACTTCACGGCCTTCCTCGAAGAAGCCAGCCGGCAGTTCGACCTGGTAATCCTGGATACCCCGCCGCTGCTGGCAGTGACCGACGCTGCCATCGTTGGCCGCCAGTCCGGCACCAGCTTGATCGTCACTCGCTTCGGCCTGAACCCGGCGCGGGAGATCGAATTGACCATCCGCCGCTTTGCGCAGAACGGCATCGAGCTGAAAGGCGCGATCTTCAACGGTGTGGAAAAGCGCGCCTCGGCCTACTACGGCTATGGCGGCTACGGCTACTACCATTACGAGTACAAATCGGATAAAGCCTGATCACTACAGCGGGCCATGGACGGGCCCCTTGTATGGATTCGTCGCTCCTGCGCAGGTGGGCATCGAGAAGCAGCAGGTGTAGTCAGACCTGCAAAGAGGGAAACATGCCGGACGCAACCGGAAAGCAGTGGTACCTGATTCAGTGCAAGCCACGCCAGGACATGCGCGCACTTGAGAACCTCGAAAGGCAGGGATACCGGTGCCTGCTTCCTATGCACCAAATAGAGCGATTGCAGAAAGGAAAGCTGCAACAGATAAGCGAGCCACTATTTCCTGGTTATCTGTTCATCCAACTTGATCGATTGGAGGACAATTGGCTGCCTATTCGCTCTACACGTGGTGTGACGCAGGTTGTCAATTTCGGTGGCCGACCGACATCTGTACCTTCCACAGTAATTAACAAGCTATTGTACGCAGAGCCCCTAGCCAAGCCGCTATTGGTGGCTGGCGACCGAGTCAGACTACACGATCCGAACTTCCAGGAGATCGAGGCCATTTTCATGGAGCGAAATGGAGATGAGCGTGTATTACTTCTTCTTAAATTACTGCAACGCGAAATCGTAGTGAAAGTACCATTGAGCAGCGTTGAGCGAATTCTCTCTTAGGCCGAGCAATGCGAAATGGAACGACAATCAAATATCTATAGCAGCTCATACACTAATAATTCGTAAAGCCTGATGTACTGTATGCAGTTTCTTTTCGATACCCCTTAGCAAGAGTTCAGAGATAAAGAAGATCAACATCAGTAAGCATTAAAGTCTGCCGTGCTAATTTTTGAGCCATAGAGATGCACGGGGAAAAGTTTAAAACTACCAGTCAGCAGCGTCCTCAGGAAATTGACCAATAATCCTGGGGCGGTAGCGTGTAAATTGCCAAGCATTGCGAAAGATAGCGACCATTCCGAGCTTCGACTTAATAATTATTCAGGCCCTACAGATCCTATCCCACTATGCTTGTGCCTAAAAATCAGATAAGCAGGAAATCAAAATGATAGTCGGCTATACCACGGGGGTTTTTGACCTTTTCCATATTGGACATGTCAATTTGCTGCGCAATGCCAAGAGCATGTGTGACAAACTAATTGTCGGTGTAACCTCCGACGAATTAGTCAGCTACAAGAACAAGAAGTCCGTAATCCCCTTCGAGGAGCGACTTGAAATAGTACGCTCCATCAAGTATGTAGATGCTGTAATCCCCCAAGAAACAATGGATAAATTTGAGGCCTGGGAGAAGCTCAAATTTGATGTAATGTTTGTCGGGGACGACTGGTTTCAAAGCGAGAAGTGGGAGCAGTTGGATCACATGTTCAAAGAGGTAGATGTTCGAATCGTCTATTTCCCCTATACCAAGGGAACCTCATCCACCCTACTCAACGAAGTCCTCCTTAAAGTCAGAAACAGCACCATCTAAGGAATCGGATAAATGTGTGGAATTCTGGCCGCGATAGGCCGCATCGAAGATGCCGACTTTCTTCGTGCATTAAACTTGCAAAGCCATCGTGGGCCGGATGATTACGGTTACACCAAGGATGGAAATATTCATCTCGGCCATCGACGGCTAAGTATCATTGACCTAAATAGAGCGTCTAAACAACCCATGACCGCGGGAATGGGACTGTTGACTTGTGTGTTCAACGGAGAAATTTACAATTACAAAGAGATAAGAAACTCCCTAGAAAAAGCCGGGTATTATTTCAAAACCGAAAGCGATACCGAAGTACTAATCAATTCTTATCACTTCTGGGGAGAGCGCTGCCTAGAGCATTTCATAGGAATGTTCGCTTTCGTCATACTAGACAAACGTGACGGCAGTTTATTTATCGCCCGCGATCGCCTTGGAGTTAAGCCACTTTACTACTCTGAGCAATATGGGAATCTTATATTTTCCTCAGAAATCAAATCTATTAAATCAATAAACAACAAGAAATATGATTTAAATCTTTCAGCAATAAATTCTTATCTTTCGTATCGATACCCGATAGCAAACGACACCTTCTATGATGGTATTTTCCAACTCCCTCCTGGACACTACCTGAAAGTATCTACGGACCGTCAGCTTCGCCCCCAAAAATACTGGGACTTCTCTGATCAGATTGAAAAACAACGCGAAGACAGAGGCGAAGAATATTATCTAGAAAAAATTCGAGAAATATTCGAATCATCGGTCCGATATCGGATGATAGCGGATGTTCCTGTTGGCGCGTATCTATCCGGGGGAGTTGACTCCAGTGCGGTAGTAGCTGAAATGGCTAAAAACAGCAGAACTCCGATCCAGACTTTCACGATTGGATTCACTGAAGCCGGCTATAATGAGTTCAGTTTTGCCCAAGAAGTAGCAGAAAGATACGGAACGAACCACCACGAAATCATTCTATCTGGTGATGATTATATTGAGACGATGGAAGACCTCATTGATCTGAAAGATGCCCCCCTTGGCGTCCCTAATGAGGTCCCTCTTTATCTCATGTCAAAAGAACTCAAAAAGCACATTACCGTCGTCCTCTCAGGTGAGGGAGCTGACGAGATATTCGGTGGATATGGTCGAATATTCAGAGCAGCTGATGAGTATGAGAAACTGCAAAGACGAGATGCAGGAAGATCCTCATCAGCATTAACTGCTGCGCTAAACAAAAAATATCAAAACTCTAAGTTCACGAATGAGCTTGATCACTTCATATATCTGTACCAGTACACATCAACTCGTCAAAAGGAGTCTTTACTCGGCCCAGCCTTTGACTTAACAAGCCTTGAGGATAGATTACGCGATGTATTTTCCAGCGTATTCCGCCAAACTCCTTACGGAACATCATATCTAAACAAAATGATGTATGCATTTGAAAAACTGCATCTTCCTGGACTACTGCAGCGAGTGGACAGCACCACAATGGGGGCCGGTGTAGAAGCCCGAGTACCTTTCGTTGACCACCGCTTAGTAGAGTTCGCATTCAGCATCCCACCACAGTACAAGTTAAGTTGGAAGGCTTGCTCTAGTGAAGGTCACGACTTGGTGAGTGAAGCAATTTCCGAAATATTGGACACGCCCAAATACATCCTAAAAAAGTCTCAGGAGTCAAATCTGAGCAATAGAATACTGTACCGCAAGAAGATGGGCTTCCCAGTACCACTGAGTCGATGGTTTGGCGGCAAGTTCAATAGTTATGCCCGAAGCCTCCTCCAGAACGGTTCCCTGATCAGTGCCGGTTTGCTGCGAAAGGAAGCGGTAACCAGTCTTCTTGATCATGGTGATCTCGAGAATAATCACTCCCTCGCCATGAGACTTTGGATGCTGATCAACCTAGAGCTCTTCGTAAAAAAACTCTGAGTATAAACTTGTGCTCCCCAAGCTCTCATCGTTACTGAGGCACAGCGTATCTAAGAACGCCTTTGCGCTGACAATTAATCAGGCTAGTAACTATATCATCCCTCTATTACTTATTCCTTTCTTGACCAGGGCCCTTGGAGTATCGACGTTCGGCGAAGTGGCAATAGCTCTATCCGCCATACAGCTGTGCTTCATTTTTACCGACTATGGTTTTTCTATTTCGGCGACTCATGCAATTTCTCTAAACAGAGATAACCATAGATATATAGAAAGAAAAATTAGCCGAATATTCTTTGCAAAACTCGCACTTACATCAATAGCCTGCCTAACTCTCATAGCAACCCCAGCACTATTCCATAAATTTAATAATATAGAATCTCTTTTCTTTGCCGGCATTATTTCAGTCATTGCTCAGTCATTCCAGCCCACTTGGTTATTCCAGGGCTTGGAAAAAATGAAGAATATAACCATCTACAATGTTCTCACAAAATTCGTATATGCTGGATTGGTGATTTCTATTGTCAGAGGGCCTGGAGATGCAACACTGATTATCTATCTTTGGGGACTTGCAAACTTCCTTGGATTGATTGCATCGCTCTACTTAATGTACAAATCAGGGTTCAAGATAAGAACCGTCCCCTTGAGCGAAGTTATCAGCGAGATAAAAGAAAGCACACAGTACTTTTGGTCCCGCCTGGCGGTTTCTACTTACACAGCGGCCAGCACCCTGATAATTGGCTTGCAAAGCCCTATACAAGCTGCACAATTCAATGTGTGCGAACAAATCTACAAGGCGGCGCAGAATGCAACCTCACCAATTAACAGCGCATTATTTCCCTATATGGCTAAATACCAAAACTGGGGGCTCTTCATAAAAGTAGTCTCAATCACCGCGATTATACTTGGTCTTGGATGTCTATTTTTTTGGTTATTTTCGCCAGAGATAGTAAATCTCGTTTTCGGCGAAAACTACAACTCCATAACCCCCACGCTTGGCGTTTTCCTAGCCACCACAACAATCAACTACCTCGGTGTAAGCTTTGGGTACTCCGCATTCTCTGCACTAAACAGAACAGATATCGCAAACAAAACAGTCATGTTTGGCGCAGGCCTACACTTAATCAACATTTCAATTCTATACATTCTTGCAGACATAACAGCCTTCAATATAGCCATAGCAATACTGATTACAGAGAGCGCGGTTATGCTAATGCGGCTTATTTTTCTTGTCTTACTCTACAAAAGAAGTCCATTAAAACTCAAATCACCTTATGAGCAACTCTAAAAAGATTCTTCACACCCTCAGAGGCCTTGCTATAAAAGCACTATGGCTACTTCAACCCTTTTCGAAGCAAAAGTACATTGTGGTAGGCTCTGGGTTCAATCGATACATAGGTTATCCGCGATACCTATTCGAAGACTTCATCAAAGATCCAGAGCTTAGCAAAATAACATACTGGAGTTACTCCACCTCAAACCAAGTAGATAGCAACGTACCAAGCCATGAAAACTCGATAAAGAAATACTCATTAAAATGGTTCAAGATAATCTTCAATTCTCGCTGTCTAATTTTTTCACATGACTCGACAGATATAACCCCCATTCCACCGCCATGGTGCATCAAGATCAACCTCTGGCATGGTAGGCCATTAAAAACCATCGGCTTCGATAGCAAAATAGAACAGCAATGGATAAATTTTAAGCTATCTAATAACATCTCCCTTCCATACTCCGAATGGGACTATGTTTTTTCTTATGACAAGAAGCATCTGGAAATCATTTCCACAGCTTGGCGAATACCTATCGATAGAGTCATCCATAATTTCCCTAGAACGCCATACATACAAGCACCAAAAAAAGAAAAAGATCTTGGCCATATAATTCTTTACGCACCGACATTTCGTGACTATGACTATTTTCCAACACTTCTGAGTTCACCAGAACTTGAAAGCTGGCTACAAGAAAATAACTCAACACTACTCTATCGAGCGCACCCATCTAAGGGCAAAAAACTAATAAGCCCAGAAAATTACAGTCGTGTAATAGATGTTACTCTGGAGGCTGATTTGGACAAGCTCTTCGCCTCTGCATCAATTTTAATTTCAGACTACTCATCCATCACCTTTGACTTCGCGCTCACAGGAAAGCCAAACCTTCTTCTCTGGGATGATTTTTACGCATACAGTGCTAGTAATAGCCTATACGTCACACCTGAGGACGTACTTCCTGAGAGTCTGTTTAGCAACGCTCAGGAGATATTCAACCTTAGCGTCCTAGAGCTTTTAAGTCGGCCCAGCACGCCATTCGATCACAAACCAAACAAGCCGCTAGAAATTGAACAACTCAAAGAGATCATCAAGATCTAAAATAAATGTAATATTGGTTCTCATACTGCTAGACCAGATATTTTTCGGCCTAATCAAAAGGCTTATATTCTCGGAGGCTGGAAGAGACTCACTTTATTATGCCTATTTGGCGCTATTTCCGACGATCTGTACGCTATTATTTTTTATTACTCTCGCCCAGAAGAAGTTTACTCTTCCGTACCTAGGGAGCGTCACTACTCCATATTATTTCTTCATGCTCAACTTGTTAATAGTAACAATCTCAAATGGAGCTAATGAAAAGTCCGCATTAAGCTTCTTCCATACATACTACTTGCTTCTGGCATTACCGATCCTGGCTCATCTGACCAAAAAAGGCCTCGACATAATAACCCCCTTGCGAACAGCAATGTTAATCGCCCTGCCGATTGTAACAATCCATACAGCACTACACTTTACCTATGGAATTCTTCCCTTCGAGCAAAGTTGGGCTAATGATAGTTGGTCTTCGCTCTATATTGGCAGCGATGAAAACTCCAGGGTATTTCGCCCCTTTGCGTCCTTCGAAGATCCAGGATATCTGAGCACCTACTACCTCTTCACAGCACTCACATTGATAATTCGGCCATTCAAGAAGACTCGTTATAATACCCTAGTGATCCCAATGTGCCTCGCTCTTTCCGTCATTCCCTTGAAGAGCACTCCAGTTATAGCCTTCTTAATCTCGCTATTATTAATCTACATCGCAAAGCGTATTCGCCAGAAAATACTTCTAAAGCTTTGCTTGGCTGGAACGCTTGGAGCGATGGCACTTTTCATCACGACTATAAACTCATTAAACATCGGCACTATCAGCTCAAACAACTACATCCTCCAAGAGCGTTTGAGCCTCGGAACACTCAAGGCGCGGATGCTCAAATATAGTGAGATCCTCGAAAAAATTGAAGAAAACCCTCTTGGGCATGGCGCGGCTTTTATATCAATGGCCAATACAAGTGACCACAAAGGCTTTGTTGATTCAGACTCTCAATACCTGACCATTCTTGCAAACTTTGGAATCCAGGGTCTAATTCTCTATTGCCTAATCCTTTTCAGGGCAACCGATGCAATTAGAACCCTAAAGGGAAGAGCGCAATACGCACTGGTAGCTCCTCTATTCATTTCTATTATGTCATTTACCACCGAGATCCTCTCCACTCGTTTCATATTTCTGGTCTCGATAATTGTCACCTCCTACGCAATAGCAAGCAGCCATGAAAAGAAAAGGACTCTTCGTAGTACACATCCGCGGGCCATTAAATGGAGCAAAGGTGATATCCAAACTGATCCTTGATCATTACAATGACAATCACCTTTTTATAGATATCGCCTCAGCCTACAACGAAACTGGAAGCTCCGGGAAATTTAGCGTAAAGAAAATATTAGAATCCGCACTTCACACCTATAAGATAATTACATGCACTATCATTAAAAAACCAGATTTCATCTACTACTCCTTTACACCTACGGGATTCGCCAGAACTCGCGACTACTTTATAAATTTAGTACTTCGACTGATCGGTTCCAAGAAAATAATATTCCACTTCCATGCTGAGTTCGAAGAAGAAAAGAAGTACACCTTGCTCGACAGCTTTATATTCTCAAAAAGTCATGCTATTTGTTTAAACCCAGAACAATCTTGCAGACTTCAGAGTGCAACATCGATACTTAAACAGAACATACATCTCATACCCAATCGAATCATCGATCCCGACAAAGCATCTCAAATATCCATCCAGTCGCTTATAAGCCATCGTTTGAGTCGCCCACAAAAGAAATTACTTTTTCTTTCCAACCTTATGAAAGGAAAAGGTGCCGAGATAGCTATAAAAGCTTTTTTCACTCTCAAGAAGAGACACCCAGACATCGGGCTCATCATAGCTGGAAAAACACTAGACCACGATTACAGAAGCCTTCTCCATAAATTATGCCTTTCATCTCCAGAATACGCTAAAGACGTCGAGTTCTTCGGAGAGGCCAATGAAGAAGCCAAAGATTATCTTTATAGGAACAGCTCAGCTTTTCTCTTCACCAGCAAACTACCAGAAACGTTTGGGCTTGTGAATCTGGAGGCACTAAGCTACGCACTCCCTATATTTTCGCTCAAAACCCCTGCCTCTCATTACTTCATAAAAAATGGGGTCAATGGTTACATCGTCAGTGACGAAAGTGATCTAGCTGAAAAGCTTGATACAGTTATATCGTCATCATCGAGGCTCGAGCGAATGATGCGAGCATCTGCTGAAAAAAGTAGAGAATTCTACAAGGACATTTTTTTCTCCGAGATCGATAATGCACTTGAAAGACTTTGACCAAAACTCCTATGCCATTCTTATAGTTACCCACAATCATGTGGACTACATCAAGAGCCTGATAGATTCCTGCCGGAAAATCCCCAACGTTGGCAAGTATATCTGTGATGCAGCCTCTACCGATGGCACCGCTGAGAAACTTGAAGCGGAAATTTCTGGAGATAGCAGTTTCCATCTAATCAAGAAAGATATTCTTGAAGGCTTTTCAAAAAATAACAACGACTTGGTTCGCGCATTCTCTCTTCATAATCGAAACTTGATATTAATAAATCCTGATTGTCACTTTGAAAAAGCAGCCTTCTTAACATTCATAGAGCGAATTTCAAGAATAGAGAACCTAGGAATTGCCGCCCCAGCACTATACTATCCTAATGGGTACCCCCAAGTTTCCTGGCGTAAATTCCCTTCCCTCAAAGAATTTATAAAAAACCGGCTCCCCGGTAGGCGGGCTAGTACCAAAAACCACTTCACAAAAGAATTTCAAGAAAAAACTTTTGATATCGAGTGGGCGCTCGGCGCGCTACTTTTCATATCAAAGAATCTTACGAGTACCCCACCTCTAGACGAGCGCTATCGCCTGTACTGCGAAGACTCTGACATTTGCATGAAAGCTCATGCATCTGGAATGAGGGTCATAGGAATCGATATCCCCGGCTTCTACCATGCACTACAAGAAAAAAGCTCAACCAAATTTCTCTCAAAATTCAACTACTGGAATCTGTGCAGCGGATTGAAATTCGCCATCAAGTGGAACTCCACTTATTTTAAAGTCACCAGAAAATTATCCAGGGCCAACTAATAAAGTTTCCAAACTTAACAAAAATCCTCCTATTGGCAACATTTAGCAGGCATTAAAATGAACAGAATGGACAGGGGAATATTACGTCCTCATCAAGCCAGTATTTCCGTTCTGCAGCGATTGCTCGACTTGCTGGTGATCCTCGCCAGCATGGCAGTCGTTGTGTTCTGGCACGGCGGAGACTTCGATCAGGAACATGTGATCGCCAGTCTGCTCGCCCTAGTGGTGTTCTACCTGCTGGGCGATTTCGGCCAGTTGTATGCGTCTTGGCGCGGTGAGCGCATTCGTGAGGAAGTACGCAAGGTTGGTGGTATCTGGGCCATCAGTTTTGTCGGCGTGTTTCTCAGCGATTATTTTTTTGTCAACATGCCATTCCTTGAGGACGTCGCACTGCTGCAATGGTTCAGCCTCGTATTGATTAGCTTATGCGGCTATCGGATCTTCCTACGCACGACCCTCAACGCGCTCCGTCGTAAAGGATTCAACACACGCTCGGTCGCCATAGCCGGCGCAGGCCCACTCGGTCAGCGGCTTGCTGCGAATATTGCTGGTGCCCCCTGGATGGGTCTGGACTTGCTCGGATTCTTCGATGACAAGCACCGCGATCCGGTTCGCCTAGGCAAAAGTAAAGTTAGATTGCCTATCTCGGGTGATCTGGAAAAGCTGGTCGAACAGGCGCGTGCTGGCGAAATCGACCGCGTCTACATCACACTTCCCATGCGTAGTGAAGCGCGAATCAAATGGCTGGTGGAACAGCTCAGCGATACCACCGCGTCGGTTTACATAGTGCCAGATGTATTCGTTTTCGAACTCTTGCACGCCCGCAGTCAGAACATCAATGGCGTGCCCACCATCAGCATTTTTGATAGCCCCATGACGGGGGCGAACTCAGTAATCAAGCGCTTGGAAGACATCATCCTGTCGGCGATGATCCTCTGCCTGATTGCTATCCCCATGCTGCTTATTTCGGTCACGGTGAAGCTCAGCTCCCCAGGTCCGGTGTTCTTCCGCCAGAAGCGTTACGGCATCGACGGCCGCCCCATCGAGGTGTGGAAGTTCCGCAGCATGCGGGTAATGGAGAATGGCGAAGATGTAGTACAGGCCACGCGTGGCGATGACCGCATCACATCCGTGGGTGCATTCATTCGTCGAACCTCTCTCGACGAACTACCGCAGTTCATTAATGTGCTACTGGGCGATATGTCCATTGTCGGTCCGCGTCCGCATGCCGTGGCGCACAACGAGCAATACCGCGGCCAGATCAGCAGCTACATGCTGCGCCACAAGGTCAAGCCGGGAATCACCGGCTGGGCGCAGATCAATGGCTGGCGTGGGGAGACGGATACGTTGGACAAGATGCAGAAGCGCGTCGAACACGACCTTGCCTACATCCACAACTGGTCCCTTTGGTGGGACCTGAAAATCGTTTTTCTCACAGTGTTTAAGGGATTCATCCACAAGAACGCCTATTGAGAGAACAGAAGGCTGAAGAGCTCCGGAACTCGCCATTAACCAAACCGTGGATCCTGGCAAGCCGAAGGCTTGGCTGGATTCAATGTCTGCAATGGCTGCGGGGCTTTTCTGCTTGCACTGGCCTCGTGCCAGCCTTAACCTTCCTTCTTTCTGAAGGAACGACCCCACAAGGAGTCTTAACGTGAAAAAACTGCTGACGTTCGCCGCCCTGGCGACCCTGAGCACGTCGCTGTTGGCGGCGGAAGCACCGGCCGACGCGCCGGCTTCTTCCGAACCGCTGACCCTGTCCACCCCGGTTGCCGGCGGTGTCACCGTAGGTGGCGCCATTGGTATCGGTGCTGCCGTAGTGGCAGCTGGCGTTGCCGCTTCCAATAGCGGCGGCGGCGGTGGCCATGACGGCACCCCGGGCACCACTGGTACCACCGGCACCACCGGTACCACCGGCACTAACTGATAACAGTCTGTAGCCGCTGAGCCCTGTCGCTACTCCATTGTGGCGGCAGGGCTCACCTCATTCCGTTTCCTATCAACTCCGTCACGGCTCCCGACTCACCGGGCGCTGCCGTATCGGCTTGCTGCGTAGTTCCTTCCCATGATCCGCTCTTTATCCGTTGTCGTTGTCGCCGCTCTTTCGCTCCAGGGCTGCATGTTCGCCCCTGGCCAGAATATGGATACCAGCCGCATCGTTCGCGATGACTCCGCCGAGAGCAGCCGCGTCGAGCTGGTACAGATCACCCCCAAGCTGCTGGCGGTGAACGCCGCGACGGAGACTGGGAGCCAGGTGCCGGCCGAGTTGCTGGCCTACCATCCGCAGGACTACCGCATCGGGCCGACCGATGTTCTCTACATCACCGTCTGGGACCACCCCGAACTGACTGCTCCCTCCGGCCAGCAACAGCAGATCGATGCCAACGGTCGCCTGGTTCGCCCTGACGGCACCCTGTTCTACCCCTATATCGGCACCGTCAAGGTCGCAGGTCGGACCATCGAGGAGGTGCGCTCGGAGATCTCCAGCCGCCTGGCCCAGTACGTGGAAAGCCCGCAAGTCGACCTGGCGATCATGCGCTTCTCCAGCCAGAAGGTGATCCTCAGCGGCGCCTTCGGCAAAGCCGGCCCGCAGGCCATTACCGCTACCCCGCTCAGCCTGATGGAGGCGGTCAGCACCGCAGGTGTGAACACCGGTTCCGCCGACCTCTCCAACATGGTCCTCAAGCGCGATGGCCGCGAGTACAAGCTCAACCTGGACGCACTCAACGACCAGCAGCAGAGCCAGCTCTACAGCGTCTACCTGAAGGATGGCGACCAGATCTACCTGCCCTACAACGACCGCAAGAAGGTCTACCTGATGGGCGAGGTGAACAGCCCGCGCGCCATCACCTACAAGACCAAGTACCTGAACCTGGCCGATGCCCTGGGCAGCGTCGGTGGCCTGAACCAGGCCAGTTCCAACGGCAAGGCCGTCTACGTGATTCGCGGCGTTGAAGACCTGGAGCGCGAACCTGCCAAAGTCTTCCAACTGGACGCCCAATCGCCCACCGCCTTCATCCTCGCCCAGCGCTTCAACCTGGAGCCGCAGGACGTGGTCTATGTCGGTCCTGCTGGCGTCACCCGCTGGAACCGCTTCATCAGCCAGTTGGTACCGTCCACCACCATTCTGGGTACTGGTGCCAACATCAAGAACGACCTGAACGACGAATAACCCACCGAGCTCAGGTCAACCGACGTGAAACTCCTCCAATTCGCCGCCCTGGCCGGGGCGGCCTTGTCGCTATCCGCCTGCAACCCTCTGATGCAGGCGTCGTGGGACACCCTGCGCGCCGCCACCCAGGGCCCGAAGCCGCTTGAGCTGACCCAGGCCCAGGTGGATGCGGTGCCCTATTACCAGATCAAGCTGCAGACCCAAGGCGGCGAAGCCGTAATGGCGCTGGTGCGCCAGCAGGGCAATCTGCAGTTCTGGCTCGCCTCTACCCACCAGGTGCTGATGATGCGGGATGGCCTGGTGGTGCGCACCACCGGCTTCGGTGACAACCTCGCCGGCACGCGCGTTGGGGCCGGCTCGCCCTTCCACGCCGGCCTGCACAAGTTGGCGGACGGGCAGCGCAGCGAGCGCTGGATCGACCTGGCGAGCGGCTATCGCCTGGGGATTCCGGTGCAGAGCAGTTTCCACAAGGTCGGCCTGGAGCGCGTGAGCATCCTCGAGCGCGACTACGACCTGTTGCGCGTCGATGAAGACATCCGCGCTCCCCTGCTGGGCTTCAGCGCCACGAACAAATACTGGGTCGACCCCAAGGACGGCTTCGTGATGCAGAGCCTGCAACAGGTCACGCCCGACCTGCAGGTTGCGATCACCCAGTTGCGTCCGTATCGGGGGGCAGGCAAATGAGCATTCGCCTTCTCGCCCTGGCCGCACTGCTGCTGGCCGGCCCGGCCATGGCCGGCGATTCTGTCGAAGTTCGCGGCGACGCTGCCAGGTCCGGTCCCGTGGCCATTACCGCGACTACTCGCCTTGGCGACGTCTTCCGTGCCGCCCAGGTCGATGCCGAGAGCTATTGGCTGGGCGCCGCGTGGTTGCAATCGAAGCTTGTGCCGGAGCAGAAACGCCTGAAGGCCGGCATCCTGTTCGATCTGTCCATGCTGCAACAGAAAGCCCTGTTGGACGATCAGCCCACGCTTTCCACCCTCGCCAAGCGCCTCTATGACCAGGTGGCCAGCCTGCCGGTCAGTGGCCGACGCCTGCACCTGCTGGACCCTGTCGAGGTTGAAGTCACCCCGGCGCAGAACAGCCTGGTGTCGCCTGGCGACATTTTCATTTTCCCGGCCCGGCCGAGTGCGGTACGTGTGCTGGGTGCCGTGGCGGCCGACTGCTACTTCACCCACGTGCCGATGCAGCAGGCACGCGACTATTCCGCTGCGTGCCCGTCGCTGCCGGAAGCCGATCCCGACTATGTCTATCTGATCCAGCCGGACGGCCAGGTCACTCGCCTCGGCATCGCCCTGTGGAACCTCCAGGAAGGCCAGCCCGCTGCGCCGGGTGCGACCATCCTGGTACCGATCAAGTCGGCCGGGCCGGATAGCCCCGTCCCGCAGCTGAATGAAGAAATGGCCCAATTCATCGCCACCCAACCGTTGTCCGAGGTGGCGCAATGAAGCTCCGCTATTCCCTCTGCCTGCTGCTGCCCTGGGCCATGGCCCATGCCGAACCCCGCGACACGAGAAACGACTTCGGCATCATGGGGTTGATGCAGACGCCCACGGCGCGCATGGCGCCGGCAGGGGACGTCGCAGTCACCGCCAACCGTGTCGATCCCTATTCGCGCTACAGCTTTGCCCTGCAGCCATTCGACTGGCTGGAAACATCGTTCCGCTACACGTCCGTCAGCAACCGTCGTTACGGCGCCGAAGACTTCAGTGGCGACCAGAGCTACAAGGACAAGGCGGTAGACGCCAAATTCCGCCTGCTCCAGGAAAGCCGCTGGACACCGGAACTCGCGGTAGGCGCACTGGACATCGGCGGTACCGGCCTGTTCTCCAGCGAATACTTCGTCGGCAACAAGCGATTCGGGAACTTCGACGTCAGCCTGGGCATTGCCTGGGGGTACCTCGGTAACCGTGGTGATTTCAGCAACCCGCTGGGCTGGGTAGACGACAAGTACGACGACCGTCCAATCCCCACCAGCGATGTAGCCAATGCTGGTTCCTTCGACGCCAGTAACTATTTCCGCGGTTCTCCCGGCATCTTCGGCGGCGTACTCTGGCAAACCCCTTGGGATCGCCTGGCGCTCAAGCTGGAATACGACGGCAACGACTACAAGCGCGAACCGCTGAGTAACAACCAGGACCAAAGCTCCCCGATCAACCTCGGCTTCGTCTTCAAAGCCAGCGACTCGGTAGACCTGACCGCCGGCTGGGAGCGTGGCAACACCGCCATGTTCGGCATCACCCTGCACACCAACTTCGCTTCCCGCTCCGCGCCGGCCAAGACCTTCGACCCGCCGGCCGAACCGCTGCCGGCCAAGGCGCCGGACCTGCATCCGGACCAGGTGGACTGGGCGAACGTATCCAGGCGCCTGCAGAACAACGCCGGCTACAAGGTCGAGCGCATCACCCAGCGCGACAAGGAAATCGTCGTCTACGGCGAGCAGACCCGCTACCTCTACCCGCCCAAGGCGGTAGGGCGCGCGGCGCGCATCCTCGACAACAGCGTGGACGACGACATCAAGTACTTCACCGTGGTGGACAAGCGCTACGACATGCCGGTCACCGAGACCAGCGTACCGCGTGAGACCTTCCGCGAAGTGGTGAACAACGACCGCCCGCTGGACGACCTGCGCCGTGGCACCGAAAGCAACTGGCCGCTGCCGCACCAGGAGAAAGTGCTTTACACACAGAAGCCGGATCCGTTCAGCTACGGCCTCGGCCTGGGCTACAAACAGAACGTCGGCGGCCCCGACGGCTTCCTGCTCTACCAGTTCACCGCGGACCTGAACGGCGAATACCGCTTCACCCCGGACACCTGGTGGAGCGGCTCGCTCAGCGCCAACCTGCTGAACAACTTCGACAAGTTCAAGTACGACGCGCCGTCCAACCTGCCGCGCGTGCGCACCTACCTGCGCGAGTACTGGACCACCTCGGACGTGACCATGCCGACCTTCCAGTTGAACAAGGTCAAGCGCCTGGACGAGGACATGTACGGCATGGTCTACGGCGGCTACCTGGAGTCGATGTTCGCCGGCGTCGGTGGCGAGCTGCTGTATCGCCCGCTGGGCGAGCGCTGGGCCATCGGTGGCGACCTCAACTACGTACGCCAGCGCGATTTCGAGCAGGACTTCGGCCTGCGCGACTACAAGGTGCTCACCGGCCACGTCACCGGCTACCTGAAGACCGACTTCCAGGACGTGCTGGCCGCGGTCAGCGTGGGCCGCTACCTGGCCCGCGACTGGGGCACCACCATCGACCTGTCGCGCGAGTTCAGCAACGGCGTGCGCTTCGGTGGCTGGGTGACGCTCACCACCGCCTCCAAGGAAGAGTACGGCGAAGGTAGCTTCGACAAAGGCATCTACGTGTCGATCCCCTTCGACGAGATCATGAGCAGCTCGACCATGCGCCGCGCCAACCTGGCCTGGGCCCCGCTGACCCGTGACGGTGGCGCCCGCCTGGGCCGCAGCTACTCGCTGTATACCCTCACCGACGGACGCAACGTCGACATGTTCGACGGCAGCTTCAGCAAGATCACCGAGTAAGCCCCCAGCCCCGCCGCAACGGCGGGGCTGCTTGCTGCAGATCAGCGAAACCTCCGCTTACAACCCCTCTCACAACCTTTGCGCCTAAGCTGTGTCGGATGACGCCCGTTCTATCCGGAAGGAATCCGTCGATGAAGCTCACCGCCCTCCCCCTCTTGTTCATGACCGGCATGCTCGCCGCCTGCACTTCGAATTCGCCTTCGCAGAGTGCTTCGCTCAGTGGCGAGGTGTTCTACCTGCAGCGCATTGCGTTGCCGCCGGGAGCGCAGGTTTCGGTGAGCCTGCAGGATGTTTCCTTGGCCGATGCGCCGGCCGTGGAGCTAGCTTCGCAGACGCTGCCCGGCGGGCAGCAGGTGCCGGTGGCCTTCAAGCTCGATTACGACCCGCAGCGGGTCCAGCCCGGCCACAGCTATGCGGTCAGCGCGCGTATCGAGAATGCCGGCAAGCTGCTGTTCATCAGCACCGAGCGCCACAGCGTCAAGCTCGACGGCAGCGATCCGCAGCCGCTGCGCATCCGCGTCGACGCGGTGCGCTGATACTTCCCTCCTCTTCCGGCCGGGTTCCGTTGCCGGCCCGGCCTCGCTAAGCTTGCCCCTTCTTCCTTCGCCGAGACGCTCGGCGAAGGTTCCGCCCTGCCCCACAAGGAATCCCGATGCTGCGTTTCACCGCCCTGCTGGCCGGCGCCCTGTTGTCCGCCAATGCCTTCGCCCTGTCCCTCGCCAACCTCAGCCAGACCGACGCCAGCGGCGGCCTCAAGGATGCCTTGAGCCAAGGCGCGCAGATCGCAGTCAAGCAGTTGGGCAAGCCCGGCGGCTTCACTAACGATCCGGCCGTGCGCATCGAGCTGCCGGGCAAGCTGGGCAAGGCCGCCAAGGTGATGAAGCAGTTCGGCATGGGCGCCCAGGTCGACCAGCTGGAAGCCAGCATGAACCAGGCTGCCGAGGCCGCCGTGCCGCAGGCCCAAGCGCTGCTGGTGGATGCGGTGAAGAAGATGACCGTGCAGGACGCCAAGGGCATCCTCGCCGGCGGCGACGATTCCGCCACCCAGTACCTGGAGCGCAGCAGCCGCGAGCAACTGCGCCAGCGCTTCCTGCCGATCGTCAAGCAGGCCACCGACAAGGTCGGCCTGGCCAAGCAGTACAACGCCTTCGCCAGCCAGGCCGCGGCTTTTGGCGTGGTCGATGCCAAGGATGCGAACGTCGAGGGCTATGTCACCGAGCAGGCGCTGGATGGGCTGTTCAAGGTGATCGCCCAGCAGGAGAAGGGAATTCGGGAGAATCCGGCGGGGGCGGCTACCAGTTTGGCGAAGAAGGTTTTTGGGGCGCTCTGAGCTAGCGGAACTCGTAGGAGCGAGCTTGCTCGCGAAGGGTGTTTTTCCGGTTACATCGTCGTATCAGGTGACTCCGCTCCCTCTCCCCAACCCTCTCCCTGAAGGGAGAGGGGGCTGTCCTGAGCAAACGGTGAATCTAGAGTCATCCTGAAACTCCTCACTTCCCCTCGTCATTCCCGCGAACGCGGGACGCGGCTCCATCGCGAACAGCGCTTGCGCTGGCCCGAAGGGGAATAACCCAGTGACTGGCGGGTTCGCGAGCAAGCTCGATCCTACAGGGTGGTCCCGGACCGTAGGGCGGATAACCGTTCGCGGTTATCCGCCGTTGGCCTGATATAGGTTCAGAGCGGTACCGGCGGGGTGGTTCAGGGCGTTGTCCAGGTTCTGGTGGAACCACTGCAGCGCCACTTCGTAGGTGCCGTGCCACAGGCGTTCGCTGGCGCCGGCGCGGATGCCGTTCTGTACCCGCGTGGCCATGGCGAAGTCTTCTTCCAAGGCGGCGTAGAGGATTTCGTTGTTCTTCTCGAAATATCGCAGGGCCCTCTCCGTCTGCGGTTGTTCGGGCAGCAGCGTGTGGCTAAGTACCCGCGTCGCCAGCGGGCCGTCGGGGAACACACTGGAGAAGTCGATGTGGTCCGGCTCCACCAGCACCAGGGTGTTCGGCCAGAGGAAATACAGCAGGTTGCCGTGGCGGCGCAGGTCCCATTGCGCTTGCGGTTGCCCTTGCAGCTCGCGCAGGTTGCGCTTCACGTAGTAGTTGCGGATGTGCCGGCCGAAGCGCTCGAAGCTGCCCAGGTTGGGCCAGAACAGGTGGTCGATGGTGGCCTGGTGGGCCTTGGCCACGTGGTAGTTCTCCAGGAAGGTGTCCACCGTCAGCTTCCAGTTCACCGGGCGGCGGATGTCGCGCGGGTCGAAGAGGACGTGGTGGTCGATGGCGAAGCTGTCGAAGTCGGCGCAGATCGTCTCGCCGAAGAAGCCGTCCAGGTCCAGCGCCGGCCCCGGCGACAGCCGCGCCCAGACCGCGCCGAAGCGTTCGGCCACCGGCAGCTCGGTGAGGTTCAGGCAGGCCCGGTCGATGCCTTCGAAACCGTAGCCGTGGGGAATGCCGCGCAGTTGCCCGTCCGGGTTGTAGGCCCAGGCGTGGTAGGGGCAGACGAACACGCGGTTGGGCCCTGCCGCCTCGCCTACCAGTTGCGTGCCGCGGTGCTTGCAGACGTTCAGGAAGGCCCGCAGCCGGCCCTGTTCGTCGCGGGTCAGCAGCAGCGGCACCATCAGCTCGCGGGTGAGGAATGCGCCCTTGGCGATCTCGCTGGAACGCGCCACCAGCACCGGCTCGCGCAGCAGCACCTCGTCACACTCGCGGCGGTAGCGCGCCTCGTCCAGGTAGGCGGACACCAGCAGCGACGACGGCTGTTCTGCGCCATCGGAAAGGCCCCGCTCGGCCAGGGCCAGGACCTTGCTCAACAACGCCACCTGGGTTGCGTGCTGCATGGGTTTCTCCTTCTGCTTAGGATGACAGAGGCGCCAGCGCGCCGCGGATGAAATGCCAGAGCTGCCGCGCCAGTTGCGCGGCCGGCGGCCGGGGCTGGCGCGCCAGGGCTTCCAGCAGGGCCTGGTGCAGGCCGCCGAGGATCATCGCCGAGACCAGTTGCGCGTCCAGTTGCGCATTGAGCTGCCCGGCGGCCTGGCCGCGGCGGATGTTGTCGGCGCCCTGGCGGATGTTCTCGGCGATGCGCCGGGCCTCCAGCGCCGCCACCTCGGGCTCGCGCGCCAGGCTCACCAGCACCAGCGGCGCCAGCGGTTCGGCGTAGACGAACTCCACCGCCCGCAGCACCCGCTGTTCCTCGCGCTCGCTCCAGTCCAGGGCCTGGGGCAACGGGTCGGCGGCCATAACCTGGGCCTGGTAGCGGTCGTAGAAGTCCTCCGCCACCGCCGCCAGCAGCCCGGCGCGCGAGGCGAAGTAGCGGTAGATCAGCCCCACCGAGACGCCGGCGCGCTCGGCCACCCGCCCCACTTCCAGGCCGCCACCGAACTCCAGCAGCTCGGTGCGCGCAGCCTCCAGCAGGCTGGCTCGGGTTTTCAGGGCTTTAGCCGAAAGGTCGGGCATGGCGGGACTCGTGGCGCTGGACAGGAAAAGTGAATTCAGTTTACTTACTTCCTCCAGCAAGCCAAGCCCCGACGACCACAAGAGCAACCTGGCCATGAGCGTGATGCTGTTCACTTAAGCGATGTGTGGTGGTTCAGCGAAGGTGCTCCAGCCTGGCTCCGCTCCCTCACCCCAGCCCTCTCCCGAAGGGAGAGGGGGCTGTTCGGAGTGGGTGGGGAATTTGGAGTCATCCTGAAACACCTAACCCCACCCCGTCATTCCCGCGAACGCGGGAACCCAGTGACTGGCGGGTTCGCGAGCAAGCTCGCTCCTACGAAGAGCAAAAGCACGCCCGCTCTTGCTCTGGCGTTTGGACTTCCAGAGAAACAT
>Ga0222426_100362_pt1 | contig 34705 bp, 26 predicted proteins | sample 2B50Ametagenome_FD_180087 | JGI IMG/M metagenome (GOLD analysis project Ga0222426, IMG submission 180087) | Enriched microbial communities from leaf-cutter ant dump, University of Wisconsin, Madison, United States - 2B50A (version 2) | ecosystem: Environmental > Terrestrial > Nest > Insects nest...
CCCCAGCGCAGCGCGGAGAGGCCGAAGCGCAGGGTGATGCGCTCGGAACTGGCCAGCAGCGGCAACTCCCAGTCGCGCGGCTGCAGCGCCCGAGGGGTCATGAAGACTTCACGCATGCGTCGCGCCGCCCATTCCGGCGCCACACGCCCCAGGGTGGCGTTGACGCCACGGATCCAGGTCAAGCTGCTCATTGCCAGGCCCTCCTTCGAGGTCTCAATCCACCGCTTTCTTGGCGGCACGCAGGACACGGTCGGACAGGTCGCTCGGGCCCAGGGCCCGCGCCAATGCCAGTCCGCCCACCATCAGGGCGATGTCGGCGAGCACGGTGTCGGCGTCTTCGGGACGCTCGGCCAGCTCGGCGACCATGAGTTCGAGGTGTTCGGCCAGGGCTTCGTGGAAGCTCTCCGGCAGTTGCGCCATGTCGCCCAGGGAACTGGGAATGGGGCAGCCCGGCTCCTCGCTGTCGCGGTGCTTGCGCGACAGGTAGAAGGCCGCGACCAGTTGCCGGCGCTCGCTGAACGGCATGTCCGGGTCGAAGTGCTTGAGCTTGGCCCGGCGCGAAGACAGCAGGTGGCGGAAGGCTTCCAGCATCAGCGCATCCTTGCTCTGGAAATGCGCGTAGAAGCCGCCGACGGTCAGCCCGGCGGCGCCCATCACCTCGGCCACGCTCGGCTCCAGCGGCCCGCGGCGGACCAGGGCATCGGCGGCCGCGCAAAGAATGCGTTCACGGGTCTGGGCCTTCTTCTCGCCCAGGCCTTTTTCATTGCTGCCGGTCTTCTGGCTCATGGCGCACCCCAAAATATTATGAGTGAAATATTATGCTCATAATAAAAATCGGCAAGCGACGATGGCGACCATTGGTCGGACGAGAAGATTTTCGAAAGGGGAAAAAACAAAAGGCCACTCGAAAATTGAGTGGCCCTATAGGCCCCGCAGAGCGGGAAAATTGGCGTCCCCTAGGGGACTCGAACCCCTGTTACCGCCGTGAAAGGGCGGTGTCCTAGGCCACTAGACGAAGGGGACGTATCCTTCGAGGAAATCCGCGCCTGGCGGACTCTGGCGATTTGGTGGAGCTAGACGGGATCGAACCGTCGACCTCTTGCATGCCATGCAAGCGCTCTCCCAGCTGAGCTATAGCCCCAGATGACTCTGGCGGACGACGCGAGCGCATCGTCGCTGGAATAAGTGGCGTCCCCTAGGGGACTCGAACCCCTGTTACCGCCGTGAAAGGGCGGTGTCCTAGGCCACTAGACGAAGGGGACGCAAACCTTCGATTTTCGGCTCCGCCCCGAAGTGGCGAAACCTACTGGTAATTTGGTGGAGCTAGACGGGATCGAACCGTCGACCTCTTGCATGCCATGCAAGCGCTCTCCCAGCTGAGCTATAGCCCCAAAGTACCGCTACATCTACCGTTCCGCTTCGCCCTGTCGTTCAGTTCGTCGCTGGAACGGGGCGCATCTTAGGGGCGGGAGGTAACCCTGTCAACAAGAATTTTCGACTTTTTTAAATTTTTTCTCCCAAAGAACAATCACTTAGCAAAGGAGCCCGGTTCCCCTCCCCTGCGCCGCGCCTTCGGCCCCTTACAACCGCGGCCCGGCCCCAGGGATTATGGACACGAAAAAGGCCGGGCGCCCGGAGGCGGCCGGCCTTTTGTCAGGCGGAATCCGTCAGCCGGCGATGGCGTCGCGGATCTTCTCCCACTCCTTGGCTTCCTTCTTCGACGCCCCGCCCAGCAGTTCCAGGGCCTGGCGCAGGCGATAGCGCGACAGGTCGGCGCCGAGGATTTCCATGGCGTCGAGCACCGACACCGAGCTGGCGTGGCCGGTGATGGCCGGGAACATCAGCGGCATGACGTCGCGCAGCTTCAGGCCCAGGTGTTCGGCGACGGCCTGGATAGTCGCGGTGATGCGCTCCTTCTCCCACTGGCGCAGCGCTTCCAGCTTCCACAGCACCAGCTGCAGGACCTGGCGCACCTGGGTGGCGTCGAGCTTCTTGTGCTCGAACAGCTTGGCGTCCAGCGGCACGCCGCCGCTGAAGAAGAAGCCGGCCAGCGGGGCGATCTGGCTGAAGTTCTCCACCCGGCCCTGCACGTGGGGGGCGATCTTCATCAGGTACTCGGGGTTGAGCGCCCATTTCTGCACTTCGCGGGCGAACTCCTCGACCGACTGCTCGCGGATCCACTGGCCGTTCAGCCAGGACAGCTTCTCCATGTCGAAGATCGGCCCGCCGAGGGACACGCGGGACAGGTCGAAGTTGTCGATCATCTCCTGCAGGCTGAACTTCTCGCGCTCGTCGGGCATCGACCAGCCCATGCGGCCCAGGTAGTTCAGCAGCGCCTGGGGCAGGAAGCCCATGCGCTCGTAGAAGGTGATGGAGGTGGGGTTCTTGCGCTTGGACAGCTTGCTCTTGTCCGGGTTGCGCAGCAGCGGCATGTAGCAGAGCACCGGCTGTTCCCAGCCAAAGTACTCGTACAGCTTGATCAGCTTGGGCGCCGAGGGCAGCCACTCTTCGCCGCGCAGCACGTGGGTGATGCCCATCAGATGGTCGTCGACCACGTTGGCCAGGAAGTAGGTGGGCAGGCCGTCGGCCTTCATCAGCACCTGCATGTCCATGCGGTCCCACGGAATCTCGACGTCGCCGCGGAGCATGTCCGGGACCACGCAGACGCCCTCGGTCGGCACCTTCATGCGCACCACGTGGGATTCGCCGGCGGCGATGCGGCGCTGCGACTCCTCTTTGGGCAGGTGCATGCAGTGGCCGTCGTAGCGCGGGGTTTCCTTGCGCGCCTGCTGCTCGGCGCGGATGGCGTCCAGGCGCTCGGCGGAGCAGAAGCAGGGGAAGGCGTGGCCCTTCTCCACCAGTTCGTCGCTGTACCGCTTGTAGATGGCGCCGCGCTCGCTCTGCCGGTACGGGCCGTGCGGGCCGCCGACGTCCGGGCCTTCGTCCCACTCGATGCCCAGCCAGCGCAGGGCGTCGAAGATCTGCTGTTCCGACTCGCGGGTGGAACGCACCTGGTCGGTGTCCTCGATGCGCAGGATGAACTTGCCGCCGTGCTGGCGGGCGAAGCACAGGTTGAACAGCGCGATGTAGGCGGTGCCGACGTGCGGGTCGCCGGTGGGGGACGGCGCGATGCGGGTGCGGACAGTGGTCATGAAAGCTCTCGTGAAAACCGGAATGAAAGATGCGGACCGCGGCCCGCATTCATGGGTGCGATGTTATCAGGCGCGCCGCCCCCGGCTCCAGCCGATGGGCTTCGTCGATGGGCAGGCGGTGGATCAGGTAGTCGAGGAAGGTCTTCACCTTCATCGCCTGGAAGCGCCGCGAGGGATAGACCGCATAGAGTTCGCCGATGGGCAGCTGCACCTCCGGCAACAGGCGCTCCAGGCGGCCGCTTTCCAGTGCCACATCGACGATCAGCTCCGGCAGCGAGGCGATGCCCGCCCCGGCCAGCACCGCCTCGCGGGCGAAGGAGATGTTGTTGCAGGACAGCACGCGCTGGCAGGGCACGCTCTCGTTCAGCAGCGGCCAGTAGCGTTGCGAGTCCTGCGCCAGCAGCACCGCGCGATGCCGCGCCAGGTCCTCGACGTGCAGCGGCCGCCCGTGCTGCTGCAGGTAGCCGGGGCTGGCGCACAGGCAGCGGCTGGTCACCAGCAGGCGGCGGGCGATCAGCGTCGAGTCCTCCGGCTGGCCGACGGTGATGGCGATGTCCACGCCCTCCTCCAGCGGATCGACGGTGCGCGAGCTGAGCTCCACTTCCGCGGTAATCTGCGGGTAGAGGCGCATGAAGTCGCCGAGCACCTCGGCCAGGTACAGCTGGCCGAACTCGATGGGCGCGGTGATCCGCAGCAGGCCCGAAGGCTCCTGCTGCAACTGCATCACCGCCTGCTCGGCCTCGGCGAAGTCGAGCATGATCTGCCGGCAGCGGTCGTAGTAGGCCTGCCCCACCTCGGTCAGGCGCAGCTTGCGCGTGGTGCGGTTGAGCAGGCGCACGCCCAGGCGCTCTTCCAGCAGCGCTATGCGCCGGCTGACCGTGGACTTCTGCATGCCCAGGCTGTGGGCGGCCTGGGTGAAACTGTGGAACTCCACGACACGGGTGAAGATCAGCGCATCATCCAGCCCCATTATTGTTCCTTATAAACAACAAAGTTTCCGAATTGTAGCGACTGCGCCCCGGCCGGGAACACTGTTACATTGGCGGGAAAAATTCTGCCAAACAAACGCTCGTTTATCATGCCCGCACAATTAAAACGCCGCCTGAGCATCTTCTTCGTCATTTTCTGCCTGGTCGCCCTGGCCTTCCTGGCGCGCTGGTACTTCATCGGCCGCTTCCAGGAAACCACCGACAACGCCTACGTCCAGGGCGAGATCACCCGCATCGCCAGCCAGCTGGGCGCGCGCATCGACCAGGTGCTGGTCACCGACAACCAGCACGTGGAAAAGGGCCAGTTGCTGGTCAAGCTGGAAGATGCCGACTTCCGCCTGGCCCTGGACCGCGCCCGGGCCGCCCTCGCCACCCATGAGGCGGAGCTGGCCCAGGCACGCAGCAAACTCAAGGGCCAGGGCAGTATGATCGCCGCCAGCGAGGCCGACCTGAACGCCACCCAGGCCACCTTCGGCCGCACCCAGATCGACCTCAACCGCGCCCAGACCCTGCGCAAGCCCGGCTACGTTTCCGAGGAACGCGTCACTACCCTGACCGCCGATTCCCACGTGGCCCGCTCGCAGGTGGCCAAGGCCCAGGCCGACCTGCAGGCCCAGCGCATCCAGATCGACGCCCTGAACGCCGACATCAAGCGCCTGCAGGCGCAGATCGACGCCTCCCGGGCGGAGATCGCCCAGGCCGAGATCAACCTGGCGCGCACCGAACTGCGCGCGCCCGTCGCCGGCCTGGTCGGCCAGCGCAGCGCGCGGGTGGGCCAGTATGTGCAGGTCGGCAGCCAGCTGCTGGCGCTGGTGCCCGACGAAGGCATCTGGGTGCAGGCCAACTTCAAGGAGACCCAGGTCGGCCACATGCGCCCGGGGCAGAAGGCCCGGCTGATCCTCGACAGCTTCCCCGACACCCCCATCGAAGGCTGCGTGGACAGCCTCTTCGCCGCCTCCGGCGCCCAGTTCAGCCTGCTGCCGCCGGACAACGCCACCGGCAACTTCACCAAGGTGGTGCAACGCATCCCGGTGAAGATCACCTTCGCCGCCGACAACCCGCTCAAGGGCCTGATCCGCCCGGGCATGTCGGTCGAGGCCGAGGTGCAGCTCGGTGAGCGCTGACGCCCTCGTCCGTCCGGCCGGTGAGCCCACCCGGCGCGACTGGATCGCCGTGCTCTCGGCGATGCTCGGCGCCTTCATGGCGGTGCTGGACATCCAGATCACCAACTCCTCGCTGAAAGACATCCAGGGCGCGCTGGCCGCGACCCTGGAGGAAGGCTCGTGGATCTCCACCTCCTACCTGGTGGCCGAGATCATCATGATCCCGCTCACCGCCTGGCTGGTGCAGCTGCTGTCGGCGCGGCGCCTGGCGGTGATGGTGTCGATCGGTTTCCTGTTCTCCTCGCTGCTGTGCTCCTTCGCCTGGAACCTGGAGAGCATGATCGTGTTCCGCGCCATGCAGGGTTTCACCGGCGGCGCGCTCATCCCCCTGGCCTTCACCCTGAGCCTGCTCAAGTTGCCGGAGCACCACCGGCCCAAGGGCATGGCGCTGTTCGCCATCACCGCCACCTTCGCGCCGTCCATCGGCCCCACCCTGGGCGGCTGGCTGACCGAGAACTTCGGCTGGGAGTACATCTTCTACATCAACATCCCGCCGGGGCTGCTGATGATCGCCGGGCTGCTCTACGGCCTGGAGAAGAAGGCGCCGCACTGGGAACTGCTCAAGAGCACCGACTACGCCGGCATCGTCACCATGGCCATCGGCCTGGGCTGCCTGCAGGTGTTCCTCGAGGAAGGCCACCGCAAGGACTGGCTGGAGTCGAACCTGATCGTCGCCCTGGGCAGCATCGCCCTGGTCAGCCTGATCCTCTTCGTCATCCTGCAGACCTCGCGGCCCAACCCGCTGATCAACCTGGGCATCCTGCGCAACCGCAACTTCGGCCTGGCGAGCATCTCCAGCATCGGCCTGGGCATGGGGCTGTACGGCTCGATCTACGTGCTGCCGCTGTACCTGGCGCAGATCCAGGGCTACAACGCCATGCAGATCGGCGAGGTGATCATGTGGATGGGCGTGCCGCAGCTGTTCCTCATCCCGCTGATCCCCAAGCTGATGAAGATCATCGAGCCGCGCCTGCTGTGCGCCCTGGGCTTCGGCCTGTTCGGCCTGGCCAGCTTCAGTTCCGGGGTGCTCAACCCGGACTTCGCCGGTCCGCAGTTCAACCAGATCCAGCTGCTGCGCGCCCTCGGCCAGCCGATGGTGATGGTGACCATCTCGCTGATCGCCACCGCCTACCTGCAGCCGCAGGATGCCGGCTCCGCCTCCAGCCTGTTCAACATCCTGCGCAACCTCGGCGGCGCCATCGGCATCGCCCTGCTGGCGACGCTGCTGGATAGCCGCGCCAAGGTCTACTACGACTATCTGCGCGAAGCGGTGGTGCCGATGAATGGCGCGGTGGAAGAGCGCCTGGCGCAGCTGGCCGCGCAACTGGGCAGCCAGCAGGCGGCGCTGGGCGAAGTGAGCGTGATCGTCCACCAGCAGGCGGCGATCATGGCCTACAACGACGCCTTCCACGCCATCGGCATCGTCCTCGCCGTGAGCATGCTGGCCGCCCTGCTGACCCGCCCCCTGCCCTCGGGCCTGGGCGCCCAGGCTGGAGCCGGCGCGCACTGAGCCCCGCGGTGGAGGTCAGCCGACCTCCACCAGGCGTTCGCGCAACTTGTGGATTTCGTCGCGCACCGCGGCGGCGGCTTCGAACTCCAGGTCCCGGGCCAGCTGGTACATCTTCTCTTCGAGCTGGCGGATGCGCTTGCCAATCTCGTTCGGCGAGCGCAGTTCGCCCTCGTAGCGCCCGCTCTCCTCCGCCACCTTGGCCACGCCGCGGCGCTTGCCCTTGGCGCCCGGCACGCTGGCGCCCTCGAGGATGTCCTTGATGTCCTTCTTCACACCCTTGGGCACGATGCCGTGCTGCTCGTTGAAGGCGATCTGCTTGTTGCGCCGCCGCTCGGTCTCGTCCATGGCGCGCTGCATCGAGCCGGTGACGTTGTCGGCATAAAGGATCGCCTTGCCGTTGAGGTTGCGCGCGGCGCGGCCGATGGTCTGGATCAGCGAGCGCTCGGAACGCAGGAAGCCTTCCTTGTCGGCGTCGAGGATGGCCACCAGCGACACCTCGGGCATGTCCAGGCCCTCGCGCAGCAGGTTGATACCCACCAGCACGTCGAAGGCGCCGGTGCGCAGGTCGCGGATGATCTCCATGCGCTCGACGGTGTCGATGTCCGAGTGCAGGTAGCGCACGCGCACGTCGTGGTCGCCCAGGTAGTCGGTGAGGTCCTCGGCCATGCGCTTGGTCAGGGTGGTGACCAGCACGCGCTCCCCGCTGGCCACGCGCAGGCGGATTTCCGAGAGCAGGTCGTCGACCTGGGTGGAGGCCGGGCGCACCTCGATCTGCGGGTCGACCAGGCCGGTGGGCCGCACCACCTGCTCGATCACCCGCCCGGCATGCTGCTCTTCATAGGGGCCGGGGGTGGCGGAGACGAAGATGGTCTGCGGGCTGATGGCCTCCCATTCCTCGAAGCGCAGCGGCCGGTTGTCCAGCGCCGAGGGCAGGCGGAAGCCGTATTCCACCAGGGTTTCCTTGCGCGAACGGTCGCCCTTGTACATGGCGCCAACCTGGGGAACGCTGACGTGGGATTCGTCGATCACCAGCAGCGAGTTGGCCGGCAGGTAGTCGTAGAGGGTCGGCGGCGGCTCGCCGGGGCCGCGCCCGGAGAGGTAGCGCGAGTAGTTCTCGATGCCATTGCAGTAGCCCAGCTCGAGGATCATCTCCAGGTCGAAGCGGGTGCGCTGCTCCAGGCGCTGGGCCTCCACCAGCTTGTTGTTGTTGCGCAGGTAGTCCAGGCGCACCTTGAGCTCTTCCTTGATCTGCTCCACCGCCTGCATCAGGGTTTCCCGCGGCGTCACGTAGTGGCTCTTGGGGTAGAAGGTGAAGCGTGGCAGCTTGCGGATCACCTCACCGGTCAGCGGGTCGAAGGCGGAAATGTTCTCCACCTCGTCGTCGAACAGCTCGACGCGGATGGCTTCCAGCTCGGATTCCGCCGGGAAGATGTCGATCACGTCGCCGCGTACGCGGAAGCTGGCGCGGGCGAAGTCCATGTCGTTGCGGGTGTATTGCAGGCTGGTCAGGCGGCGCAGCAGCTCGCGCTGGTCCATGCGGTCGCCGCGGTCCAGGTGCAGGACCATCTTCAGGTAGGACGCCGGGTCGCCCAGGCCGTAGATCGACGACACGGTGCAGACGATGATGGCGTCCTCGCGCTCCAGCAGGGCCTTGGTCGCGGAGAGGCGCATCTGCTCGATGTGGTCGTTGATCGACGAGTCCTTCTCGATATAGGTATCGGAGGACGGCACGTAGGCTTCCGGCTGGTAGTAGTCGTAGTAGGAGACGAAGTATTCCACCGCGTTGTGCGGGAAGAAGGTCTTGAATTCGCCGTAGAGCTGCGCGGCCAGGGTCTTGTTCGGCGCCAGGACCATGGTCGGGCGCTGCACCTGGGCGATGACGTTGGCGATGCTGAAGGTCTTGCCGGAGCCGGTCACCCCCAGCAGCGTCTGGTGCGAAAGGCCCGCCTCCAGGCCCTCGACCATCTGTCGGATCGCCTCGGGCTGGTCGCCCGCCGGCTTGAAGCGCGAATCCAGTTGGAATGTCGACATGGGAACCTCGCTGTGGGGTGTGACGCGGGCGCGGCTGCGGCGTCAAACCAGGCGAAAGCATGCGCGATCAACTCGCCGCCTGCCATAGAGGCCTATATAATACCGGCCCGTCGACGCATCCCCCAGCGCCGTGCGCGGGGGGTTGCAATTGCATCTTCACTCCCGCCCTAGAGCTGCTGCCAAAATGAGTCTGTTCTCCGCTGTCGAAATGGCCCCCCGCGACCCCATCCTGGGCCTGAACGAAGCTTTCAACGCCGATACCCGCCCGGGCAAGATCAACCTGGGCGTTGGCGTGTACTACAACGAAGAGGGTCGCCTCCCGTTGCTGCGCGCGGTACAGGCCGCGGAGAAAGCCCGCATCGAAGCACACGCTCCGCGCGGCTACCTGCCGATCGAAGGCATCGCCGCCTATGACCAGGGCGTGCAGAAGCTGCTGTTCGGCGCCGACTCCGAGCTGCTGGCCGAAGGCCGCGTGGTCACCACCCAGGCCGTGGGCGGCACCGGCGCGCTGAAGACCGGCGCCGACTTCCTCAAGCGCCTGCTGCCCAACGCCACCGTGGCCATCAGCGATCCGAGCTGGGAAAACCACCGCGCACTGTTCGAGGCCGCCGGCTTCCCGGTGCAGAACTACCGCTACTACGACGCCGCCAGCCACGGCGTGAACCGCGCCGGCCTGCTGGAAGACCTCAACGCCCTGCCCTCGCAGTCCATCGTGGTCCTGCACGCCTGCTGCCACAACCCGACCGGCGTCGACCTGAGCCTGGACGACTGGAAACAGGTGCTGGACGTGCTCAAGGCCAAGGGCCACGTGCCCTTCCTCGACATCGCCTACCAGGGCTTCGGCGACGGCATCGACGAAGACGCCGCCGCGGTGCGCCTGTTCGCCCAGTCCGGCCTGAACTTCTTCGTTTCCAGCTCCTTCTCCAAGTCGTTCTCGCTGTACGGCGAGCGCGTCGGCGCGCTGTCGGTGGTCACCAACAGCCGCGAGGAGTCCGCCCGCGTCCTGTCCCAGGTCAAGCGCGTGATCCGCACCAACTACTCCAACCCGCCGACCCACGGCGCCAGCGTCGTCTCCGCCGTGCTCAACAGCCCGGAACTGCGCACCCTGTGGGAAGAGGAGCTGGGTGAAATGCGCAGCCGCATCCGCAACATGCGCGTCGCCATGGTCGAGCAACTGGCCGCCCTGGGCGCCAAGCGCGACTTCGGCTTCGTCGCCCAGCAGCGCGGCATGTTCTCCTACTCCGGCCTGACCGCCGAGCAGGTGGAGCGCCTGAAGAACGAATTCGGCATCTACGCCGTCGGCACCGGCCGCATCTGCGTCGCCGCGCTGAACAACGGCAACCTGGAAACCGTTACCCGCGCCATCGTCCAGGTGCTCTGAAAAAAACCGGGGAAGTCATCGGCAGAATGTTGACTTCCCCTTCTTAATCAGTAAGATACGCCCCGTTGTTCCGCGATAGCTCAGTCGGTAGAGCAAATGACTGTTAATCATTGGGTCCCTGGTTCGAGTCCAGGTCGCGGAGCCAAAATTCAAAAGCCCTCGGCATATGCCGGGGGCTTTTTCTTTGGGGCGACGCCCAGCTCTTCGTAGGATGGGTGGAGCGAAGCGATACCCATCGCCCTGCTCGACGGAATGCTGGTCCTACCGGCGGAATCGCGGATAAATCCGCTCCTACGAGGAAACGTCCACACCAATCGTCCTGTCCGCCGTTTCCCTAGACAACGGCGGATAACCGCGAACGGTTATCCGCCCTACGCAACGAAAAAGGCCGGTCACCCGGACCGGCCTTTCCATCGCGGAGTGCCTCAGTCGAGGCTGATCGCCTCCCGATTGCTCTCCAGGATCGCCTTGCCGATGCCCTTCACTTCCAGCAACTGATCCAGGCTGGTGAAGGGGCCATTGGCCTGCCGATAGGCCACTATGGCTTCGGCCTTGGCCTTGCCGATCCCCTTGAGCCGCTTTTGCAGCGTCTCTGCGTCCGCCGTGTTGAGGCTGACCAGCCCTTCCTTCTCGTCGTGCATGGTGACCGTCGCCGGCGTCAGCTTCTCCGGCGCGGGAGCGGCGGCAGCCATGCCCGACAGGGAAAGGGAGGAAAGCACGACCAGCAGTAGCGCGAATGCCTTATGCATGAACAACTCCTTTTAGTCACTGGGTATGGCGAGCCAGAACGGGCTCGCCATTCACCTTTAGCGACAGGAGCGGGGCAAGGGGAAGAAGGGAAAATCACACTTTGAATGAATCAGGGGCTTCCTCGCCGATTGGACGAAGAGCCCCTCCTGCAACAAGGCAGTGTCCGACCGAGCACCGGTATCGGTCTGTCAGGGCTCCATACGACGCTGCTGGTGGACCAGGTCGACGATGTCGCCATCCGGGCAGTAGCCGTTGACCGTCTCCCGCAGCAGCATACGCACCTGGGCGTAGTCGCCCCGCTCCACCGCCTTCAGCAGCGAGACCAGCACCGTCTTGAACGCCTCCCAAGGCAGCATTTCCTCGTTCGCCTTCATGATCATCGGGTGCTCGGTGGCGCCTACCTCGTCGCCGATCAACAACTCCTCATAAAGCTTCTCGCCGGGACGCAGGCCACTGAACTCGATGGCGATGTCACCGTGAGGCGAACTCTCCGAGCGCACGCTGAGCCCGGAAAGGTGGATCATCCGCTGGGCCAGCTCGAGGATTTTCACCGGCTGGCCCATGTCGAGCACGAAGACGTCGCCGCCGCGCCCCATGGAGCCCGCCTGGATCACCAACTGCGCAGCCTCGGGAATGGTCATGAAATAGCGGGTGATCGCCGGATGGGTGACGGTCACCGGGCCGCCACGCTTGATCTGCTCACGGAACAGCGGGATGACCGAGCCGGACGAGCCCAGCACGTTGCCGAAACGCACCATGGTGAAGCGGGTCTTGTTCACATGGTGGACCCCGGTCTTGTCGCCGAAGAGCACCGGCGCGGGCTCCAGACTGAGCGCCTGGAGGATCATCTCGGCCAGGCGCTTGGTCCCGCCCATGACGTTGGTCGGTCGCACAGCCTTGTCGGTGGAGATCAGCACGAAGTTCTGCACGCCAGCCTGGATCGAGGCCTGGGCCGCATACAGCGTCCCCAGGACGTTGTTCAGCACCCCTTCGGAAATATTGTGCTCGACGATGGGCACATGCTTGTAGGCGGCCGCGTGGTAGACGGTGTTGATCTTCCAGCTGCCCAGCACCTCCAGCAGGCGCTCGGCGCTGCGTACCGAGCCCAGGATGGGCACGAGCTGCACCGGCAGGGATTGCCGCCGGACGCGTTGCTCCAGTTCCTGGTGGATGCGGTAGAGATTGAACTCGCAGTGCTCGAACAGCACCATCACCGTGGGCCCGCAGGGCAGGATCTGGCGGCACAGCTCCGAACCGATGGAACCGCCCGCCCCGGTGACCATCACCGCCTGGCCGCGGATGCAGTGCTCCAGCAGCTCCTTGCGCGGCGCCACCGGGTCGCGCCCCAGCAGGTCGGCGATGTCCACTTCCTGGATGTCGTCCACCTTCACCCGGCCGTTGGCCAGGTCGATGATGCCGGGCACGCTGCGCACGTGCAGCGGATAGGGCTCCAGCAGACCGAGGATTTCGCGACGGCGCGCCCGCGAGGCGGAAGGAATCGCCAGGAGGATTTCCTGGGCCCCGGTCTCCTCGATCATCTGCTGGATATGCTTGGGCTTGAACACCCGCAGGCCGGCAATCACCCGGTTGGCGATCTCGTCGTCGTCGTCGATGAAGGCCACCGGCCGCATCACCCGCCCCAGGCGCAGTGCGGCGACCAATTGGTTGCCCGCGGTACCGGCACCGTACACCGCGACCTTGATCAGGCCATCATCCTGCTTGAGGAAAGGCACGACCTGGATCGCGCTGTACCAGTCGCCCATGAAGTACTGGCGCATGGCCAGGCGCAGGCCGCCGACCATCAGCAGGCTCAGCCACCAATAGTTGAGCACCAGGGAGCGCGGCACCGCCTCGACGACCGAGCGGTTCCAGTAGACCACCAGCGAAAGCACCAGGGCCGAAATGGTCACCGCCTTCCAGATGGCGATCAGCGCATCGTTGCCCAGGTAACGCATGACCGCCCGGTACATGCCGAAGCGGATGAACAACGGTATCGCGATCAACGGCGCGGCGATGAACAGCCAGGCATGCACACGGAAGGGATAGGTCAGGTCATCCGTACCCAGGCGCACCACGAAAGAGAGCCACAGGGCCAGCCAGACCAGGAGCACGTCCGTGACGACCTGCAGCATTCGCTTGTAACGTCGGGGCAACCTCAGCAGGCGCTCTCGCAGCATATCCTTTCATCCTTCCCAGTCCGGGAGCGCAGTCTCCCGTTACATTGACCACCATTTCCCATGGAGTTCACTTCGATTTGCCGTTTTCAGGCCCACCGGCGCCCAGCAATGCCACGACCAGCACCAATGGAGCATAGGCAAGAAACAGACCGGCGACGCCGTCGATTCGGCCCAGCGCCACGAAAACGGCGATCGGCGACAGCCATATCAGATTGATCGCAGCCACCGACAAACTGATGGCGCGATGCTGGCCAAGACGCCGCGAAGCCCGCTGATAGGCATGGCTGCGGTGCGCTTCGTGGACCCGTTCGCCGCGCAGCAAGCGCCGCGCCAAGGTCCAGGTGGCATCGACGACGAAGGCGCCCAGCAGGATCAGCCACGACCAGAACAACTGCGGCGCCTGCCAGGCCGCCTGCAGCGAGAGCCCGCCCAGCATGATGCCGAGGAAGCCGCTGCCGGCATCGCCCATGAATATCCGCGCGGGCGGGTAGTTCCAGGCCAGGAACCCAGCGGTGGCCGCGGCGAGCAACAGCGGCAGCCAGGCGGCCGACCCCACCCCCGCCAACCAGCAGCAGAGCGCCGCGCCGCCGCAGACGGTAATCGCCTCCAGGCTGGCGATGCCGTCGATGCCGTCCATGAAGTTGTAGAGGTTCAGCAGCCACACCAGGTAGAACAACGCCAGCAGCGAGCCGAATAGCCCCAGGTCCCAGCGAACGCCGGCGAACGACAGGGCCGGCAGCCCCCCCAGCATGTAGAGCAGGAAGGCCGCGCCGAGGAAATGGCCGAGCAGGCGCCAGCGCGCCGGTACGTGACGGTGATCGTCGATGAATCCCACCAGGGCTATCCAGCCCCCCGACAGCAGCAGGGCAAGCATGGCGCGCGTATCGGTCAGGCCCATCCCCCAGGACAGCAGCAGCGCCAGCAGGAAGCTCAGGACTATCGCCACCCCGCCGCCCCTTGGCGTCGGCACACTGTGGGAGCTGCGCTCGTTGGGCACGTCCATCACGCTGCGCGCCAGAGCATAGTGGCGAACCCCGGCGGTACCGGCCCAAGCCAGCAGCAGGGCGAGAAACAGCAGGAGGAAGATCATGCCCGGGCCTCCCGGTACCAGCGCGCCGTCTCCGCGAGCGCCTGGTCGACGCTCACCGGCGGCTGCCAGCCCAGCAGCTCGCGGGTCTTGCCGATATCGACCTGCAACGAGCCCAGCACGCGCTGCGCCTGGGCTCCTCGCCCAAATAGCGCGGCCAGCCCCTGCAGCAGGGCCACCGGCACAGGCAGCAGCCGCGAGCGTACGCCGAGAGCCATGGCCAGGCGACGGCACAGCTCGGCACTGGAAAGATCGTGGTCGTCGCTGACCAGGAAGACCTGGTTGGCGGCACGCTCGTGCTCCAGGCATACGCGCAGCAGATCGACCAGATTATCCCTGGCCACCAGGCTCCGCTGGTTGCGCACCCGAGCGAACGGCAGGGGCAGCTGCCGCTGCACCGCACGCATCAGGCTGGCGAAGTTGGCCCCCACACCCGGGCCGTAGATGAGCGGAGGGCGGATGATCACCCACTCCATCGCGCTCCCTTCGGCCAAGTGCGACAGCGCCCTCTCCGCCTCCAGCTTCGACTGGCCGTAGGGATCGGCCGGCTCCGGCCGATCCTCGGCACGGAACGGCCGGCCGGGCGGCGTCAGCTCACCGTTGACCTTGATCGAACTGATGAAGATGAAACGCCGCACCCCTGCGGCTGCAGCCTGGCGCGCCAGGTTGAGGGTGCCCTCGACGTTGACCGCGCGGAACTCGGCCTGGGGGTCGTCCGCGGTTTCGCGCATGACATGCACCCGGGCCGCGGCATGGATCACGACGTCCACGCCAGCCAGTGCAGAAGCCCAGTCCTGGGTCGCGTCCAGGCCATCGATGGAGTGGATCTCCACGCCGGGAAATTCGCCAGACAGACGGGAACGCACCGCCACCGCCAGGCGCAGCTCCGGTATCGCGGCAAAGGCTTCGAGAATGCCCCGCCCGACAAAACCGGTCGCACCGGTCAGAAGTACTTTCAACACCACTCCTAGAGATTCAGGGCGCCGGGGCACCATCCATGATTCCGGGCATCGGCATCACTGCTGGGGAGCAGCGATCGGCCTGAGCGTATTCCACGCGTGGCAGCCCGGACATTGCCAGTGCAGTTCGCGCCCGGCGAAACCGCAATTGCCACAGCGATAGTGCGGCATCGATCGATACAGGCCGAGGATGATCGGCTGCATGTGGGTGAACAGCTCCTGGTCCGCCCTTCCACCACCCAGCGTACCAAGCATGTCCAGCAGCCCTCGCCAGGACGGCTGTTGCTGGACCTTGGCCAGCAAGCGGCCACGCCAGCCCTGCCCATCCGCATCGAGCTGGGCCAGGATCGCCAGCAGCGCCGGCGATGCATCCGGCGCCTCCGCAAGACGGCGCAGGCAGGCGAGGATTTCCGGCTCGGCACAACACTCGCGGCGCCGCAACATGGGCAGCAGCTCGCCGAGAAAGCCGGCATCGGCCGCGCAGAGCTCGGTGATGGAGGCGTCGGCAGCCTGGAAGTTGCGCTGCCACAGCTCACAGTCCAGGCGCATCAGCAAGGCGCGCACGCATTGGGGGTCGACCCGCCGGGCTTCCTTGAGAAGCTCGCGGGCACCGTCGCGGTCACCCGCGCGAATGCGCTCCTGAGCCTGCTCGCAATAATAGTTGGCCAGCACCGTCTTCAGCTGAGAGCGCCGCCCCACCAGGCGCGCAGCGAGTTCAACGGCACGCGCCCAATCCTTCTCACGCTCGGCGATGCGACGCAACTCGTCCAGCGCCTCCAGTGAGATGGCCTGGCCATCTCGCTGCATCAGCTCATCCAGCAGTTGCTCGGCACTACCGAGCAAGCCTCCGGCGATGTAATCACGAGCGAGTTCGAGACTGATCTGCGCGGACAGCTCGGGGTTGGCCGATGCCTTGTCCAGCAGTTCCTGGTGGATCTGGATGGCCTTCTCGATATCCCCACGGCGACGGAACAGATTGCCGACATGAACGTGGCTTTCGAGTGTTTCCTCGTTCAGCGAAAGCCCTTGGGAAAGACGCTCCAGCGCGTCGTCGGAATGCCGGTCGAGCAGGTTGTGCATGTTGCGCACCCGCTCGCGCAACGCCTCGTCAGCCGAAGCCGGCCAAGAGCCCGGGCGCAACGAGCGTCGCCCCAGCCACCAACCGACGGCCAGGGCCAAAACGAACAGCAGCATCGCTACAACGCTGGACATCCCGGTGTCACTGGGTCTTCAGCGACTGGTCGCGCAGGGCCTGGTTTTCCTTGCGGAAGCGCGACACTTCGGAACGCAGCCCCGAGAGATGCAGGCGCGTGCGCGCCCGGAATGGAATGCTCAGCAGCAGGCCGATGACACCACCCAAGACGAAGGACAGGGTAATGAAGACCACCAGCGGCCACTCCGGCGTCTGCCAGCCCAGGAAGGCCAGTTGAACCCGCTGAAGGTTCTCCAAGACGAAGACGACGACCACTGCGCAGAGCAGGATGGCAGCCAGGAAGGCCAGAAAGCGTTTGAGCCGAAGCATGAAAAATCCTCGATCGTTCTCTAGCCGGCTACACGGGCTCGTTCACCCGATCGCGCAATTCCTTGCCCGGCTTGAAGTGCGGAACGAATTTACCATCCAGGCGCACCGATTCGCCGGTCTTCGGATTCCGGCCGACGCGCGGTGCGCGGTAATGCAGAGAGAAACTGCCGAACCCACGGATCTCGATGCGATCGCCGGTAGCCAGAGCCTGGGACATCTGCTCAAGCATCGTCTTGATCGCCAGCTCCACATCCTTTGCGGAAAGCTGCCCCTGATGGGTGACGATTCTCTCGATCAACTCCGACTTGGTCATGGTTTTCCCTTCTTTTTCAAGCGGCTAGATCAGCTCTAGGTTCTTTTAGCACGCAGCTCAAGCTTTGAACAGCCTAAAGGAGGGAAAACGAAAAAGGGCGACCGAGGTCGCCCTTTTTCTTAGAGGAATCAGGACTTAGCCCTGATTCTCCATTTGCGCACGAATCAGATCACCAATGGTGGTCGGACCGGTGTTTTCTACTTCTTGCTTGCTACGCAGCTCTTTCATCGCATCCTTCTCGTCATCGACGTCCTTGGACTTGATGGAGAGGCTGATGACGCGGCTCTTGCGGTCGATGCTGATGATCTTGGCTTCGACTTCTTCGCCTTCCTTCAGCACGTTGCGGGCGTCTTCGACGCGGTCGCGGCTGATTTCGGAAGCCTTCAGAACGCCTTCGATCTCGTCGCCCAGGCTGATTACGGCGCCTTTGGCGTCAACTTCCTTGACGATGCCGCGAACGATGCTGCCCTTCTCGTGCTGACCGGCGTAGCTGGAGAACGGATCGTCTTCCAGTTGCTTGATGCCCAGGGAGATGCGCTCGCGCTCCGGATCGACGGAGAGGATGACGGTTTCCAGCTCGTCGCCCTTCTTGAAGCGACGCACGGCTTCTTCACCGGCTTCGTTCCAGGAGATGTCGGACAGGTGAACCAGGCCGTCGATGCCGCCTTCCAGACCGATGAAGATACCGAAGTCGGTGATCGACTTGATGGTGCCGGAGATCTTGTCGCCCTTGTTGAAGCGGCCGGAGAAGTCTTCCCACGGGTTGGATTTGCACTGCTTGATGCCCAGGGAGATACGACGACGCTCTTCGTCGATGTCCAGAACCTGAACTTCCACTTCGTCGCCAACCTGAACGACTTTCGACGGGTGGATGTTCTTGTTGGTCCAGTCCATTTCGGAGACGTGTACCAGGCCTTCCACACCCTCTTCCAGCTCGGCGAAGCAGCCGTAGTCGGTGAGGTTGGTGACGCGGGCCATGACGCGGGTGCCTTCCGGGTAACGAGCCTTGATGGCAACCCACGGGTCTTCGCCCAGTTGCTTCAGGCCCAGGGATACGCGGTTGCGCTCGCGGTCGAACTTCAGAACCTTGACATCGATCTCGTCGCCGACGTTGACGATTTCCGACGGGTGCTTGATGCGCTTCCAAGCCATGTCGGTGATGTGCAGCAGGCCGTCTACGCCGCCCAGGTCCACGAATGCGCCGTAGTCGGTGAGGTTCTTGACGATACCCTTGACTTGCTGGCCTTCCTGCAGGGATTCCAGCAGGGCTTCGCGCTCGGCGCTGTTCTCGGCTTCCAGGACGCTACGACGGGAAACGACAACGTTGTTGCGCTTCTGGTCCAGCTTGATGACCTTGAACTCGAGCTCTTTGCCTTCCAGGTGAGTGGTATCACGCACCGGACGGACATCGACCAGGGAACCCGGCAGGAACGCGCGGATGCCGCTGACGTCGACGGTGAAGCCGCCCTTGACCTTGCCGTTGATAACGCCCTTGACCACTTCATCAGCGTTGAAGGCAGCTTCCAGAACCAGCCAGGATTCGGCACGCTTGGCTTTCTCGCGGGACAGCTTGGTTTCACCGAAGCCATCTTCAACCGCGTCCAGCGCAACGTGGACTTCGTCACCCACCTTGATGGTCAGCTCGCCCTGTTCGTTGTAGAACTGCTCGACCGGGATGACGCCCTCGGACTTCAGGCCGGCATGCACGGTGACCCAGTCACCGTCGATGTCGACCACGATGCCGGTGATGATGGCACCCGGCTGCATGTCGAGGGATTTCAGACTTTCTTCAAAGAGTTCTGCGAAGCTTTCGCTCATGTTTATACCTGTAGTCAAAGGCCTGTAGGCCCGGCTCCGCGCCACCAGCGAACGCGGTCAAGTGATGAAAAAGAAGCCACCAGGATCGAGACTGGTATCCTGTCGGCCCCTGGCTGTGTCCGACCGAAGCCGGGCACTCCACATTCAATTTTTTACGGGCTGCTCCGCCAGATATGGACGAAAGCCTCCCAATACAAGGTCTGGAATGTTAGCAACCGCCGCACCAGGCGTCAAATGGGCTTGGTGCGCATCTTCCCGACCCATTCGCCACAATGCCGCAAGGGCGCTGTCACACGCCAGGACCTGCTGGCCAGGACCTGTTCCAGGTGTCCAAGGGTCGCTGAATGCTCTGCGCGCAAACGGCATTGCTCGGCCTCCAGGGAAGCAAGCTTCTGACGCTGGCCCTCCATCGACTCGAGAAGCATTTCGCGCTCCTGTTGCAGCGCCTGAAGCCCGGCCAGATAGGCCCGCTCCTGCTTCTCGAAGAAAGCAGCGGCCTCCTGACGTGCAGTCTCACCTGCCCTAATGGTGGATTCCAGCTGGAATATCCAGCCGACCAGTTCGGCTTCCCGCGCACTCGATCGCTTCCGGTCACCCTGGTACCACTGGCTGGCGCTCCAGGACTCCATATCCAGGCGTCCGAAATGCCGTAGCATCGGCCACACCTCAGCGAACTGACGCTCAACAGCCTCTAACTGACGAACGGATACCTGTCCCTCGTCCCTGGCCAGCCGGCCCAACAGTTCATGAAGCCCGACCAATGCGGGAAAGGCGTCTGCATGTCGGCGCAGAAGTGCCTCATCGAAACAGGTATGCCGAAGGGAACGATCCAGGATGTCGACGGAGAAACGCTCGAACAACGCATCCGAAAACGGCAAACCCAGGCGATCCGCCACCCGCTGCAGGGACTCTCGCGGCTGCGCCATGAAGCCGTCGTAGTCAACTACGACCATGCGCCTGGCGGCGGCGAATCGTAAGGCCCTGTACATGTGTTCGTACCACAGCATCAGACTCTTCGCCGTGGAAAAACCATCACGCGCCTCCAGCGATGCCGCCACGCTCAGCGGATGACGCAGGGGAACGACCAGTGCAACGTTCACCCCCCTGGCATCCAGCAACGGCATCCAGAAATCCATGAGGCGCGGCAGACGGGGATCCTTGATGCCGAACAGATCACGCCCTGCCAGGCGTTGATCCAGCAGCGAACCCATCCGGCGCTGCAGGTCTTTGCCGGACTCGCTATCCAGCAGGAGGCTCCCATCGACTCCAATGCAGGAAGACGAGAAGCCTTGCGCTGCGAACACTTCCTCGTTCAGGTCGATGATCGCACGATCTTCCCAGAACCCTCGTGGATTGTCTGGCCCCGGTGCAATGAGGTGTTCCCCAAAGTCCACTCCCAGGCATTCCAATGCCGCAGACAACAGGCTGGTGCCGGAGCGGTGCATACCCAGCGTCATGACTACCGTTTTCAACTCATTTCCTACCTGCTACCAGCGATCCTGTCGAACCGACCAATCTCCACTTTCACGACACCGGCCTGGCCATCCCTCATACGCTCATCCGGACGAAGAAGCGTGGCCTTGCCGGATACCTCAGGAAGAACCAGGGCAGCACACCAATCCCGGGTCGCGAAATAGTTGTTCACGAACGCAGCGCATTGGCTGTCATCCAGGAGGTCGGCCAACCGATAGACAATGACGGCCCGGCAGAGCAACCAGTCCGGCAGCACAACGCCTCCCTCGGCGATAAGATGCAACGGCGCCTTGCCAACGAGAGCCTCCAACGCAGAACGAGGCCATGACCGCAGATCGCTACCTCGCTTCAGGTGAATCACGAACGCCAGCACCGGCGAACGTCGATACTGGCTCGGGCGCGATAGGTTGAGCAGCGGCTCATTCACCGGTCGCCGGCGATAACCATTGGCTAACGACTTTCGCCATGCCGTGTTGACATAGAACTCCCGGTGCACCAAGCGCAGTTCGCAACGGGCCTGGCGCGAACGGCAACTGGCCTGATCCAGCCGCGATCCGGGGTGCCGCCGGTAGAGCATCAGCGCTTCGCCTATCACCCGGCCATGCACGCCCAGACTCGCCAGGCGAATCCAGAAGTCCCAGTCCTCGTACAAGGAACTGCGCACCTCCGAAAAGCCACCTGCTGCCACCCAGGCGACACGCGAGAATACGGCCGAAACCCCCAAGTGATTGACGTAGGGCAGCAACACCGGATCGAGGTCGCAGGTCCTGACCACTCCTCGCTCCCCTCCGAACAGTTGTAGCCAGCTATGCGCCAAGCTCACGCCGGCATCCGCCTCCAGCATCACCACGCACTTCTCCAGGTACGACGGGGCCAGCAGGTCATCGGCGTCAAGGCAACAGATGTAGCGCCCCCGGGCTTTGGCAATTCCTGCGTTGCGTGCTGCCCCGGGGCCTGCATTGGCCTGCCGGAGGACAGTCAATGAAGTGCACCGTTCAAGCAAGGCGAGCAGACGCCGGGTAGCGGGATCATCGGAGCCATCGTCGACCAGGATGACCTCGAAGTCCTGCAGCGTCTGTTCACGCAAGCTCCGCAGCGCCTGCAACAGATAGGCGCCATAGTTGAAGCAGGGGACAATCACGCTGACCAACGGCATCCCCGAGTCCCAGGGTTCCGCTGTAGCGGGCTCGCATGGCGGACTGCCACGTGAGCGCGAGCCCAATATCCAGTGGAGCAGAGTCCGGCCCGGATTTCCCGCTACTCGCCGGAGCACGGGCCGACACAGGAACCAAAGCCATGCTCCTCCGGAACGAAGTGCCTGCGCTATCGACACGATGGGCGACACTCACCCGACCGGCTGTAATGCGGCGCATGTCGGCAAGTATCCCGGCACGGCGGAGACTTGCTGCTCAAAAGCGGACCAATTGTGCCGCCCACGCATCAGGGCCTGGGCACAGGCCACTTTCCTTTCGGCCTGCTGCCGATCTTCCAGTACCGTCCTGATCCTCTCGGCGAATGCGAGCGGCCCGGCAGTGGCATCGAGAGGATAACCACTATCTTCGTTGACCAACTCCGCTATACCGCCAACCGTTGGTGCGACTATGGGAAGGCCCGCGGCAGTGGCCTCGAGCAGGACATTCGGTAGACCGTCGTAGGCGGATGTATAGAGGAAGACTCCATAATCACTCTCCTGGGCGATGGTCGCAAAACTGTCGAAGCGGCCAGCCAGGGAAATATTCGGTAGAGCTCTCAGGCGTTGCAATACATCTCTATCGTAGGCGGGGTCGGCTTCGCCATGGACATCGAAGCGCACCTCCGGCAAGGCCCTGGCGATTTCGTAAAGCAACTCGGGACGCTTCTGCGCAGCCAGGCGCCCTGCCCACAACACCTTCCTACCGTCCCTGGGCGTGCTGGCCATATTGCCAACGAATGGGAAATACAGGGTATGCAGACGTTCCCGCGGCAGACCGTCACGCCGCTGTATAAGATTGAGGAAACACAGGTTGTCGGTGAAGATACCTGTCAGGTGCATCCAGGCCTTCGGCAAGAATTCCGTGGCATAGCCACAACGCACGCCATTGCGGTCGACATCATCACAATAGACGCTGGCAAACAGGCGTTTGCCGCTACTCACCAATGGCTTGCCGAACCGCTCGAACAATTGCCAGCCCAGCAACGAATTGATCAGATGCAGCGTGCAGGCCGGACTCTGCAGCAACAACCGCAGCAGAACCAGTTCGCGATCCTCGGGACTGGCATGCCGCGTCAGTTGCCCGAACTCGACCACCCTGGCCTCGACTGGTAAACGATTAACCCAAGGCGACAGGACGTCCCGTGTCAGCACGACCGTTACCCGAAGCCCCTGCTCCACACAAAGGTTGACATGGTGCAACGTGCCCAGGTCGGCCCCTCCGCGCATCATATGGGGAATGATGAAGATCATCTGGGGACGGCTGTCGACGAAATCAGACGCTAACGCCCGGTAGAGCGCGGCAGCGTGAGGATCCTCGCCTGGCTGCCAGGAACGGAAACGACCGAGCAGCTCATCGCTGGGGTACAGCGCCGGCTCGATATTCGACAGTTCGCGCAATTCCTCGACTATCCACTGCGGCAGCGCTACCGGTGCATCGTCCCGGGCCACCACGGCCTCCGGGAAATAGCGATGCCTGAGACGACGGCAGAACACCACGAAGCCTTGCAGCTGTCGTTCACTCAGGAAGCGCCGCAGCAGTGCGAACAACCATCCATAAGCACGCCAGGCGAACCATACGAGAAGCTTCTTGAGACGTACGGACATCAAAACCTCTTACTTCCAGAGTCCATCGGCGAAGAATGGTCCCGGACGAACGATGACCTGCTGTCGCAGGCCGGTGTTCTGCCGGGAGCCAGCCGGCTTGCGCCGGTAGAACAGCGCTGTCTGCGGTGCCGTGGTATGGCAGGCTCCCGCAGCCAACGCAGCAAGGCTCCAGTCCCAGTCTTCGTAACCGAAGCCGGTCCTGGCCATGTTTGCCTCCCGATACGGGCAACGCAGGAACAGCTCCCGGGAGGCGAACACTGTCGAGGCCCACAGGTGGTGCTTGAAGCAGGTATCCAGGCTTCCTTCCCCAGAGAGTTGATCGCTCTGCCGGGACAATTCCCAGGACTCACCGAAAGTCAGCAGATAATCGGTATGCACGACCACCTCGCCCGGCTGCGCTGCTATGACGCTCAACGCCGCAGTGATCCAGTTCGCCGAGCAATAGTCATCGCCATCGAGAATGCCGATCAGCTCTCCGTCTGCCTCGGAGATCCCTGCATTACGCGCCAGGCCAGGATCTCCCAAGCCTACTTCGATGATGCGATCGGTCGAACGCACGGCAGGATGCTCGCGGACCACCCGCAGCGTGAGCGGATCGGCATGATCCAGTACCGCCAGCAACTGCACCTCGTGCCCGAACGACTCGGCATGGCGGCGAAGGCGTTCGAAACCGGATAGCGACCAATGGCCCAGAGTGCGCTCGCCATGAAAGGTCATTACCACACAGGACTTGGGCATGACTTCAACGAACCTCTGGCGGGCGACTGGAAAAGAAGGCGCCCGGCCTGAGTACACTGGCCATCCCCTCGCACAGAGAGGGGAACGTCTCGGGCATTCCACGACAAAAGGCCGCGGTACCCACGGCCAAAGTATGCAGTCGGCCGGAAGCGATGATCTCCACCCCCCAGTGCCAGTCCGGAAAAGCGAACCCAGTCTGCTCGGTGGCCACCGGCTGGTAGGGAACGGCCTCGAACACATCGCGGCGGGCAAAGACCGTGGCGCCCCACGGATAATGCTTGAAGCAGTTCTCCGGGTTGTAGGTATCCACCAATTGGTCGATGCAGCGCGTGTAGGAGAACACCTGCCCGTGATGCAGGAGATATTCGGGGTGTACGACCACCTGGCCTCCACAACGCCGCACCACGCCCAGCGCCTCTATCAGCCAGTTGGCACTGCAATAGCTGTCGCCATCGAATATGCCCAAGAACTCTCCATCCGCCAGGCATACGCCGGCATTGCGCGCCTGGGACAGGTCGCCGTGCTCGACCTCCAGCAGCCGATCCGTCGACAGCAACGCCGGATGCTCGCCGACTATCCGCCGGGTATTTCCGTCAGGACGGTCGAGGACTGCCACCAGTTGCACCAACAGGCCATGGAATGCAGCCCATCGGCGCATGCGCTGAAATGACCAGAGGCTCCATTGGGCCCGTATGCCTTCCCTATGAAACACACCCACCAGACTGATCTCCGGCAGTGCGGAAACTGTCCCATGCACCTTGGAGCCCTTTGTATCGGAAGAGCGTTCAAAGCACATATCGCAGACTCTCGGCAACATCGCTCACCACGGCCGCGACCAGATCACGCTCGCGCTCGTCCATCTCGTCACCGAGGCAAGGCAACGGAACCAGTTCAGGCAAAGGTGCGCTGCCCAACAGGCAGTCAACCATGTCGGACGGCTTGCTGATCAAATCCTCGTATCGCGTCCAGCGCAGGTGTGCCTCCATCTCCAACAGCTGGCAAGCGAGATAGCGCCACCATAGCGCCCGGCGCACAGGTAGGTAGTCGCAAGCCATGACCTCCCGGAGCATCTTGCGCTGCCAACCGCTCAATCCGGGATCGTCCGGATGACCAATCGGTTGTGTCTGCACCGCCGCCGTGCGCAGGTGCTCGAAGGTCCGCTTCCAGGAAGACAGGCTGTCGTAGGGATGACGGATGAGCGCGATGCAAGTGGCGTCGGGCATAGCCCGGAGCAGGCCCGGCAGACGTGACAGGTAGGCCAGGGTATTCTTGGTACCCAGGGTGAAGGACGCGCCCTGGAGTTGCACGCGATAGGGCTGCCGACGGTCGCCCTCACGGGCGGTGTCGTCTACCAGGCGCCCCTCCACGTGCTTGTTCGGCACGGACAGCCCCGCCAGCAGATCACGGCGTAGTTCGCCATACAGCCGTGGTATGCCCCACGGGGTAGCACCAGCCGTCAGCACAGGAAATACTTCAGCGGGCTCATTGATGATCACGGTATCCCGACGTTCCGATAGCAGCCGGCACAGGTAGCTGGTACCGCTGCGCGGCAGGCCGGTGATCAATAGGTCACGCCCGTCGCGCTCCAGAGACGGACCTGTGCCCAACCCAGCGAACCAGGCGGGAGAATATGCCTGGACATCCACAGATTGCCGGAGCACCTCGGTCAGTTCGGGGAAACGCTGCTGGAGCCCGTGCAGGTCCCGCAGCAATTCAGGCTCACGAGCCAGCACCGGCAGATCGTGATAGTGGCAGAGGAAGGGCCTGCTGCCCGGCTTGCGCAAAGGTTTCAGGTGCAACGGAAAGTTGTAGCGCTCATCGAGAGAGCGTGTCCGCATCTGCGATTGCGCCAGGGCGATCGGCAGCGCCAACTGGTCCAGCCAGGGCCATTTGTGCTCGACTTCCGGCGCCTCGGCGAGGAGTTTGGCCACCCGTAGCCAGCAAGCGGCAAACCGCTCGGCATCGCGTACCCAGATGAATCCGGCGTTGAAATATCCGGGCATGACCTCCTGGCCATGACTGGTGAGCACCCGCACTTCCGGGAGATCGAGCCCCAACACTCCGTACAGTTGCCTCCAATAGCCATCATCGGTGGGCACCAAGGCCACGTCCGCCGGTTTCAGGGCCGCATCGGCCTGGCGAAGCGTATCGATATCAGGGACGTGCAGGCAGTACATATCCGAATCGAGAAACAGGGTATGCCCATACCCCTCCCCCAAGGCCAGGGCGGCGAACTTGTTACCTATGGGGTATTCGGGGCCGAAAGGGTTCTCGATTTCTCGCAGAGGGATGGCAAGGCGGTTGTACAGGCTGCGCGAGGCCTGACTGAGAGCCCCCCAGGACGACGCGGGAGTGGCCAGGGCAGCCAGTATCGGGACACTTTCTCCAAACCGGGCTCTCAAAGAGGTCGCCAGCAATGCGGCCTTGTACTCGAGTATCCCGCCATGCGTAACGAAAACTACGCAGAAATCGGAAGAGGGGCGATCAGGGAATGACTGGGTCATGATGCGTGGGGCAACTCGAAGGAACCGTGCAGGTTGACCACGGCATCGAAACGCTTGATGGGGTTGTTGATCCGGAAAATCGCGGCGTTCACCTGCTTGTCCAGCAGTTCGCAAAGCTCATCCGTCAACGCATCGTCCAGACGCACGGTCAGGGCATAGTCGCCAGCCTGCAGATCGCCAGCGAAGCTGATACGGGCATGCACGAGTCCATCCTCACCCACCGGCAGCTCGATACCCTGGTGCGCATTATTGAACGCGTAGAGGTTGTATCCGCGCAGGTCACGAAGGACCACAGTGATCCTGGGCCTCGACACCGCTTGGAACAGCCTGGCCACCACCTCGACAACGATTCGTTCGCCGCTGTCGAACGCTTGACGCCACTCTCCGGCGACTCCCAGGCGCAGTTGCAGAATCCGCCCCTTGGCATTGCCGAACGCCATGCCCTCGAGGCCAAGAGGAAGAGAGGTATCGTCCTCTCCTCCTTCTGCTGATGCCGCTCCGGCCTGGCTATCGCGCTGATAGAGTTCGCAAGCCGTTTCGCAATCGCCATCGAATGCAACCAGGCCATCCTTCAGGTAGACAGCCCGACTGCAATAGCCCTTGATCAATTGCGCATCATGGGACACCAGCAATATCGTGACGCCTCGAGCCAGCAGTGCATCCAGCCTACCAAGGCACTTGAACTGGAAAGCGGCATCGCCGACGGCAAGGGCCTCGTCGATGATCAGCACGTCGGCATCGACATGGGCATTGAGTGCGAAGGCCAGGCGGACATACATGCCGCTCGAATAGGTCTTGACCGGCTGATCGATGAATTCGCCTATGTCCGCGAAAGCGATGATCGCCTCCAGTTTCCCGGCTATCTCGTCCTTCGTCATGCCCAGCAACATGGCATTGAAGATTACGTTGTTCCTTCCGGTTTCCTCCGGATCGAACCCCATCCCCAACTCCAGCAAAGCGGCCACCCGGCCATGGACCTGCGCCCTGCCCCGGGATGGACGCAAGGTCCCTGCGATGATCTGCAGCAAGGTCGACTTTCCGGAACCATTGCGACCGATGATGCCAACGACCTCTCCCGCCGCTACTTGTAGTGATAGGTCGCGCAAGGCCCAGAACTCGCGATGAAAACTGAAGCGGTTGCCCAAAAGCGCCTGCAAGAAACGCTTGCCGGAGCTGTCGAACAGATGGAAACACTTCCCAAGTCCGGAAACCTGGATCATGGGGCGTTGCGCAACATTCATCTCGCTACCATTGGCCGGCCATTACATGCTCGCCAGCACTTTCCTGTTGATTTCACGAACGTCATAACGTGCTTCGGCGATACGCCGACTCTCCCTTCCCATCCGCAGGATGAGCTGGGGGTCATGGATGAAACGAGCCATCGCCTGCGTCAGGGCCTTGGGGCTGCGGATCGGCACGAGAAAACCGTTGACGCCATCGACGATGCTTTCCCGGCAGCCCACCCAGTCAGTGGTGATCACGGGACGCCCCAGCGCCATTGCTTCCTGGATGCAGCGGGGAATGCCTTCGCGGTAATAGGAAGGCAGCACCAGGACGCTGGATTCGTTCAGCCACCCCCGCACATCCCTCACCCAGCCGACCCAGCGTACCGAGCCTTCCTCGCTCCAGCCGAGGATCTCTTCTCGCCGAATGGAGTCCGGGTTGACGTCCGTGTCGCCAAGGACGATGCACTCGATCTCGGGGTGCTCCGCCTTCAGCGAACGGGCGGCCTGAACGAAGTCCTGGATACCTTTCTGCTGCAGAAGTCGACCGACGAAAATGAAAACGACCGGGCTCACCGGCGGCCGCGATGGAAGGAAATGCGTAAGGTCAAGGCCGATACCCGGCAACAGCACGACCTTCTCCGCCGTCACCAGGCCGCCATGTACAAAGAGCGCATAGTCATCGCCATTGAGCAGGAAGACACGCCGGGATGACTTCAGGGTGATGCGATAAAGCTGACGCACGAGGCCACGCAACAGCCCTCTGGCGGGGCTCGATGCGTCGACTTCCGAGAAGACGTAGCCCGCGCCCTCGATCATCGAATAGATGATGCGGACCCCGGCCAACCTGGCGGCCAGGCCGCCAAGGATCACCGGCATGGGGAAGTAGCTGAAGACGGCATCTATCCTGAAGGAGCGAAGCCGCCATGCGGTTTTCACGATCGCCCACAACGCGACGAATGGATTCATCCCGCTGCGCCCGATGTAACCCTGGACCGGCGTTGCCCCCAACTGGCGAAGCTGTCTTCTGCTGTGCTCGTCATGATCGGGAGCGAAGGCATAGACTTCCACTCCCCTGGCGACCAGGTCACGAATCAGCTCGCCGCGAAAATTGACAATCGAGAAGGCCTGGTTCGAAACGAGTGCCAGCCGTCGGAAGCCAAGGTTGCACACACCGACCTGGTCCGAAAGCATCATGCTTCCATGCCCGACGTCTGCCAGCGCCAGACATCGGCCACTATCTGCCTGATGTCCTTGCGGGACTTCCAGCCCAGCTCTCGCTCGACCTTGGCGACATCCGCCCAGCTTTCCGCGATATCCCCCGGGCGACGGTCACGAACCTCGTAGGGTATCGGCTTGCCGCATGCCGCTTCGAACGCCCTCAGGACCTCCAGAACCGAATATCCCCGGCCTACCCCCATGTTCCAAACACGGACGCCGGCATGCCGGAGGAGATAATCCAGGGCCTGCACATGTCCCTGGGCCAGGTCGCAAACATGCACATAGTCGCGTACCCCCGTACCATCTGCCGTGGGGTAGTCATTTCCATATATCCCCACGACCGGCTGCAGGCCCACGGCGACACGGCCAACGATGGGCAGCAGGTTGTTCGGCTGGCCTTTGGGGTTTTCGCCGATCAGGCCGCTGGCATGCGCGCCAGCGGGGTTGAAATAGCGCAGTATCGCCACCGCCCAGCGCGGATCGGTGGCGGAGAAATCCCTGATCACTTCCTCGGCGAAGAACTTGCTTCGGCCATAAGGGTTGACCGCACGCCCCGCCGGATGCGTTTCGGCAACTGGGGCGCTTTCGGGCTCGCCATAGACGGTGGCGGACGAACTGAAGACCAGGCGATGGATTCCCGCCTCCGCCATCGCCTCTAGCAACGTCAGGATGCCGCCGACATTGGTGGAGTAATAATCCAACGGCAGCCTTACGCTTTCCGCCACGGACTTCAGCCCCGCCAAGTGGATAACGGCATCGACGGCATGCTCGGCGAACAGCTCCCGAAGCAGGGAGATATCCCGAACGTCCCCCTTCACGAAACACAGAGGCTTGCCGGCCAGGACTTCTATTTTGTCGAGAATGGCCAGGGAGCTGTTGGCCAGGTTGTCCAGGACAACGACATCGGCCCCCCATTCCAGCAAGTGAACGACCACGTGGGAACCAATGAACCCCGCCCCGCCTGTCACCAACACTTTCATCGCAACACCAGTGAAAACGTCGTACTTCAAAAAGCAAAGATGAAGAGGCGGTTCGCACCGCCTCTCCACGACCTCATGGCATCAGCCGGAGATCAGTTGCGGTTGTTGCCACCGCGATGGTTGACAGTAGTGGACGGACCGGAGTCGCCGTTGAAGTTGCCCTGGGTAGTGGAGGTCATGTTCACCAGGGTGCCGTTCGGCGTACGGATCAGACCGAGCGCCTCGCAGGTGGGGAACTCGCCTTCAATCACCAGTCGGGCACGCCCACCTACGCCATTCCAGTCGGCGCCGTTGACACCGAAGGCGGAAGCGACCTGATCCACGCTGTAAACACCGGTTTCGTGGGCCTGGAGAACTTCCTTGCCGCTCTGGTCGGCGATGTAGGCGCTGCCAACTTCCGGATAACGCTTGCCGTTCTGGTCGAACAGCACGCCGCGGACCTTGCCGGCGCGACCACTGTCGCTGGTGTTGGTCAGACGGATGAAGAACGCATCGGCGTTGTTGGCGGCCGGCAGGTTGAACAGGCTGGCAACGCAGCTGCTCTTCCAGAAGTGGTCGATCTCGCCACCGTTGATCACCCGGTCGACATAGCGGACGTTACCGAAATCGATGCTCAGCGGCCCTACGGCGAAGCTCTGCTGGGCGATCATGGCGTCGGCGCCACTGGACTTCACGCAGATGTTGTAGGTCTGGTTAACGTCGCCATTCACCAGCTCCAGCGGCAGCTTGGCTACGCCATTGGCCCCCGGTTTGATGTCGGCAGCGCTCCAGGTGTGAGCGACCTGGTCGGCGGCGGCAGTGCCGTTGGCATAAGCCTGGCAGTTGGCGGTGGTCAGAGCCACGGACTCGACGCCACTGAAGTTGCCACTGATGTAGCTGTGCAGCTTGTCACTGCCGTTGAAGCCGAACACGTTGCGGCCGTCTTCGTTCAGCACGTCCTGGTTGACGCCAAGGCGTACGCTGCCGAGACGAGCGTAGTTGGTGCCATAGTTGGTCGGATCGGTCAGTTCCGGCTGGACAGAGACGGTGGTGTCGAAGCTCTTGTCCTGATTGGCCAGGTCCAGCGAGTGGAGAACCTGGTACTGTCCCCAGGCATTGGTATTAAGGACATCCCAATAAACTGCCGGGAGGGAGGTGAACACCATCATCGGCGGAGCGGAGTCGTTGTTCTTCGCGTCGCCACCGTTCGGACCGGTAGTGGTGTCCAGCTGCGCGGAAACGGTCACGTTGAAGCGGCGCTCGTTCAGCGGATCGTCCACCATGCTGACGTTGGACTGGCTCAGGAAGGTGGCATCGCCCTGCAGGGCGGCACGCAGACGGTCGACCCGTGCCGGTTGCTGGTCGGAGGTATTGTTGGTGCGGAAGTTGAAATGGACGAGGGCGCTATCAGCTACCGCTTTCTTGATTTCACTGGAACCGGCAGCGTTCAGCGTCAGACTCAGGGTGTTGACGCCGGTACCGCTGGTGATGGCGAAACCTTCACCCGGAGACAGTGTGCCGATCTGGATCTGGTTGGGGGTGATCGTGTTGGCGAATTGCGCCACGGTACGATCCAGGGTCAGCTTGATGGTATGGCCGGCCTCGACCTTGTCGGCCTTGACCAGGTCGATGGCGTACTTGATGTCGGGAAGGTCGAACTGGGTAGTTTCGGAGAGGTTGCCGAAGACTTCCTGGGCAATGGTGATGTTGGCGGCGCGACTGGTGTAGTTCGCCCCGGTCTCGATGCTCACACCCTCCTTGTAGTTCGCCTGGCCCGGAGCATATTGATCACTGGCCCCCGGAGAGTTCTCGAGAACGGTCTCATTGGAACTCTCACCAACGACGATGCTGACCACGCCGGCATTGGCCGCGCCCGCGAACATGGCAGAGACAATAGCCGTGCCCAGCAGTGTTCTTTTCAACATTTTCAAGCTCCTAACTTTTCTAGTGTTTCCATCCAGCCAATCGACTGGGTTGCCGACGGCAAATTACATACGGGCCATATATACCCAAAGCGGAATTCCATATTGGGTTCCACTCCAGGAACGGTTCGCCGAACCCCTGGCTAGCCGCTCCGGGCCAGTCAGAACTGGGAAAACTGCCTATAGCCATATGACTCACTTCGCACCACCCCACTGCCTACAGCCATATCTGACTGAATATTGGAACAGTGCAAGCCAACACAGAACTCAGCATCAGCTTCAGGCAGCGTTATATATTCGTAACTTCGTCAAAACAACGGGCCATGCCGCGTAAAACCCCAAATAGCAAAAATATGGAAAATGCCTACAAGGGATGGAATAAAACTCCTAAGAAAATTCGAAAGACAATATTCAGCAATTTCAACAGCACCTTCTGCTGATCGAAATACTTCCGAAGCATTCGACCTTTGTGCGACACAATGAAACCAGACCTCATTCGCCGCTGCAGGAAGAGGGTTATGGAAGAAGGGCGAAGCCAATCGACGGAGAGAATGCGATGCGGACTCTCCGGCCCGAATCGATGCATTGCGGCAGAAGGGGTTGCGACTCCGGCGAGCCATATCGGTACGCCGGACGGGAGGACGAGCAAGCGCTAATGGAAGACAAGCCCAGCCCGCGTGCTAGTACCTGCCTGGTTACAGCCGGCGGCATTCGGCCAACGACTTCTCGCAGCCGATTGCCGGCTCGATCATCCGACGAAGTTTCTCGGTGATCTCCTTGGCCTCTTCCGCTCCGTCGATGACGTAGGGCTGGATAAGCATCACCACCTCATCCTTGGAGGTGTTCCGGGTCTGTTTGCCGAACAGATATCCCAGAACCGGCAGGTTCTTGAGCCAGGGAACGCCGTCGTTGCTGTCCGCCTTGTTCTCGTTGATCAACCCCCCCATGAAGATGGAGCCGCCACTCTGCAGGGTCAGCGAGGTTTCCAGCGAGGTCCGCTTGATCGGGGGGGAAGAAATATCACCGCCTTCGCTACCGGAAGACCCACCTCCACCGCCATCGCTGACTTCCTGGCTGACCGTCAGGTCCACCCGGTTGTTCGAGTAGACGACAGGGGAGACGTTGAGGATGACGCCGGTCGAACGATAAGAAATGGACTGCAGGAGGTTGGAGTTCCCGCCGGTATTGCTGCCGTCGGTTTGCTGCCCGGTCACGACCGGAATGTCGGTGCCGACATTGATGTTGGCCTGTTCACCGCTTTTCACCAGAATCCGCGGGGTGGCGAGTATCCGAGTCCGCTTGTCGCTGGCCAGTGCGTTCAGTTCCACCTTCGTGCCACCGGCCGTATTGATCAGGTAATTGAAGCCCTTTTCCCCTATCGATATTTTCCGGGTGAACTTGGAGCCGGCATTCGCCGCCCCGCCCAGGAAGTCCCACTTGAAGCCCGCCTCCATGCTATCGCTCAGCGTCACGCTGGCGACCGTCACCTCGATCAACACCTGGCGCGCCGGCTTGTCCAACTGCCGCAACAGCGGCTGCATCTGCTGCCAGACCCTGGCTGGGCCTCGGAACAGGATGGCGTTGCGGTTCTCGTCTTCGACGATGGTGCCGCTGCCCGACACACCAGCCGCCAGGCTATCCATCAGGCTACTGCTACCGCCCGACAGCAAGGCCTGGGCCCCGGCAAGGCGGACAAGAGGAGGGACACCGGGCTGACCGCCCCCCATGTCGCCGCCACGCCCCGGTGCCGAGCGTGGAACTGCGGCATTGTTGCCGGAGGCAGCCGCGGCCCGGCTCGAAGCACTGCTGCCCAGGCCCGGCGTCAGCCCGTAGGCACCGCTGCCCCCCGGGCCGGAGACCAAAGCCCGCAGCGAGCGAGCCACTTCGGTGGCGCGGGTGTTACGCACTTCGTAGAAGAACAATCCTTCACTTTCCGTTCCGGCCCCGGCGGAATCCACCGCGCTGGCCAGAGGGACGCGATCCACCTGCCCGGCCCAGTCGCGAGCCAGGTCCAGCAGCGAGCGCTGGTTGGAGAACACGATCAGGCCATTGGAGCTTTCCAGCGGCACCAGTACTACGCTGCCGGAGGCCTCGCCGATGCCGACGCTGTAGCCCTGGGCCTCGAGCAGGGTCTTCAGTTGCTTGGCCATCTCCGCCGACGTGATGAATGCCGGGTCGATGCGCAAGCTGTGCTGCCCCCGCATGAACGGCTGGTCGAGTAGCCGTACGGCCTGCGCCGCCTGTTTGACCAGGGACGCCATGCCCTTGAGCATCAGGCCGCCACGCGGGTTGTCCGCGGTGGCCGACAACCCGGATTTGTCATATGCATTGTTCAACCAGGGAATCACATCCTTGGGATCGACGTTGTGCAAGGGCATGAACTGGAACACGGGCCGGTAGGCGTTGGGTACATCCGGAAGCGCTTCGCCGCTGATGAGGATCGGCGGCTCCTCGGGGCTCAGGCCGATCTGCTTGATCTGGAAGCGCAGGATATTGCCCTGCTTGACGATCTCGACGCCGTAATTGGCCATGACCTGCGAGGCGATGTCGTAGACCGTCTGCCGGGTCTGCGCCTGCTCCAGACGCAGGGTGACCCTGTCGTTACGTTTCTTCAGGTTGTCGTCGATCTCGAACGATAGCTCCAACAGGTTGCCGAAGACCTCGTTGATGAAACCCGGCAGGGCGACGTCCTCGACGCTCACCTGCAGGTCGGCGTTCCTGTCGTCGAGCACCAGGCGATCTGCCTTGTCCACCAACCCGCCAACAGGTCCGACGGGGGGGGCCGGCGTCGGGCTCACCTGCGGCCCTGACGTTTGCTGCGGACGCTGCACTGCCCCCTCGGCCTCCTCCTTAGGCGCGTTCTCTTCCATGCTCTGACGCTGCTCCAGCAAGGGCGCGGGCAGCTGAAGCTGCGTCGTACCGCAGCCTCCCAGCAACCCCAGGCAGATCGCGAGCAGCAGGGGGGGCCGGGGAAAGGTCGCAAGGTCGTCATTCGAGGGGGGCATAGAGTTTCCTT
>Ga0222426_100373_pt1 | contig 33572 bp, 30 predicted proteins | sample 2B50Ametagenome_FD_180087 | JGI IMG/M metagenome (GOLD analysis project Ga0222426, IMG submission 180087) | Enriched microbial communities from leaf-cutter ant dump, University of Wisconsin, Madison, United States - 2B50A (version 2) | ecosystem: Environmental > Terrestrial > Nest > Insects nest...
TCACGAACTCCCCCGCCACGGAGGCCCGCCCCGAGGGTACGTCCCTGTAGCCCGCGGGGCTCTCGCGACATCCATGTCGCATGACCTCCTGAGCGCCGGTTTCGCTCGGCCTTCTGAAGGGGCGTTCGGAGTGCGCGGCTGTTTCTCTGGAAGTCCAAAAGCCAGAGCAAGAGCGGGCGCGCTTCTGCTTTTCGTAGGAGCGAGCTTGCTCGCGAACCCTGGGTTCCCGCGTTCGCGGGAATGACGAGGGCGGGTGAGGCGTATCAGGATGACTCCAAACTCCCCACCCACTCCGAACAGCCCCCTCTTCCTCCGGGAGAGGGTTAGGGTGAGGGGGCGGGCTCAGGATTAAGCACCTTCGCTGAACCAAGGCCGCATTACGCTCGAAAGCGGCCTTTTTCCTGGCAGCGGGCTCAGGCCTTGGCCAGCTCCTGCGCAGCGGCAAGAACCTCGTCGACATGGCCTGGCACCTTGACCCCGCGCCACTCACGACGCAGCACGCCCTTGGCGTCGATCAGGAAGGTGCTGCGGTCCACGCCCATGTATTCCTTGCCGTAGAGCTTCTTCAGCTTGATCACGTCGAACAGCTGGCACAGCGCCTCGTCCTTGTCGCTGATCAGCTCGAAGGGGAAGCACTGCTTGGCCTTGAAGTTCTCGTGGGACTTCAGGCCGTCGCGGGAGACGCCGAAGATCACCGTGTTGGCCTTGGCGAAGGCCTCGATCTTGTCGCGGAAGCCCTGGCCTTCGGTGGTGCAGCCCGGGGTGCTGTCCTTGGGATAGAAGTACAGCACCACCTGCTGGCCTTTCAGGGCCGAGAGCTGCACCTGCTGGCCGCTGGTGGCCGGGGCCTGGAAATCGGCGACGGGTTTGTCGAGTTCGACAGCCATGGAGCTCTCCTTGGAAATACCGGCCTTGGAAATACTGGGGCCTTACGGGTGCTGCGGGCGCCAGGGTTCGATCAGCGCGTCCAGGTTCAGGGCGTCGGCGAAATCGAGGAACTGGTCGCGCAGCCAACTGATCTGGGTGCCGGCCGGCAGCGTCACGGTGATGGTGGCGTTGAGCATGCTGGTGTTGGTGTGCGGCGCCTGGTAGGTGTCGCAGGTCAGGTTCTCCAGCTCGATGTTGTGGTCGATGAAGAACTGGCACAGCTCGTTGAGGATGTCCGGGCGGTACACCGCGCTGACGTACGCCACGTAGGGCAGGGCCTGGGCGCGGGTGACGTGGGCGTTGCTGCGGGTGACGCTGAGGGTGAAGGTATGGCGCTTGGCCAGTGCCGGCAGGCCGCCTTCGAGGCGGGCCAGGGCGTCCCAACTGCCGGACACCTGGAGCACCAGCGCGCTGAACTCGCCGTGGCGGGTCAGGCGGCTGCTGACGACCGAGCAGCGGTTGTCCACGCAGGTGCGGCAGAGCACGCTGGTCAGCTCCATGGGGTTGGGCCCCAGGGCACTGATCAGCAGGAATTGTTCACGGGGGTGTGAGGCGGACATGCAGCTTTCCTGGGATGGGCGGCCAAGAGGGCCGCGTCGACAAAGGAGAAAGGGTAGCGAAAAGCGGCCGCCAGGGGAATGTCCGGCGTGCGCCGGGCGCCGCGCTCAGCTTGTGCAAGGCAGGTGGCACCAGTACCATTACGGCTTTCTTTTTCCGGCAGGAGCGGTTGCATGATTGCGGGCAGTATGGTGGCGCTGGTCACCCCCTTCGATGCTCAGGGTCGACTGGACTGGGACAGCCTCGCCAAGCTGGTGGACTTCCACCTGCAGGAAGGCACCAACGCCATAGTCGCCGTCGGCACCACCGGTGAGTCGGCGACCCTCGACGTGGCCGAACACCTCGAGGTCATCCGCCGCGTGGTCGACCAGGTCAAGGGCCGCATCCCGGTGATCGCCGGCACCGGCGCCAATTCCACCCGCGAGGCGGTCGAGCTGACCGAGGCGGCCAAGAGCGGCGGCGCCGACGCCTGCCTGCTGGTCACCCCGTACTACAACAAGCCGACCCAGGAAGGCCTGTACCAGCACTTCCGCCACATCGCCGAAGCCGTGGCCATCCCGCAGATCCTCTACAACGTCCCCGGCCGCACCGCCTGCGACATGCTGCCGGAGACCATCGAGCGCCTGTCCAAGGTGCCGAACATCATCGGCATCAAGGAAGCCACCGGCGACCTGCAGCGCGGCAAGGAAGTGCTCGAGCGTGTCGGCAAGGACTTCCTGGTCTACTCCGGCGACGACGCCACCGCCGTCGAGCTGATGCTGATGGGCGGCAAGGGCAACATCTCGGTGACCGCCAACGTCGCCCCGCGCGCCATGAGTGACCTGTGCGCCGCCGCCATGCGCGGTGACGCCGCCGCCGCGCGCGCCATCAATGACCGCCTGATGCCGCTGCACAAGGCGCTGTTCATCGAATCCAACCCCATTCCGGTGAAATGGGCCCTGCACGAGATGGGCCTGATCCCCGAGGGCATCCGCCTGCCCCTGACCTGGCTCAGCCCGCGTTGCCACGAGCCGCTGCGTCAGGCCATGCGCCAGACCGGCGTGCTGGCCTGAGGAGCATCGCGCATGAAGCGACTGGCAGGACTGACCGCGCTCGCCCTGGTCATCGGCAACACCTCCGGCTGCGGCTGGCTGTGGGGCAAGGACGGCTACTTCCGTGACCGCGGCACCGATTACCTGGATTCCCGGCAGACCGGGCCGATGAAGGTGCCCGAAGGGCTGCAGAGCAAGCAGCTCGACCCGCTGCTGCCGATCCCCATGAACATCGCCGACAGCCACGAGAAGGCCGGCGAGTTCGAAGTACCGCGCCCGCTGCCCCTGGCCAACGCCGGCAGCTCCAGCGACTACAGCCTGCAGAAGAGCGGCGACTCGCGCTGGCTGATCGCCCAGCGCCCGCCGGCGGAAGTCTGGCCGGTGGCCCACCAGTTCTTCCAGGACAACGGCTTCTCCTTCGCCGACGAGCGCCCGCAGACCGGTGAGTTCTCCACCAACTGGCAGCCGCTGACGCAGCTCTCCGCGCCCCTGGCCCGCCGCCTGGGCAGCCGCGTCGCCGGCGTCGACCCCAGCAGCGAGGCGCGCGTGCGCGTGCGCATCGAGCCGGGCGTGCAGACCAACACCAGCGAAGTCTACGTCCTCAGCGAAACCCGTCCGGCCGGCAGCAGCGCCAGCGCCGACTGGCCGAGCAAGCCGGCGGTCCCGGCGCTGGACGCCGCGCTGCTCGACGAAATGCTCGCCAACATGTCCACCAGCGCCGAGAAGGGCGGTTCGGTGTCGCTGCTGGCCGCGCACTCCACCTACGACACTCCCGGCAGCGTGACGCTGGAGAAGGACGGCAACGGCAACCCGATGCTGACCCTCGACTCCGACTTCGACCGCGCCTGGGTCAGCGTCGGCCGCGCCCTGGAGCGCGCCGACATCCGCGTCGACGACCTCAACCGCAGCCTGGGCGTTTACTACGTGAACGTCGCCGAGGGCGCGAAGAAGCTCGAGGAAGCGAAGAAGCCCGGCTTCTTCAGCCGCCTGTTCGGCGCCAGCGAAGAGAAGGCCAAGGCCGAGGAAGACGCCAAGGCGCAGCGCTACCAGGTGCGCCTGACCACCGTGAGCAACACGGTGCAGGTCACCCTCGACAAGGACATCAACACCTCCGCGCCGACCGACGTCGCGCAGAGCGTCCTGGAAAAACTTCAAGAGAGCATGCGCAATGCGTTTCGCGGTACTGGGGAGCGGAAGCCGGGGCAATTCGGCCTTGGTGAGCAGTTCTGACACCCGGGTACTGATCGATTGCGGCTTTCCGCTGCGTGAAACCATCAAGCGTCTGGCTCGCCTGGGTATGCACCCCGGCGAGCTGGACGCCATCCTGGTGACCCACGAGCATTCCGATCATGTCCACGGCGTCGAGCTGCTGGCCCGGCACTACGGCATTCCCGTGTACCTCAGCGACGGCACCCTGCGCGGGCTGCGCAAGCCGCTGCAGCCGGCGGGCCTGCTCAAGGCCGGCGAGCGCCTGGAGCTGAAGGACCTGGAAGTGACCGCGGTGGGCGTGGCCCACGATGCCCGCGAGCCCCTGCAATACGTGATTTCCGATGGCCGGCGGCGTTTCGGCCAGCTCACCGACCTGGGCAGCGTCACCGCCGAGGTGCTGGAATGCTATCGTGGCCTGGATGCCCTGGTAGTGGAGGCCAACCACGACAGCGACATGCTGGCGCGCGGCCCCTATCCCTACCCGCTGAAGGTCCGCGTGGGCGGCCAGTGGGGACACCTGAACAACCGCCAGTCCGCGCAATTCGTCGCGGAACTGGGCTGGGAAGGGCTGCAGCACCTGGTGCTGGCCCACCTCAGCGAAAAGAACAACACGCCGCAGCTGGCCCGGCAATGTTTCGTCGACACCCTCGGGTGCGACCCGGACTGGCTGCAGGTAGCCGATCAGCATTCGGGGCTGGACTGGCGCGAAATCGCCTGACCCCCTACCAACCTAGCAAGCGGAGCCCATCATGGAAAAACGCGAAGAACTCTATCGCGGCAAGGCCAAATCGGTTTACACCACCGACGACCCCGACCGCCTCGTCCTGCTGTTCCGCAACGACACCTCGGCGTTCGACGGCAAGCGCATCGAACAGCTGGACCGCAAGGGCATGGTGAACAACAAGTTCAACGCCTTCATCATGCAGAAGCTGGAAGCTGCGGGCATCCCGACCCAGTTCGACAAGCTGCTGGCCGACAACGAAGTGCTGGTGAAGAAGCTGGCGATGATCCCGGTCGAGTGCGTGGTGCGCAACTACGCCGCCGGCAGCCTGGTGCGCCGCCTGGGCGTGGAGGAGGGCCTGCAGCTCAACCCGCCGACCTTCGAGCTGTTCCTGAAGAACGACGCCCTGGGCGACCCCTTCATCAACGAATCCCACGTCCAGGCCTTCGGCTGGGCGACACTGGAACAGCTGGCGCAGATGAAGGCCTACTCCTTCAAGGTCAACGAAGTGCTGAGCAAGCTGTTCGACGACGCCGGACTGCTGCTGGTGGACTTCAAGCTGGAATTCGGCGTGTTCCACGGCCAGATCGTTCTCGGCGACGAATTCAGCCCGGACGGCTGCCGCCTGTGGGACAAGGAAACCCGCAAGAAGATGGACAAGGACCGCTTCCGCCAGGGCCTGGGCGGCGTGATCGAGGCCTACGAGGAAGTGGCGCAGCGCCTGGGCGTGCCGCTCTGACCTGTTCCAGGCGCGCAAGCATCTGATAGCACGCGAAAATTTCTCAAAAGAAGGCTTCGCGTTCGCCAATCAAGCTGATATGATGCGCGCCGCACGGAGAGATGCCGGAGTGGTCGAACGGGACGGATTCGAAATCCGTTGAGTCAGCAATGGCTCCTAGGGTTCAAATCCCTATCTCTCCGCCATTCATAAAAAAGCCCCGCAAATCAATGGTTTGCGGGGCTTTTTCTTTTTCAATTGTACTACTCAATTGTACTACTAAGCACTGGTGGTTCGGGACAGGAGCGTTCAGTTGTTCCTGTTGCTTGCGCTGCGAAGGCAGGCAAAGTCCTCTAGCTGATGGCTTTTTGATGGCCGTCGGTATACAAAAGAGCTTCTCCATTCCAGCGATGGGGAAGCCTTTTGTAACGTATCAAGGACGAGATATGCCTGTAGAACTATTGCTGTTTGATCTTGACGATACCCTTCTGCGTACTGGTGATCTGGAGCCATTTCGCGGTCGCCAATTCCTCAACAGGCAGCCTGAAGAGTATGTGCGGCAACTCTCTGCGGCTTTCCTGGCTGATGCGTGGCGTGCTGTGTATTCCGAGGAGCAGCTTCTGAGTCTTCAGCGGCGCCATCCGGGAGCTAAGCTAGGGGTGTTCACAAGGTCGCCTCGCCATTACGCTGAGATCCTCTTGGGCTTGGCATTTCCTAACGTTGAATGGGCCACGTTGGTAGCATTCGAGGATGTGGCTCGGACAAAGCCATCCGGTGAGGGAGTTCATCTTGCTATGCGTGTTGCAGGGGTGGGGTGGGTCTCGAGCGTATGGCTCATTGGTGATGGCAAGGTCGATTTGCAGGCAGCCTACGACGCGGGTTGCTGGTGTGTGCTGGATACAAGTACTTGGCCTTCCCGGCATCGAGGGGACGACTGGAAAGCACTGGAGAGAGTGCCAGACGCTATCATCAGTGACGCCGACGACTTGGAGGATGTACTTGACCACCCGAGTGACTACTTGCCTGTTGCTGAGAGGCTTCAGGCGGTAGATGGAGCGGTTGCAGTAGTTGGGCTGAGGTTTGAAAAGGCGGGCTATTTTAACCCCCTTGTAGATGAGAGAAGGCCCACTCATGTTCATTATCTGGGGCGACATTTCTCGGCAGATGCTGGGCGTCGGGTGGCCTGGCACGCTGTGACGAACGATATCCATCGCATGAAGAATCTGTTGGTGGTGCCAGGTTATTGGATTCAGGCAATGCGTGCGTTCATTCGGAGCATTGTTGTGGATGGCGATGCTATGGTTGGGCTCGGCCTCACATCTGTTGTTGTTACCGTCGTACCGGCTAAACCTGAGCGCACACAAAGATTAGAGGCGATGTTGGAGCAACTGGCTCGCTCCCACGCTGTTGATCCGATTGCGCCGGTAGACATACAGTTCATTCCAGAGACTATGAGGTATCTTCCTGGTGTGCAGTCACATCACAGCAATGGCGGTCTGAACAGAGAGCAGCGATTCGCTAATGTGCGGGATCATCTACGTGTTATCGCGGACTCAGGGTATGCTGGTCGGCATGTAGTGGTAATTGATGATGTTGTTACATCTGGTGCATCTTTAGTCTACGCAGATAGATATCTTAGAGAAGCGGGTGCATCTAATGTAACCTTGCTCGCATTAACAAAGAACGTAGGTATTCGATGAAAGCTTCCGCCGCTACGGAAAAACTTTTGGCTCTTTCGATGCTTGCAGGGATTGGTCCTGCAACGCTGAAGAAAATTGCTAGCGTTCAGGGCTTTGAAAGTATATCCGTCGAGAAACTTTCCGAGAAGTTTTCAGTTTTATATAAATCGCTTTCTGCTCCAGGTGCATGGGAATTGGCTCTTGAGGACGCAGCTAAACAGATAGCTTCCGCTGAAAAGTATGGTGCTCGAATTGTCAGCGCATTGGATGATGAGTATCCAAAGTTATTGGCTGCTACAAAGGATGATCCTTTCATTCTTTTTGTTCGTGGGCGACTTCATACTTTTCCTGAAAAGTCCGTCGCGGTGATTGGTACAAGGCAGCCAACTCAGCATGGGGAGATTATCGCCAGGCGGATAACGGAGTACTTTGTCGATCAGTGCTGGAGCGTGGTTAGTGGGTTGGCTCTTGGGTGTGATGGGCTGGCTCATCGAGCTGCCATCGATGCAGGAGGTCATACAGTGGCAGTGCTAGCCCATGGTCTACAAACTATTGCCCCAAGTCAGCACAGGAAACTTGCTGATGAAATTCTTGAAAGTGGAGGCGCTCTAGTTTCAGAGTATCGATTTGGTCAAGGTGCTCTTCCGCAGCAGTTTGTGAAGCGTGATCGTACACAGGCGGGATTGGCCCAAGGGGTTGTAATGATTCAGTCAGATGTGAAAGGAGGTAGTTTACACGCATCTCGTGCTGCTCTTGATTATGATCGTTGGCTTGCGGTTCCTCTCCCAACATCTACTGATCGAGCTAATCAGGAGCCAAAGGTCCAGGCAAATATTTTGATTGCAGAGGGGGCGTGGAGCGAAAAAGCCACTCTTCTTAAATGTCATCGAAGTAAACTGGATTCAATTCTGATCATTAAGACGAAGGAGGATTATCCGAAAATGCTATCTGTCTCAATGGTTTGCTCATCAATCGGGGGCAGGGATACGGAAACCAGTGCTGAGTTTGAATTAAGTGAAGAGGTAGGTGAGGTTGAAGTCTTAAGGACTGTAGTTGAATCTAGTGATCTAAACTCAATAGATGACAAAAATGGTGATATTTTTGAAGAGGGTGAATGCGTAAAGGCGGGAGACAATCTTGAGTTGAGACAGCCAGCGCAGAAACTAGAGCATGAAGAACCTGGTAAAGGGGATGTGAAGGAGGATAGCTACCCAGAACCTCTGACTCACCAGCAGAGCCTACTATGATTTAACTTTATTTTCTATTGTTTGGGGCTATGGTTTTTCAGAAATGAGCTTCTCTACTTCAAGTAAAAGTGTTGATGGTTTGCAGTCTAATGCGGTGGATAGTTTAAATATTACAGTGATGGTTGGTTGATTAATCCCACGTTCGATCAGACTTACATAATTCCTCTGAATATCTGCCTCATGCGCTAGTTGCTCTTGAGTGAGTCCTAGTTCCTTTCGTCTTTGGCGTAACGCTTTCCCGAATGCTTCGCTGATGTCCAACCTGAGTCCCCCTCATGATGCGAGAGGACTGTCGGTCATAGGTTCTAGTTGGTCTTCACAATATACTGTGAATTTCGGTATTCTAATGGCATCAATGGCTCCTTGAGCCCTTGGGTATCGATGATTCGGAGATGGTAAAGAATGAACGAGCAACTATTCGTGTTGGCTAGCCAGAAGAAGACAACGAACCACATCCTCCACCTGCTGCTGTGCGTGCCTACGCTCGGCCTCTGGTTGATCGTGTGGGGTCTCGTTGCGTCCAGTAACAACAGGCACAACGCTAGGATTCAGCGACAGATGAACCACATCCTCGGGGCCAAGATGGATGGACGCACCGATGTAGAGGCGTATCACCTTGCGAAAACTGCCGAGACCAAGCGCAGTGATCGGATATTCGTCGTGACGCTGATCGTGGTGTCGGTGGGAGTGTTCTTCTTGCTGAGGTAGTGATTAGGTCGGGTTGCTGAATGGCTCGATTGAACAAGGCGCTCTTAACGGCGCCTTTATTCTTTACGGGTGCCCTGCATCTCGTAGAGCCAGGTGTGGCATTCAGCGGTGTTTGTCGATGAAGATTCGACGCGGTGCTGGCTGCATTTTGGTTGGCGATTGCTGTTACTATGCGAGAACTACGAAATGCACTGTACGGAGTTACAGTGAAATGGCTTGCCGTTGCGATTTGGCAAGGTAGAATTCTGTTGTCCCATTCGTGGGGCAATAGAAAGCCCCAACCCCTTTTGGGGCTGGGGCTCATGCAAGGTCGTTCTTTGGGGAAAAGTGCTTGGCGGCTTCCTAACCCCGAAAACGACGAAACCTCACGACATGCGGGAGGCTTTAGCAGATGGAGTATAGGAATACCTATAGGGTAATTACAACCTCTGGTTGCAGAAGTCTGACTGTTGGCGTCAGTTTGCTGGCAGTGAGTCCCGTGCGTCGTGTCCGTCAATGTTGTTCAACATGGAGAATATCCCATGGCAGCACGCGGTACCCGACGCTCAGGGCGTCAACGTCGTAGCACCCCGGTGTGGCTGAGGACTGTCCACGTAACCCAATACGCTCGCTGGCGCTATGAGCGGTGGGAAAGCGTACGGCAGCACTGGCGTAGTCCACCGGGGACTCAACTGGCATTCGACTTCTAACCAGAGGGAGGGCGGCAGCAATGCCGCCTTTTTGCTATCAGGAATTCCCGTTCGCCGCCGGGAAAACCTTCCACATCGGGAGCGATCTGGAATTCTCTGGCCAGAAATAATCCACGGGAGTCCGGATTTCTGTCCGCGTCATCAAGCAGTGTGCGATCGGCCCAATCCAATCGCGAATATTCCTGGAAATAACCCTGTATATCAGCAGGCGTCTCCGATCAGCTGTTCCACCGGCGCTTGACTGTGGCAAGGCTGATATTGAGCTTGGTGGCTACCTGAGACTGACTGAGCCCTTGGGCCTTGAGTGCTTGTACTTCATCAGCAGAAGCGGCGGTGGGGCGGCCGAGAGCTTTGCCCTGGGCCTTGGCACGTTGGAGGCCGGACTGGGTGCGTTCGATCAGCAGGTCGCGTTCAAACTCGGCTACGGCGGACAGCACTTGCATGGTCATCTTGCCGGCAGCACTGGTGAGGTCTACGCCGCCCAGGGCGAGGCAGTGGACGCGGATACCGTGACTAGACAGTAGCTCCACTGTGGAACGCACATCCATCGCGTTACGGCCTAGTCGGTCAAGCTTGGTGACCAGTAGTACGTCTCCATCCTCCATGCGTTCTAGAAGCTTCTGAAAGCCTTGGCGTTCGCTGGTAGCAACGGAGCCGGACACCGTTTCGGCGACTACCCGCTGAGGTTGCACGTCGAAGCCTGCCGTTTTCACTTCAAGCACTTGGTTGTCAGTGGTTTGGTCTGAGGTGGACACTCGGGCATACAAGAAGGTGCGGCTCATCAGTGGCGCTCGATTGGTGTCAATAAGGTGGTTTCATTATTATCTCCGGTGTCAGAATTATCAAGGGTATTTTTTGATACCTATTCTGATGTAAAAAGCGACTGGTGTCAGAAACGGTCGTTTTTGAGGCTGGCCTAGCGTTGAGGCGCTATGGTCGGATCGACAACGATCTTAAGGTCATGATGATCTGTGCGTCTGGAGGTAAGGTTATGAGCGAAAGGTCCATAACGCAGTTCTTCGGTGCCCTAGGTGCTCCGCTTCGCATGGTGCGGCAATCATGGGGGGCGGTACGGGCTGATGGAGCCGTATTCCTTCGTGTATGGCAGGACAGGTGTGAGCAGCATGACGGGATACGCTATGTCCAGTTAACCCATCTTGAGAAATACGGAAGTGATAGCAGCAGCTTCGGATACACCGAAAGGCAGAGGCACGTTGACTTGATCCAGAAAGGTGCCCCGTGCTACTTGGTAATGTGCCGGGTAAAAGATCCAGATGCCAGTCCGCGAGATATTAAGTCGTTCAATGGGGATGCGGTCTTCGTCGGTGGGGCATTACGTCAGTTTGATGGGGATTGGTGGATTGAGCTCGCTGGTAAGGTTCCGGCTGATGAGCTGATGCGGAAGTCTTGACGCGGTTGATTCATAAAACCAGTTTCCGGGTGTGGATCATGGCTTCGCTTAGCTGCCTACCAGCAGAAGCCTTGATTTCTCTGGCATCGGTGCAACTCCATCTGCGCCTATCACCTGTGCATTGGCATAGATTCGTGCAGTTTTTGCACAGTTTGAGTTGAGTTTTGGGGCGAGTGAATGCGGCAGCATTCGATAGAGATATCCCCAGTCGTGCCGACTGAAACGAGGCGTGCTGCAGAGAGTAATCTTGGCCGCTCGCCGTAGGCGATGGATTCAAGCGTGGAGCGAAGCTCAAAAGGTTATTGAGGGGCAGTAATAGATATGTAATATCTGCCCCTGCTCTTGCTTTTCATCTTGGTGCAAACCGCTACTACCGTAGCAGCCGGGGTATCCCCTCGGGGAGGAATCTTGTGAGCTGTCGCTCACGCTGGTTTCCCCCGTCCTTCGGACACACCAAGATCAAGAGCTGAAGAGCGTTCGGGTTTGGTGTTTGCTAATTTCACTCGTTCGGCGGTAGCCGGTGAGGTTGGTGTGGGCGTTAGCCCCGAGGGATAACTCGTCATGCTCCGCATGAGGTGCAATCCGACTCAGAGCTGACGCTCTTGTGGTTCCATTATTACTTCCTGCGTTAATTACCGGACGCTACGCGGCGAGCAATCCAAGCTCTACCGTGCCAACTCCCATCGATCTGAATGCCTGTAGGGCTCGGCCGTAAGCGAAGTAATCGCCTCGTCGGTAAAGCTCCGTGATATGTGTGGGAACCGGAGGCGATGTGAAGGCTTGAGCCTTCCGCGAGCGCATCTGTGCCGACCAGTCATATGCACACTCCGACTCGGCTTTGGCTGCTGCTTCTAGTTGCTCCAGTCGCTCAGGGTGACGCCTATGGACGTAGTGAAGAATTCCATCAGCGGCGTGTCTCGCGGCCTTGAGTACGAGCTGTGCCTTGCGCTTATCTGTGCTGCAAGCAATCAATCGGTCCACTGAAAACACTCTCATGTGCAATGCTCCCAGTACTGCCTTAATCGACACGTTGCTGACATTTCTCGATTGTCCGGCGGCGGTCAGGCAACTACCAAAGAGAATGTCGTCAAACCATCCCGGACGATGCCCCTTGAGTGTGAGTTCATGGACAATGTGGTAGATCGGGTTCGGGGTAGTAGTCGGCTTCCGGCCTGCTCCCTTACTTCTCGTAGAGGGCTTGGGCAGCTCCTGGACCAGTCGCTTGATACGGCGCTCGGGTAGGCCGGTCTCTTGTCTGATCTGTTCAATAGGCAGACCGCTCCTGCGGAGTCGGATGGCCTCTTGTTCGACCTCGGTGAGTGGAGTTGGGGTATGGCTGGCGGGAACGATGGTGCAGGGCGTAGCTTGACTCATTGATGGTCTCCTTCTTTAAGTTCAGTTCATAGGCATTTCCTGTGGGAGGCCGCGAGCGGGATTGCTCGCGGCAGTTATGATCAGTCCCGGATGTGGGCCGATAGGTTCTTCAGTCTGGCAATGACTCTCTCATCGATCAGCCCGCCATAAAGTTCAGCCAGTTCTTGTCCGTACGCCTGTCGTGCCTGCTTATATGCTCCATGTGCCGCGATAGGATCAGCAAAGCGGCCAAGCTCCGTAGTCTTGCCATATTTTGAAATCCGAGCTGCGAAGCCGGAGCCACTAGAGTGCACGTATACGCCACGTGGAAACCTGCCGCGCAGTTTTCGAGAGTCCTTGAAAATCAGGTTGAGGCTCTTGGGGACTACCGTGCAATGCTCCGGTGAATAAACCGTGTTCAGCGGATCAAGAATGTCCTTGTCTAGCTCTGCGTCGGGCATGCCTGCGTATGGCTGAGTAACGTACCACGCTGCAAATTCTTGGTAGTCCAGCCATTTCCGGCATACGCGGTTGCCTTCGTAGCTGGCCTGATGTCCGTTGTAACACCGCCGCATCATGTTGTGCCAAGTCTTGAATGGAGTGCCTTTCACTGTTGTGAAGTAGGGTATCCCCACGGCTTTACGCCGATGGCCGGAGTTGTAGCCAATGCCGTAGGTGAGAGATTCATTGGCTGGTGGTGCAAAAAGCGGCAGCTCTTCACCGAGGCTATAGTCAAGGTGATATCCCGCAACGCACGGTGCTACGTAGATGGTTTGGACGGTGTCGATGTTGCTGAGTTGTTGCATGTGTTACCTCCTGTGGTTAAAAAACGCGCGAAAAAAAACCGACTCCAAGGTCGGCATCTTCGTCAGCGTTCTCGCATTGGAGGAGTCAGGAACTCAGCTATCGGATGTCGGCAACCTCGATGTAGGCATTGGTTTCGATTGCGATGGTCATGGGATTGATTCTCATGGTCATGCTGTGACCGTCGGTGGTGGTCAGCCAAAATTCAGGGACTAAAAAACCTCCTGCAATTTCCGAGCGTTTGAGCGCATCGTTATCGCGTGGAGGCTTCCAAATTTTCTATCTGCTCACTGAAGCAGGCGACTATATTCTCACAAGTCCCCCCGCTTGTCCACTAGTTATTGCTGCAGGCACCAGAGTGTGCTTGGTGAGCTTATTCGCAGAGATGATCAGGAGTGATTAAGTGGGAACGAGAGCTTGGAGATGGCCTCTAACTTTTGTGCTGACGATGCACCTTGTGAGTAGACGTCAAAGGTTACCGTCCCCGTTTCGTGCCCAACCAGTTCCGCAATTAATGTGCCTTGCACGCCGGCCCTAACAAGCTGCGTGATGACGGTCTTACGAATGGAGTGGAAAACGTGTTGAGCTCCAAAGCCCTGGGCGGTCTTGAGGCGTCCGAACGCCTTGGACAATGCATCCGACCGGATGCCGTATTTGTTCTTGCAGTCGGATGGTACGAGGTAACCATCGGTGGAGTCGTTGATTAGGCGCTCAACTACGGGGAACAGGGCAGGGTGAACTGGAACTTGCCGGATACCAGCAGCAGTCTTGCTGTCTACAATATCGAGGCTCAGAACTCCGTCAGGTTTGATGACGTGCTCAACCTTCAGTTGGCACAGCTCTTCGATACGAGCGCCAGTGTATGCGCCAAGAAGGATCAGGTCGGAGAGCGCTGTATGACCATCAGCTAATGCCGCACCTTGAAGCATGCTGATGTCCGCGAGAGCGAAGTCTTTTCGCTGAGCATCAGCCCGAGCCTTGCCCCTTGCCTGTGGTAGTTCGTGGTTTTCGAACGGGTTTGCCCGATCTTTGAATTCTTCGCGCCAGCGAGTGTCGTGCTTCATCGCCCATTTCCAGAAGACGTTACCTGCCAGCAGATACTGAGCAAGTGTCTTACTGGCCAGTTTGAGCGAATCAAGCCACGCAGACACGCTGTCAAAGTCGAGTGGGCGACTCTCCTTGGTCAGGTAGGCCGACAGTTTCTCCAGTTTTGACTGCTGCTGATCGATCGTTTTGGCTGCGACATTTCGGGCTTCGCGATACTGACGAAAGGCTGTGATCCGTTGTTTCGTGATTGGCGATTTGACCTTATAGGCAGTAGGGTCAGTCAGGATGCCCTGCATCTCCTCCGCCTCTCCCTCTGTGAACTCGTTGGTATAGGCGATCAATTCCCCTAAGGTTTCGAGCAGTAGCTTATGGGCGAAGTCATACGAGGCGATTTCCCCATCCATTCCCTGCATGGCGTAGACAGCATCAGCTTCAGCACGTCGTCGCCTTCCACTCTCCGTGTCACTAAAAACGAACCGGTGCAACTCCTGGAGGTCAGCTTGATCAATGTCGGGCAGTGGTGTTGCTTCACCAAGTGCTAGGTCCATCTTTCGCTGGCGGATGATTTGAGCAAAGTCTTGGGCATGCTCAGCAAGCTGCTCCTTCCAGGCATCTCCGCGATTGGCTCGCTTGTCTCGGGCTGCTTGAAATTGTGCTTTCCAACCAGCCAGCACGGGCAGGCGCCTGTCCATCGCCTCAGATCGCAATCCGGTCTTCAACGACTGGATCAGAACAGTTTTCCCGCCCATTGCTTGACGCACATCGCGTGGAACGGCCAATCGCACGTACCAAGTGGATTCGCCTTTTTTTTGGATCAGGTTGTCTGCCATTGATGTGCCATGTGCAGGAAGGGGATACAACCAATTGTACTACTAATTTGTACTACTATTCGAGCTGAAGTGCTTGATGTAGCGCCGTTTCTGGGGTGTATGAATGATTATGGTGAGTCCCTATCTCTCCGCCATTACAGATGGCCAAAGCCCCTGAAATGCCTAGCGTTTCAGGGGCTTTGTCTTTTCTGCGCCAGGGCAGTCGAAACCTCCGACGCAAGCCTGCTTCCGTTCCGTCAATGACTGCAGCAGAATGCCGGGAACATGGATGCCCGGGAAGCAGCGGATGCGTACCAACTACGTACTGATCGACTACGAAAGCATTCCGGTCCGGTCGCTCGACCTGCTGCAGGACGCGCATTTTCGCCTGCGGGTCTTTCTCGGCCCGAACAACTCCAGGCTGCCTACCGAACTGGTCGTCGCCATCCAGCGCCTGGGTGAGCGGGCGGACTACATCCAGCTCGAAGCCGCCGGCCCCAACGCCCTCGACTTCCATATCGCTTACTACCTGGGTCGCTTCGCCCTGGAGGATCCCACGGCTTTCTTCCACGTGATTTCGGCCGACAAGGGCTTCGATCCCCTGCTCAGGCACCTGAAGGGCAAAGGTATCTTCGCAATGCGTTCCGAAAGCATCGAGGCCATGCCCTGCTTCAAGGATTTGCCTGCACTGCAGGCGACGCTGGCAGCCAGCGCGGCAAGCGCGAACGATGCCAAGCCGGCCAGCCAGGCATCTTCCAAGCCTGCTTCTGAGAGCGATGCCCATCTGAAGACCGTCATGGCCGACCTTGTTCGTCGGAAGGCTTCGAAGCCGGCTTCGGTCAAGACGCTGACCAGCACGATTCGAGCGACGCTTGGCAAGGACACTCCACTGGCCGAGGCTGAGCGCGTTTACCAGCTCCTGTGCAAGCGTGGCCTTGTGAAGGTGAAAGGGCAGAAGGTCACCTATTCGCTGCCGGAGCGTGTCTAGGGATGGCTTCCATACGCTGCGAATCTGGAGCTTACGCATCCATGGGGATCAAGCCGAACGGGAGGGCGCTCTAGACGCTGGAGTTCTATGCGGAATGTAGGCGCCGCGATCAGGCAAAGCCCTGCAGATAGTCAAAGCTCCTGGAGCGCCCAGCGCTCCAGGAGCTTTGTCCTTTCTGCGTCTACCTCAATCCTGCCCCTTCCACGCCCCCGAAGTCGCCGCGGCGCGGAACTTGGCGCGATTGGCCGGGGTGTCGGCCGGTTCCGATTCGCCGAAGATCGCTTTCATCCAGTGGCCGTCGGTGGGGTTGGGGAAGAGGATGAAGCGGTCGCCGAACTGGGCGCGGTCCTCGTCGAGCAGGGCGGCGCGTTGCTTGGCGTCGTCGACGTAGTAGCGGCGTTTGAAGTCGTTGAGGTTGTCGCCCAGCATCAGCAGCACGTCGTAGCGTTCGGCGATGGCTTTCTGCGCGGGTTCCTTGTTGGAGCTTTCGCGCAGGATGGTGACGTGTTCCTTGTCGGCGAAGGGTACCTTGAGGTTGCGCAGGTTGTTCAGGGCGTATTCGTCGGTCCTGTCGCCCTGGTCGCGGCTGGAGACGTAGAAGATTTCCACGCCCCGGGACTTGGCGTAGTCGAGGAAGTCCAGCGCGCCGGGCGTCAGGGTGGGGCCGTTGGCGGCCACCCAGCGATCCCAGAGGGCGTCGTCGAAGAAGTCCTTGCCCTGGCTGAGCAGGGCGCCCCAATAGCTGTTGCTGCTGAGGATGGTGTCGTCGAGGTCGCTGATGATCGCCGGTGGCCTGGCGCCGGGCTTGCGTTCGGCCAGGGCCTGGTCCAGGCGCAGCTTGGCCAGGTTGAAGCCTTGGTAGTAGAGGGCGCGGTATTCGGCGGCCGTCTGCCGCCAGGCGACGGCGGCGGTCAGCAGGTTGGGCGAGGAGGTGTCGGTTTTCGCAGTGTCGGCCAGTGCCAGCTGGAGGGGCGCGGCGAGGACGAGCAGGGCGGCAGCGATTGTCGTTCTTGGATTGGGCATGGGTGACGATCCTTGTGGCTTGTGTGCCATGGCGGCGGGGGTGGAGTTCTCATACCCCAGGCGGGGGCGGGCCTCAATCGGGGCGACGCATATCCGTAAGGAGTTGGCGTGCTTGCAGAAGGATTGGACCCGGCCGCGGGGGATGGCCTGCATCCTCGTTCCGCCATGGGATTGGCGCTGTGGCCGGGCGATGGCGTGGGTGGGGAATAATGTCAAATTGCCGCCAATCCGCGTAGGCGCTTTCCTGCCGATCTGCTAGCTTGCTCTATCGGATGCCTGGATCAGGATGATGTATGGGGGCTGTGGTCGGTAAGGGGTTGTCTTTCGCCAGGCGCATCTACGTGCCGCGCATGGTCGGGTTGGGCATCGGCTTCTTCTGCGTGGCGGCGGCGCTGGAGCCGTTGCAGCGGCCGGGTTGGGCCTGGGCTCTGCTGGTGGCCAACGGCTTTCTCTGGCCGCACCTGGCCTACCAGTTGGCGCGCCTGTCGCGGGCGCCGTACCAGGCGGAGCGGCGCAACCTGTTGCTGGATTCGCTGTTCGGCGGCTTCTGGGCCGGCGCCATGCAGCTCAACCCGCTGCCGAGCGTGACCATCCTGTCGATGATGGCGATGGACAACATCGCCGCCGGCGGCCTGCGTTTCTTCCTGATGGGCAGCGTGGCGCAACTGCTGGGCGTGCTGCTGGCCTGGCTGTGCTTCGGTATCGCCTTCACCACCGTGGCCACGCCGTTGCAGGTGTATGCCTGCCTGCCGATGCTGGTGATCTACCCGCTGGCGGTGGGCGGCGTGAGCTACAGCCTGGCCAGGCGCCTGTCCGAGCACAAGCAGGCGCTACGCGCGGTCAGCCGCACCGACAGCCTCACCGGGCTGCTCAACCACGGTTCCTGGATGGACCAACTGGAGAACGAATTCCAGAAGTGCCGCCAGCAGCACACCCGGGCCAGCGTGGCGCTGATCGACATCGACCACTTCAAGGGCATCAACGACCGCTTCGGCCATGTGCTGGGCGACATGGTCATCACCGAGCTCAGCCACCTGCTCACCCACTCGCTGCGTGAAACCGACACCCCGGGGCGCTATGGCGGCGACGAATTCTGCGTGATCCTGCCCGGCACCACCCAGACGCTGGCGGTGGAGATCATGGAGCGCCTGCGCCAGAGCTTCGCGGAAAAGCACTACCAGCTGGCGACGGACCTGTCCGTCGGCCTGAGCATCGGCATAGCCTCCTACAGTCCCTACCAGGTGGATGCCAGCGCCTGGCTGAGCGATGCGGACAGGGCGCTGTACCAGGCCAAGCGCCTGGGCCGCAACCAGGTGGTGGGGGCCGAGCCTCAGCCGCAGTAGCCGTCCATCTTCAGCCGGTTCTTCTCGCTGGGGTCGGCCTGGTACTGCTGGCGCCAGAACTGGCAGGGCGCGCTGTTGAAGCGCTGTTCCCGCTCGCTCTGTTCGAGTTGCCGGCTCTGTTCGGCCTGGGCCTTGCGCTGGTTCTCCAGGTACTGCTGGAACATCGCCGCGTTGGCATCCGGGGTGGGCGCCGGAGCGCTGGCCGGCGCCGGCGACAGGCCGGCGGGCAACGGCAGGGGCGCGCCGGGCCACAAGCGCAGGAGCAGGACGCAGCTCAGGGCCACGGCGACGAAGCCCAGCCAGATGCCGGCGGCGATGCCGAGGGCGAGTTTGCAGAGACTGATGCTGGGCGAGGACATGGCGGCTCATCGTCGGGCGAAAACGCAATGGATAACCCAATTCCGCCGCCGGAGAAAGCCTGGGCGCGGCACCCGGCGCCGCGCCTGAACCTCAGCCCTGCGGCTGTTCGAAGGCCTCCAGCGCGCGCAGCGAGTAGACGTAGGCGGCGCCGGCGTTCATGGCGATCGCCGTGGCCAGCGCCTGGGCTACTTCGGCCTCACTGGCGCCGGCCTTGCGCGCGGCCTCGGCGTGCACGCCGATGCAGCCGTCGCAGCGGGTGGTGATGGCCACCGCCAGGGAGATCAGCTCGCGGGTCTTGGCGTCCAGCGCGTCGCCATCCGCGGCGGCGGCATCCAGCGCCTGGTAGGCGGCGATCATCTTCGGATGTTTCTTACCCAATGAGCCGAAGGCCTTCTTCACCGCGGGAACGTATTCGGACCAGTTGAACAGCATGGCGGCATCTCCTTTTCGGGTTGACGGCCATGCAGCTTAGTCCGGGATTCGCCGGTCTGCGGGCGGGGCGCTCAGAGCGCCGCGACGATCTCGTAGGCCTGGCGCGCCGAGCCCAGGCCGACCTCGATCTCGTCGCCGGGGTGGCGGCCGAGCAGGGCGCCGCCCAGCGGCGAGCGCGGGGTGATGACCAGGACCTCGTGGCCGTCCAGTTCGATCTTCAGGCCGGCGGCGTCTGGACCCAGGAACAGCCTGCGGCGGCGGTCCTCATGGTCTGCCAGTTCGACCAGGGCGCTGGTCTGGATGCCCAGCTCGGCGTCGAAGTCGCGCAGCACCAGGCCCTGGAACGAAGCGAGCGCCTGGCGGATCTCCTCCACCCGGCGCGATTGCCCGGCGGCCAGGTAGGCCGCTTCCAGGCCGAGGGTGTCGTACTTGTTCTCGGCGATGTTTTCCTCGTGGGTGGCGGCCTCGTGGGCGGTGCGCGCGGCGCGGACGGCGACATCGAGGTCGGTGTCGAGGCGCTGGAGGATCAACTGGTGGGCGCGTTGCTTGTCCATGGTGACGGCTGCCTGGGCATGAAGGGGCCTATCCTAGGGCCTTTGCCTGGCATCGGCGAATGGTCTTTCAAGTTTTTCCTACAGCAGTCGATAGAACGGCAGAACACCCGGAAAAAGGAACCTCGGGCATGAACCTTTCCCTGACGCCTTCCAGCCAGGCCTTCGCCGGTCAATTGCGGATAGCTGCCAATGGCGATGGCGGCACGGCGGCCGATGCCACCCAGGACGACGGCGCCGTGACCAGTCGTGGCGCGAAGTCTGAAAGCCAGGGCGCGGCTGGCGCCGGCGCCGAAAGCGGCGGCAGCTCCAGCGTCGCCGTCGAGCAGTTGCAGAAGCGCCTGCAGCAGCTGCAGAAGCAGTTGCAGCAGGAGCAGCAGGAACTGGCGGCCGCGCAGGAGCGGCAATATTCCTCGGAAAACGAGCGCACCGCGATCATCATGGCCCTGCAGAGCCGCATCGCCAGCACCAGCGCCGCCATGCAGGCCACGGCGGCGGCGCTGGCCGAAGCGATCCGCAATGGCGGCGGTGGCGCCGGTGCCTTGCTCAGCACCAGCGCCTGAGGCGCCTCAATAGCCGGCCAGGATGTTGACGATCACCCCGGTGGCGATGGCCACCAGCACGTAGTCGCCGTTGACGTACAGCCAGCGATGGTCGCGCGGCGGCGCGTAGAGGTGACGGGCGCGCCAGTCGGTGACCCAGTAGCGGTCGCTGCGGTAGACCGGCTGCACCACCACGCCGCGGCGCCATTCGCGATGCGGCACCGGCATGCCGGCCTGCGGGCGGAAGTGCGGGTCGCGGTAGTAGCGCGGATCGGCGTGGCCCGTGCGGCCCTGGTAGTGGCCGCCCTGGGAGCCTTTCTGCTGCTGGTATTGCTGGTGCTGCTGCGGGCGATTGTCCGGGCGGTTCGGGCCGTGGTCCGGGCCGGGGCCCTGCTGGGCGAAACTCGCCAGCGGGCTGCCGAGCATCAGGGCGGCACAGAGCAGGGCGACGGTCTTCTTCATGGTGTTCTCCTGGCGCGGCCGGCGGTTGCGGCGCGCGCTGCTATCGGTCGATCCCGCCACCGGGCGCAGCCGGTTCGGGTACTTCATGAGACCGTGCGTCCAGGTCAAGAAACGCCAATGTGGAGTAAAGGTCCGGTAAAGAATTCGTCGCTTTCGTCAGGGCGCTGATACATGGCCGCCCGAACCGCGTCCGGCGCTCTGCCGGAAAAGGGGAAGTGCTTTGTGCGGTTTTCACATTTGGTGGTATGTTTGCATCAAATGCACGAAAGAGGTACGGCATGAGCGCACTGATCCGGGAAACTCCGTCGGCCGATCTGGTCCTGGCCAAGGCGGTACTGGCTGCCCGTGAGCAACTGGGCATGACGCAGCAGGAGCTGGCCGCCATCGTCGGCGTCGACCGCAGCGCGGTGAGCCGCTGGAAGAGCGGCGGCCTGCGGGTGGGCAGCAAGACCGGCGAGCTGGCGCTGCTGCTGGTGCGGGTATACCGCGCGCTCTTCGCCCTGTTCGGCGGCAACCTGGAGGACATGCGCCACTTCCTGCGCACCCCCAACCGCCACCTGAGCGGTGTGCCGCTGCAGCGGATGGAGCAGGTGCAGGGCCTGGTGCAGGTGGTCGAGTACCTCGACGCCATCCGGGGCAAGATCTGAATGGCCCTCGACGTCGGCGCCGAACTGTGGCGCGAATGCCGGGGCGAGCAGGCCATCGCCCCGCTGCGGGGCAAGCTGGTGCGCCTGGTGGAGAGCCAGGAGCAGGTCGCGACCCTGCAACTGGTGGATACCCTGGAGGAACAGGCCCTGCTGGAAGAGCTGATCGAGACCAGCAAGCCGCACCTGCCGCCGTCCACCGAAACCCTGCACTACCTGCTCAAGACGCCGTTCCGCTACCCGCCGCTGCGCTGGGGCTCGCGCTTCGGCCGCCGCCACGAACCCAGCCTGTTCTACGCCGCGTTGCGCCTGGAGACGGCCATGGCCGAGGCGGCCTATTACCGCTTCGTGCTCTGGGAGGGCATGGCCAGTCCGCCGCCCAGCGGGCGCATCCTTTCCGAGCACGCTTCCTTCGAGGCGCGTTTCCAGGTGCAACGGGGCATACGCCTGCAGGCGCCGCCCTTCGACAGCTATGCCGAGCGCCTGCAGGACCCGCGGGACTACCGCCTGACCCAGGCGCTGGGCAGCGCCATGCGCGCTGCCGCGGTGGAGGCCTTCGAATACCGCTCGGCGCGCTGCCCGGAAGGTGGGCTGAATGCCGCGCTCTTCGTGCCTTCGGCCTTCGTCGACAAGCGCCCGCGCAATCTCATGCCCTGGCTGTGCGAGACCACCGCCGACTACGTGGCCTTCAAGCATGCCCAGGTGCCGGGGGCGCCGCGGCTGTTCCCGCGCGCGGGATTCCTGGTCGAGGGCGACCTGCCGCACCCGGCGTGACCGTCCGTCGTCCTGCCCGCGCGGGGTGGGGCGAACGCGCTAGCTTATTGCGCTGGCCAAGCAACGGAGTGCGCCATGGATATTCGCCTGGAAGCCCATCCCCATGACCGCCGCCAGTGGCGCGTCTACCTCAACCAGTACTTCTTCCAGTACCCCGACAAGCCCACCGCGCAACGCATGTACGAGCGCGTGCTGGAGTCGTTGGGCCAGGCCGCGCCTGTTGCCGGGGCGGGCAGTATTCCTAGCCAGGAACGTCGGCGCAGAGCCCGCGAATGCGTCTGATTCTCTGCTGAGGCTTGCCTGAAAATCCCTTCGGATTGCCCTGAAATGAGGCGGTCCGCCCCTGTCCGGCGCGGACTTGTGCACAATGTTGGTGGCTGTTGTCAAGCACCGGAAACATTCCTCCGTAAGCGCTTGATTTTTCGTTGAGCGTTTGTAAATTATTGATTTTTAATGGCTTTATTTATTGGTGAAAAAAGCACCAATCTAAGCGGCAGCCCCAGCGGGCAAGGCGTATAAGACGTTTTCATCACCTTATCCACGTGGTTATCCACAGCTTCTGTGGATTGTCCCAAGCGCTTGCTTTCCTTCCGCGTTGTCAAGAGCCCTGACGGCAAAAGCCGCACTGAATTCCTATTCGCGGCTGCTACCATGACGCGAATTTTCCTGCGACCACCCGCCCTGGAGCGCCCATGCCCGTCGACTTGCCCAACCTGCTGATCGGACTGCTGGCCGCCACGCTGCCGCTGGGCTGGTTGGCCTGGCACCTGCGCGAGCGCGCGGCGCGGCAGGAGAGCGAACTGGCGCTGTTGCGCGAACGCCTGACCACCGCGCAACTGGCCCAGGATGGCCTGGGCGCGCAACTGGAGGCCGAGCGCGAAGCCTTCCAGCGCCTGAGCGGCCGCCACGGCGAGCTGGCCGGCGAGGCCGCGGCTCTGCGCCGCGAGGTGGACCTGGGCCGCGCCGAGCGCGAGCGCCAGCAGCAGGCCGAGCGCAGTTGGCAGGCCGAGCGCGAGGGCCGCGAGGAGGAACTGCGCCGGCTGTCCGCCGAACGCGCCGCGCTGGCTGCCGAACTGCGTGAGCAGCAGGAGGGCCACCAGCAGCGCCTGGGAGACCTGCAGGCGGCGCGGGACGAGCTACGCGCGCAGTTCGCCGAGCTGGCCGGGAAGATCTTCGAGGAGCGCGAGCAGCGTTTCGCCGAGGCCAGCCAGCAACGCCTGGGGCAGTTGCTCGATCCGCTGAAGGAGCGCATCCAGGCCTTCGAGAAGCGCGTGGAAGAGAGTTATCAACAGGAAGCCCGCGAGCGCTTCTCCCTGGGCAAGGAACTGGAGCGCCTGCAGCAGCTCAACCTGCGCCTGGGCGAGGAGGCGACCAACCTGACCCGCGCGCTCAAGGGCCAGAAGACCCAGGGCAACTGGGGCGAGCTGGTGCTGGAGCGCGTGCTGGAACACGCCGGCCTGGAGAAGGGCCGCGAGTACGAGACCCAGGTGAGCCTGCGCGCCGCCGATGGCGAGCGCTTCCAGCCCGACGTGCTGATCCGCCTGCCCGGCGACAAGCAGGTGGTGGTGGACGCCAAGGTCAGCCTGACGGCCTACCAGCAGTTCGTCGCCAGTGACGACGAGGTGATCCGCCAGCAGGCGCTGAAACAGCACGTGCTGTCCCTGCGCAGCCACGTGAAGGGCCTCTCCGGCAAGGACTACCGGCGCCTGGAAGGCCTGCACAGCCTGGATTTCGTGCTGCTGTTCATGCCGGTGGAGGCGGCCTTCTCGGTGGCCCTGCAGGCCGAGCCGAACCTGTTCCAGGAGGCCTTCGAGCGCAACATCGTGATCGTCAGCCCGACCACCCTGCTGGCCACCCTGCGGGTGATCGACAGCCTCTGGCGCCAGGAGCGGCAGACGCAGAACGCCCGCGAGATCGCCGAGCGCGCCGGCGCGCTGTACGACAAGTTCGTGCTCTTCGTCCAGGACCTGGACGAGATGGGCTCGCGCCTGCAGCAGCTGGACAAGGCCTACGCGGCGGCGCGCAACAAGCTCTGCGAGGGCCGCGGCAACCTGATCAGCCGTGCGGAACAGGTCAAGCTGCTCGGGGCGCGGGCCAGCAAGAGCCTGCCGGGGGATTGGCTGGAGCGGGCGCTGGGCGATGAGCCGCAGGTTCTGGAAGAGGACAAATAGTCCTACGTTGCCGCGCTTTTCGTAGGAGCGAGCTTGCTCGCGAACCGTGTTTCTCGGCGGCTGTTGTGCTTGAGGTGGACCCCGTTCCCTCTCCCCAGCCCTCGGCTGCGCGCCCCGCCCTGAAGGGAGAGGGGGCTTGTCCGTGCCGAGAGAAGACTTGGTTTCAGCCGGTAGCCTCTGTGCTAGCCGGCCAACGCCGAAATACCTGAGCACTCCGAACGGTCCCCTCTCCCTTCAGGGAGAGGGTTAGGGAGAGGGTGCTCTTTCTCTTACCCGGAACTCCCCTCAACCCCGCGCCGCCCGACTCGCCGCCGGCGAGCGCGCCAGGTAGTCCAGGGCCTCCTGGGTATTGGCCTCGTGGTCCGGGTGGTACCAGGGCTTGAAGTAGCGCAGGAAGCTGCCGGCCAGCGACGCTCGCCGCGGCAGCAGGCCGCGCTTTTCGCTGTCGCGCCAGATGCGCCAGAAGGGCCGTGGCCTGCCCAGGCTCGGGTCCTGGCGGGCTAGGGTGCGGGTGCCGAAGGCGAACAGCCAGATGATCAGCGGCCAGACCACGAACATCCACAACTGGCGGCTGACGAAGCTGCCGCCCAGGTGCACGTGCAGGTCGTGGGCGACGTTGCGGTGCTCCACTTCCTCGGCGCCGTGCCAGCGGAACAGGTCCAGCAGCACCGGATCGGAGCCGGCGCGGTCCAGCGCCTCTGCTTCCAGCACCCACTTGCCCAGCACGCAGGTGAAGTGCTCGACCGCTGCGACTATGGCGCAGCGCTGGCCGATCCACCAGCGGCGCAGCCAGGGCGTTCTGTTGAACAACTGCAGCCCCAGCGGGGTGTCGCTGAGCAACTGTTCGAACAGGTAGTCCATGGCCTTCAGGTAGCGGCTGGAGTCGATGCCGTGCACCGTCAGGTAGCGCTCCACGGCGCCGGAGTGGGCGCGGGCGTGCATCGCTTCCTGGCGGATGAAGCCCTGCACGTCGTCGCGCATGCGCGCGTCCTTCACGAAGGGCAGGGCCTTGTTGTACAGGCGGCAGAACCACAGCTCGCCAGCCGGCAGCATCATGTGGATGACGTTGATGACGTGGGAGGCCTCGGCCTGCCCGGGGATCCAGTGCAGTGGCGAGGTGCTGTAGTCGAACTGCACCTTGCGCTGCACCAGGCGGTGATGATGGTCGGTCATGGTTGGCCTCGGGAAGTCAGGTCGAAACGGGCGAACAGGCGCGACAGGCCGGGCAGCAGGCGCCACTGCCAGCGCGCCAGGTGCACCTCGGCGCCGGCGGCGACCACCGGCAGGTTGCGCTGCACGGCCTGGACGATCTTCTCGCCCACCCTGTCCGGGCTCAGCCGGCGCCGGCGGTAGAAGCGCTGCACCTTGGCCCGGCGGCGGGCCTGTTGCTCCTCGCTGAGGCCGGCGAAGCGGGTGGCCTGGACGATGCCGGTGTCGACGAAGCCGGGGCAGGCGGCGCTGACGCCGATGCCGTGCCCGGCCAGTTCGGCGCGCAGGCATTCGCTGAGCATCAGCACCGCCGCCTTGCTGGTGGCGTAGGCCGGGTAGTTGCGCGAGGGCGCGAAGGCCACGCCGGAGGCGACGTTGACCAGGTGCCCGGGCTTGCCGGCCTCGACCATCTGCCGGCCGAACAGGCGGCAGCCGTCGATGACGCTCCACAGGTTGACGCGCAGCAGGCGCTCCCAGTCCTGGGCGCTGGTGTCGAGCATGGCGCCTGCCAGGCCGATGCCGGCGTTGCTGACCACCACGTCGGGCACGCCCAGGCTGCTTTTCACCCAGGTGGCGAAGCGTTCCATGGCGGCGCTGTCGCCGACGTCCACGCAATAGCTGAAGGCCGTGGCGCCGTGGCTGCGGGCCTGGGCGGCGCTGGCTTCGGCGGCGGCCGGGTCGATGTCCGCGGCGAGCACGCTGGCGCCCTGTTCGGCGAAGCGCAGCAGCGTGGAGCGGCCGATGCCGCCGCCGGCGCCGGTGACCACCACCAGCTTGCCGGCGAAGGGCCCGGCGCCGGGTTTCTGCTGGGCGCGCTGCAGCGGTTGGCTGGCCTCGCCGCCGTCGATGTGGAGGGCGAATTCGTCGATCCAGCCGGCCAGCTGCTCCGGCTTGGCGAGCAGTTGCCAGTGCCCGGCGGCCACCTCGCGGCGCCACAGTCGCGGCGCCCATAGCGAAAGCTGCTGGAACAGCTGCTGGCCGACGTAGCGGTCGCGGGTCGGCACCACCAGTTGCACCGGCACCTCGGTATGGCGCTTGCGCGGCTTGAAGATCGAACCGATGAAGTTGGCCCGGTACAGCTTCACGCCGTGCTCGCCGTCGCTGGCCTGGTGCGGGTTGCGCCCGGGGTTGCGGATACCCTCGACCTTGCGCAGGTATTGCGGCCACAGGCGCGCGGCGCCCAGGCGCCAGGACAGCGCCGGCAGTAGCGGCAGGTGGAAGTAGTAGATGTACCAGGAGTGCAGCAGCTGGCTGAGCACCTGCAGCAGCGCGGCCGGGCGCCTGCGTCGCAGGCGGTCGCGCATCCAGTGGCCGACGTGGTCCAGGCAGGGCCCGGAGATGCTGGTGTAGGAGGCGATGCGCTGGCGCAGCGCCGGGTCGGTGACGCTCTCCCAGGTCTGGATCGAGCCCCAGTCGTGGGCCACCAGGTGCACCGCGCGTTCGGGGCTGACGGCGTCGAGCACGGCTTTCAGGTCCTGACTGAGCAGTTCCAGGCGGTAGTCGCGGGTGCGCCGCGGCTTGTCCGAGGCGCCGGCGCCGCGCACGTCGTAGGCCACCACCTGGTAGCGGCCGAGCAGGCGGGCGATCAGCGGCAGCCAGACCTCGTGGTTGTCCGGGTAGCCGTGGACGAACAGCAGCATCGGCTTGTTCGCATCGCCCCAGCGGTACACCGCCAGGCGCACCGCGCCGGATTGCACGTCGAGGCGTTCGGCCGGCGGCAGGCCGGGGTTCTCGAGCATGGCGTTCATGCGGCCTCCCGTGGCAGCGGCGGGAGCGGATGGGCGGACGGGGTGCCTCGGGGCATGACGTTCTCCAGGCCATTGTTGTTGTACGGAGCGACCATGACATTGGTCGATGTCACGATGGATGCTGACCCATTCGCCCCGCCCGCGCCATGCCCGGCGGCGCTGTTACCAATGCGGGCAGCGGCGCGCAGCCCAGTTGTCATGCGGGTTTGGCGGAAAGGGCAGGGTGCGCGGGGCGATGAAGTCCCGCCTTTGGTTGGGCGTTGTGATGGGCTTCGCAAGCGCTTGCGTATCGATGCCTTGCGGTTGTGGCCGGCGCCGGGCGCTGGCTATGATCGCCGCCATGAGCACGCCCCTGAGCCTTCTGCAGCGCCTGCTCCAGCGCCCCGAGCAAAGCCCGGCGGAGATGGAGGACGAGCGCGAATTCAGCGTCGACGAGCTGGCCCGCGAGGCCGGCAGCACGGTGCGCAACATCCGCGCCTACCAGGACCGCGGCCTGCTGCCGCCGCCCGAGCGGCGCGGCCGCAGCGGCGTGTACTTCGCCAGCCACCTGCGCCGCCTGCGCCTGATCGGCGGCCTGCTGGAGCGCGGCTACGGCCTGTCGAACATCAAGGAGCTGCTGGAAAGCTGGGAGCGCGGCCACGACCTCGACCACGTGCTGGGCCTGGACCAGGCCATCCTCGGCGCCTGGAACCTGGAGACGCCGGGGCAGATCGGCTTCGACGAACTGCAGGCGATCTTCGGCGACGAACTCAACGACGAGGTCATCGACCGCGCCCTGCAGCAGGGTCTGCTGCAATTCGACGGCGAGCGCATCAGCATCCCCAGCCCGCGGTTGTTCAACGCCGGCGTCGAGCTGTACCGCTCGGGCATTCCCCTGGCCGCGCTGCTGGAGCACCTGGCGGTGCTGCGCGGCGACACCGAGCACCTGGCCGCCGGCATCGTGCGTCTGGTGGTCACCCACCTGGTGGACAAGCGCGGCGCCGAGCTGCTGCCCGGCGCGGCCGACCTGGAGCAACTGGCCGAGGTGTTCATGCGCCTGCGTCCGCTGGCCGAGCAGGTGGTGCTGGTGGAGCTGGCGCGGGGCCTGAAGCGGTCGGCCAACGAGATGCTCGGCGAGCGGGTGGGGGAGATCCTCCGCCAGTTCGAGCAGCCGCGCTGACGCCGCTTCTGCAAGGTGCTTTTCATAGGATGGGTTGAGCTTGCGAAACCCATGCGGTCATGGCGATGGGTATCGCTTCGCTCCACCCATCCTACGGGCGTTGCATTGGCTCGCCTGATCTACACGAAGAGCAGCGTCAGCGCCCCCGCGGCGAGGCCGGCGACCATCACCGGTACGCAGCGCAGGGCCAGCCGGGCGCCGCCGACCAGGGCGATCAGGGCGGCCTTGACCAGGCTGTTGCTGACCACGGCGAGGACGATGCCGTGCCCGGCCACTTCGGCGTCCAGCCCGCCCAGGGCGTTGCTGGCCAGGGACAGGGTGATGGCGTCGACATCGGCCAGGCCCGAGAGCAGCGCCACCAGGTACACGCCGACGTCGCCCAGGTAGCGGTGCCCGGCCTCGACCAGGAACAGGATCAGCGCCAGCAGGGCGGCGAAGCGCAAGGCCGGGCCCAGTTCGAAGGGGTTCTTCAGCGGCGGTTCGCTGGTGGCGGGCGTCTCGTCCCGGCTGGCGCGCTGCCAATACAGCAGCGCGCCGCCGGCATAGATCAGGGTGGCGACGATCAGCGGCGGCAGCAGGTTCGGCAGCAGCTCGGCGTTGACCAGGCCGACCTCCAGGGCCACCCGCGGGAACATCAGCGCCGAGGTGGCCAGCAGGCCGGCGGCCAGCAGCGGTTGCAGGCGGCGCTGCTCGTGCATGCCGGCGAGGGTGAGGGTCATCGCCGTGGACGACACCAGGCCGCCGAGCAGCGCGGTGATCAGCAGGCCGTGGCGGGTGCCGGTGAGGCGCACGGCGACGTAGGCGGCGAAGCCCAGGCCGGCGATCAGCACCACCATCCACCAGCTGGCGTAGGGGTTGAACACCTGCCAGGGACCGTAGCCCTGGTTGGGCAGCACCGGCAGCATCACCACCGAGATGAACAGCAGCTTGAAGGCCGCCGAGAGTTCGCGGGCGTCCAGGTGCTTCAGCGCGGCATGCAGGGATTCCTTCAGGCTCAGCAGCAGCGCCACCACCACGCCGCCGCCGGCGGCCAGCAGGCGGCTGTCGGCCACGGCCAGGCTGCCCAGCAGGAAGGTGGCGAGCAGGGCCACCTCGCTGGTCATGCCCTGGTCGCCGCTGCGGCCCACGTCGGCCAGGTAGCCGGCCACGGCCAGCAGGCCCACCAGCAGCGCCATCACCGCCCAGGCCCAGACGCCGAAGTGCCCGGCCAGCAGCGCGCTCAAGCCGCCCAGCAGGCCGGCCAGGGTGAAGGTGCGGATGCCGGCGACCTGGCGGATGTCCTCGAAGTCGCGCTCGCGCCAGCCGCGCTCGGTGCCGACCAGCAGGCCGATGGCCAGGGCGGTGGTGAGGTCGAGGACGAGTTCCATGTGGTCCAGCATCGCGGGGCGGCTCCGTGCGGGGATGCTGGGAGTCTAGAAGCTGGTGGCGTGGAGGAGGTGTTCCAGGTCAAGCCGGGGGGGCATTCGTGATTCGCGGCGGGACGTCCGGCTATCGCGGACAAGGTTCCAGTGGGCATGGCTTCTCGTAGGAGCGAGCTTGCTCGCGAACAGACTCCGCTGCGGGGTTCATTCGTGAGCAAGAACTAGGCGTCCCCCTCGATCCTACGAAGAGCGCCCCGGCGCGGCCGGCAAGACAGGTGCTCCTACGAGGGAATGCCATGCCTCTCCATGGGCTGTAGGAGCGGGCCCTGCCCGCGATTCGCGCGCAGGGCGCGCTCCTACAAGGGAATGGCGTGGCTGGGGTGGCGTAGGAGCGGATCTCATCCGCGAATCGCGCCGGTGGTTCCGGCTATCGCGAACAAGGTCCTACCCCCTCCGGCAGGCACAAGACCCGTAGGATGGTGTTGAGCGAAGCGATACCCATCAGCGCAACCGCATGGGTTTCGCAAGCTCAACCCATCCTACGAAAAGCACTCTGGTGCGGCTTGCAAGACAGTTGCTCCTACGGGGGAGGAATACCGTGCCTCCCGGAACCGTAGGGCGGATAACCGTTCGCGGTTATCCGCCGATACGCCGGGGTCACAGCCAACGCCAAGGTCAACCCAGGAGCCGCCGGCAAGCAAGGCCAGGCGGCGGATAACGCCGTAGGCGTTATGCGCCTACGACGTCCGGTCAGCGCAAGCTCAGGTGCCGGCTCAGCAGTGCCCGTAGCGCCGCCGGTTTCACCGGCTTGGCGAGGAATTCCAGGCCGGCGGCGTGGATCTGCGCCACCAGCTCGGGGCGGGCGTCGGCGCTGATCACCACGCCGGGCACCGGTTCGCCCAGGCGCGTGCGCAGCCAGGCCATCAGTTCGGCGCCGGTCTCGCCGTTGTCCAGGTGGTAGTCGATCAGCGCCAGTTCCGGGCGCGCGTCGCTGTCCAGCAACTGCTCGCACTCGGCCTTGCTGCGCGCGGTGAGCACGCGGCAGCCCCAGCGGCTGAGCAGGCTGTTCATGCCGACCAGGATGCTGTCCTCGTTGTCCACGCACAGCACCTGGGCGCCGTTCAGCTCGGTGGGCACCTCGGCCTTGTGGCCGTTGAGCTCGGCCGGCGCCGGTTGCCGCGCCAGCGGCACGCTGACGCTGAACACGCTGCCCTTGCCCGGCCAGGAGCGCACCTGCAAGCGGTGGCCGAGCACCTTGCACAGCCGGTCGGCGATCGCCAGGCCCAGGCCCAGGCCCTTCTCGGCGCGGGTCTGGTGGCTGTCCAGGCGCTTGAATTCCTCGAAGATCACGCTGAGCTTGTCCTCGGGGATGCCCGGGCCGCGGTCCCACACCTCCAGGCGCAGGTGCCCGTCCTCGCGGCGCACGCCCAGTAGCACGCGGCCCTTGGCGTAGCGGAAGGCGTTGGTCAGGAAGTTCTGCAGCACCCGGCGCAGCAGCTTGATGTCGCTGTCCACCCGCAGCTTGCTGCCGCGCAGGTGGAAGTCGATGCCCTGTTCCTGGGCCAGGGCGCGGAACTCGGCGCCCAGCGGGTCGAGCAGGGCGCTGAGCGGGAAGGCCGCGCGCTCGGCGCTGACGCGGCCGCTTTCCAGGCGCGAGATGTCCAGCAGGTCGGTGATCAGGTCCTCGGCCGAACGCAGCGAGGAGTCCAAGTGGCGCACCAGGTCGCTGGCCTCGCTGGGCAGTTCGCTCTGCGCCAGCGCCGCGGAGAACAGCCGCGCGGCGTTCAGCGGCTGCATCAGGTCGTGGCTGACCGCGGCGAGGAAGCGCGTCTTCGACTGGTTGGCGGCCTCGGCGGTGCCCTTGGCCTCGGTCAGCGCCTGGTTCAGCTGGGAGAGTTCCTGGGTGCGTTCCTCGACGCGCTGCTCCAGGCTCTCGTTGGCTTCCTTGAGGCCGTGCTCGGCGTCGCGGAACGCGGTGATGTCGGTGAAGCTCATGACGAAGCCGCCGCCGGGCATGGGGTTGCCGATCAGCTCGATGACGCGGCCGTTGGGGAACAGCCGCTCGGAGGTGTGCGGGGTGCCCTGGCGCATCCAGTACAGGCGCTTGGCCACGTGCAGGTCGGGGTCGCCGGGCCCGCACAGGCCGCGCTCGGCGTTGTAGCGGATGATGTCGGCGATCGGCCGGCCGACGTGGATCAGCCCCTCGGGGTAGTCGAACAGCTCGATGTAGCGGTGGTTCCAGGCCACCAGGCGCAGCGACTGGTCGACCACGCTGATGCCCTGGGTGATGTTCTCGATGGCGCCCTGCAGCAGGGCGCGGTTGAATTGCAGCACCTCGGAGGCTTCGTCGGCGATCTTCACCACGTCCTCCACCTGCATCTCGCGGCCTTCGATGGCGGCCTTCACCACCGCGCGCGCCGAGGAGGCGCCGAGCACGCCGGCGAGCAGGCGCTCGGTGTGGGCGATCCACTCGTCGTTGGCGTTCTGGCTGGGCACGAAGCCCTTGCCCTGGCGGTAGGCGAAGCGGATGAAGCTCTGCCGCGCGCGCTCCTCGCCGACGAAGCGCGCGGCGAGCATCAGCAGGTCTTCCAGCTGCACCGCCAGCATCGAGCGCGAGCTGAGCCGCTGGGAGATTTCCTGGCCGATGAAGCGGCTGGCCTGCCAGTGCTCGGAGACGCGGGTGCGGGAGAACACCGAGACCAGGCCGAACAGGGCGAAGTTGCCGATCAGCGAGAGCAGCACGCCGAGGGTCAGCGGCTCGATGTTGATGCCGAAGGGGTGGGCGGCCAGCCAGGTCAGCCCAGGGAAGTGCTCCAGCGGCCAGCCCAGGCTGCGGGCGATCACCGGCAGCACCAGGGTATAGGCCCAGAGCGCGGCGCCGGCGGCGAGGCCGGCGAACACGCCGCGGCGGTTGGCTTGCTTCCAGTACAGTGCGCCGATCATCGCCGGGCCCAGCTGGGCGATGGCGGCGAAGGCGATCTGGCCGATGGTCGCCAGGCTCGCGGTGGAGCCCAGCAGGCGGTAGCTGACGTAGGCCAGCAGGAGGATCAGCGCGATGCTCACCCGGCGCACGGTCAGCAGCCAGTGGCGGAACACCTCGAACGGCTGCTCGGCGTCGGTGCCCTTGCGGCGCAGCAGCCAGGGCAGCAGCATGTCGTTGGAGACCATGGTGGACAGCGCCACGCTGGCCACGATGACCATGCCGGTGGCCGCCGAGGCGCCGCCGATGAAGGCCAGCAGGGCCAGCGCCGGGTGCGCCTCGGCCAGCGGCAGGCTGATCACGAAGGAGTCGGGGATGACCCCCGCCGGCAACTGCATCTGCCCGGCCAGGGCGATGGGCACCACGAACAGCGCGGCCAGCACCAGGTAGGCGGGGAACACCCAGCGCGCCAGGTTGAGGTCGCGCGGCTCGATGTTCTCCACCACCAGCACGTGGAACTGCCGCGGCAGGCACATGATGGCGGTCATGGCCACGCCGGTCTGCAGCAGCATGGCCGGCCAGTGCACGGTCTCCTGCCAGTATTCGGCCAGTTGCGGGGCGTCGCGGGCCCTGTCGAACAGGTCGCCGAAGCCGTCGTAGAGGCCGAAGGTGACGAAGATGCCCACGGCGAGGAAGGCGGTGAGCTTGACCAGCGACTCGAAGGCGATGGCCAGCACCATGCCGCGGTGGTGCTCGGTGACGTCCAGGCTGCGGGTGCCGAAGACGATGGTGAACAGCGCCAGCACCAGCGAGACGATCAGCGCCGTGTCCTGGGCGCGGCTGCCGCCGGAGTCGGCGCCGGCGCCGATCAGGAGGTTCACGCCCAGGACGATGCCCTTGAGCTGCAGGGCGATGTAGGGCAGCACGCAGACCACGCAGATCAGCGCCACCACCACCGCCAGGGCCTGGGACTT
>Ga0222426_100379_pt1 | contig 32986 bp, 27 predicted proteins | sample 2B50Ametagenome_FD_180087 | JGI IMG/M metagenome (GOLD analysis project Ga0222426, IMG submission 180087) | Enriched microbial communities from leaf-cutter ant dump, University of Wisconsin, Madison, United States - 2B50A (version 2) | ecosystem: Environmental > Terrestrial > Nest > Insects nest...
AATGCCCGCCCTACGCGGTGGGGCGGAGGCGTGGGCTCTTCTCTCACTCCTCACTCCTCTGCACTCACTCCTCGCTCCTCGCAAGTTTGCGGCATCACCGATGGCGGACAGTGCCCGCCCTACGCGGTGGGGCGGAGGCGTGGGCTCTTCTCTCTCTTCTCACTCCTCTGCACTCACTCCTCGCTCCTCGCTCTTCGCAAGCTTGCGGCATCACCGATGGCGGACAGTGCCCGCCCTACGAAGGGTGGCGGGTGATGGAGAGTGGCTTTCTCTCCCTTCTCACTCCTCTGCACTCACTCCTCGCTTCTAGATTTGCCGCCGATACTGCAGGGCTTCGGCCAGGTGTTCGCGCTCGAGTGTCGCCGCGCCGCCATCGAGGTCGGCAATGGTGCGGGCCACGCGCAGCACGCGGTGGTAGGCGCGGGCGGACAGCTGCAGGCGCTCCAGCGCGGCCTCCAGCCATTGCCGTTCGGCGGAGCCGAGTGCGCAGTCGCGTTCCAGCTCGCGAATGCCGATCTCGGCGTTGGAGAGGCCGGCACGCTGCAGCGCCTGGCGGCGCGCCTTGAGCACGCGGGCACGCACCGTGGCCGAATCCTCGTCGTGCACGCCACGCGGCCGACCCAGCTCGGCCAGCGGCACCGGCGGCACCTCCACGCACAGATCAATGCGGTCCAGCAGCGGGCCGGACACGCGGGCGCGATAGCGCTGCACCTGATCCGGCGTGCAGCGGCAACGCGGATCGCCGGCATGACCGCAAGGGCAGGGATTCATCGCCGCCACCAGCTGGAACTGCGCGGGGAAAGTGGACTGCCGGGCCGCCCGCGAGATGGTGATGTGGCCGGATTCCATCGGCTCGCGCAACACCTCCAGCACGTGGCGGCTGAATTCCGGCAGCTCATCGAGAAACAGCACGCCATTGTGCGCCAGCGAGATCTCGCCAGGCCGCGGATACGAGCCCCTGTCATTTGTTGAAAAAGATGCGACAACAGTCACGTAGGAACAAGGGCTCATGCCCCGTTCTTTTGAGAATTGCGCGACACAATATCCTGAAATAGACGCGACCAGACCCACTTTCTCTAGAAATAAGCGCGACCATGCTAATACCCACCCAAGTACGCAAGATCAAACCCACGCGGCGCAGCGTGTCGGGCGTCTGTATGTTCCGTGGCGAGACGGCCATCGAGTTCGAATCCACGCTCGAACGCGACTTTCTCCTCCGTCAGGAATTTTCGCTGTCCGTGCTGGGTGTCGTGCCGCAACCTTGCCGTATTCCGTATCGTGATCCGATCACCGGGCGTAACCAAACCTACACGCCCGATTTCCTCGTCTACTACCGACTCGGAAGCCGACACTACGAGGACTACCCCAAACCCGTGCTGGTCGAGGTCAAACCGGAGGCCGAGTGGCGCGCCCATTGGCGTCGGTGGCTTCCGAAGTGGAAAGCCGCCTACCGCTACGCGAAGAACCAAGGGTGGACGTTCCACATCCACGACGAATCCCGCATTCGCGACCAAATCCTCGACAACATCGCTTTCTTGAGTCGTTACAAGCGTATGGCGTTCCCCGAGGAAGAAAGCCGGGTTGTCTTGGATACCGTCGCTGAGATGGGAACGACCACCATGGACTACCTGCTGGCTCGGCATTTCATGGGAGCCTACCGGGCCGAGGGCACGGCACACCTCTGGCATCTGCTGGCAAATCGCAAGCTCGATGGTGACCTGTCCCAGCCGCTTGGCCATTTCACAGAACTATGGGTACCTAGTAATGAGTGAAAACGAACTAACGAATGAAATTGCCGATGCCCATGCACCGTCCCGGCAACGCATCACTACCCGGGTAGGCGCCTATGTCCGGAAAGGCGACACGGTCTACAAGATCGAACAGGAGCTCGACTTCAATACCGTGATTGGTAGGGCCGTCGAGTCTGGCCGAAGCACTCCGCTTGCGATCACCGACCTGCGCCCCCTCGAGAACGCACCTATGCCGCCTCGACAAGATCTTGCTGACATCGCCGATGCCGACTGGCAGGAGGCCGAGCGACGGCTGTCGATAATTCGACCACTCGTCGACCGACATATGATTGGCCGCGACGACGCGAAGAAATGTGCCGAAGAGGCCGGGGTCGACACCGCGACGATCTATCGATGGCTGCAGCGCTATCGCGCGACAGGATCCACCTTGGCGCTGATCCCGCAGAAGCGGGGCTGGAAAACCGGAAAAACACGCATTCCCGCTTTTGCGGAAGAGGTGGTCAATGAGGTCATCCAGAATTTCTACCTCACACCACAACGCCCGACAGCACAAAAAGCGGTGATCGAAGTCATGCGCCGCTGTCAGGAACGGGGGATCGAGGCTCCCAGTGCCAGCACCATCCGCAGCCGACTCAGTCAGCTCTCGGAGCGTATCCGGTTACGAGGCCGGGGTTACAAGGAAAAAGCCAAGAACAAGTTCATGCCGGCAGCTGGGAGTTTTCCGGGTGCCGACTTTCCGCTAGCCGTCATGCAGATCGACCATACTCCAGCCGACATCATTCTGGTCGACGATGTTCACCGCAAACCAATTGGCCGGCCCTGGATCACGCTGGCGATTGACGTATACAGCCGGATGGTTCTCGGCTACTACCTATCATTCGATGCACCCTCAGAAACTTCCGTTGCCATGTGCGTGGCCCATGCCATTCTCCCGAAGGACGAGTGGCTGCTGCTGCACAACGTGGAGGCGGAATGGCCCGTATGGGGATTTCCAAAGACCATCCATGTCGACAATGGCCCGGACTTTCGCTCCGACGGCTTCAAGCAATCCTGCCTTGCCCACGGCATCAACCTCGAGTTCCGGCCCGTCAAACAACCGCGCTATGGCGGCCACATCGAGCGGGGACTGGGAACCCTGCTTACCGAGATCCACACTCTCCCTGGCACCACTTTCTCATCCATCAAGGACAAGGAGGGGTACAACCCTGAGAAGCATGCAGCCATCACCAAATCCGAGTTCGAGACTTGGTTGGTGACGCTGATCTGCAAGGTCTATCACGCGCGACTGCATACCGGCATCGCGATGTCACCCCAAAAGAAATGGGAGATTGGCATCTTCGGCAATGCCGATGTCACGGGTGTGGGGCTACCACCACGCGCCGCAGATCGCCTCACCGTGCTGCTGGACTTCCTTCCATCCTTTCAACGCACGATCCAAACCTTTGGCGTCACTATCGATGGACTGAACTACTACGCCGAGACGCTCAGGCCATGGATTAATGCCGAGGATCCAGGGGATCGTCGCCGGAAACGCACCTTTGTCTTCCGCCGAGATCCACGTGACATCAGCACCCTCTGGTTTCGCGATCCTGATCTGGACGAGTATTTCAAGATCCCCCTGGCAGATCAGTCCCTCCCTGCGATGAGCATTTGGGAGTACCAACAGGTCAAGACCAAACTGCGCCAGGAAGGCGTCGCCTCCGTCAACAACACGCAAATTCTGCGCACCCTCACCGAATTGCGCAGCAAAGTGGACGCTTCGAAGGCACAGACCAAGAAGGCGCGGCGGCAAGCGCAACGTCGGATAGAACACGAAAAGAAAGTATCACCGGCTGCACCCATCCCTGCCGCACAGAAGACACAACGCGTGCCTCCACCCACCCTCTTAGCTGACTTGTCCGATGACATCATCGAAGGATTCGGAGACATCGCATGAGTTCATACGAACATGTCCATCCGGAATTCCGTCAGGTTTGCGACCTCCCTACAAAGGAGCGGATCGTCTTCATGGATCGTCCCCGGTGGATTGGATATCCCTCCGCCAACCGAGTCGTCGAAACCTTGCGCGGTCTTATGGAAAAACCCACGCGGCCACGCATGCCAAACTTGCTGCTCGTCGGTGAACCCAACAACGGCAAGACCACCATAGTTCGCCACTTCTTTGAGCTCCACGGCCAAGGCTATGTCAATGAAGATGCGGAACCGGTGAAGCCGATCATCCTGACAGAGGCACCCCCGAGCGCCGACGAAAAGGGTTTCTACGTCGCAATACTCGAACGGTTCTGGGCTCCTTATCGCGCCACTGACTCGGTATCGAAGCTTCGCTACCAAGTCATCCACCAACTTCGCGCCTGCCACACGTGCATGCTGGTCATCGACGAATTTCACTCGCTCCTGACCGGCACAGCCATCAAACAGCGCGAGATCATGAACGCCATCAAGTTCCTGTGCAATGAACTGATGATTCCCATCGTCGGTGTCGGGACGCGCGAAGCTGTCCGCGTTCTGCACACGGACTCCCAGCATGCCAGTCGGTTCGACGTCGTCCCCCTTCCTCAGTGGGAACTCAACAAGGAGTTCCAGATGCTGTTGGCATCGTTTGAAAAAATCTTGCCGCTGAAAGAACCCTCTCGGTTGGCTCAGCATGAGCTGGCTACCCATCTCCATACCATTTCGGGCGGCAACTTGGGTGACCTGCACCGCCTGCTGGTCGAGTGTGCGACCGAAGCCATCACCTCTGGCACCGAACGCATTGATGCAGCGATCATCAAGAACAAGGCATGGGTTCGGCCCACGCGCGGTATCCGGGAAATGGCGCTCTGATGCCTTGGGCAATCCCTGTTCCTTTGGCAGCCAACGAGTCGATCTCTTCGTGGCTTGCTCGTGCCGCTCTTTTGCAAGGTTGCGATCCGTTGGTGCTGACGGGATCCATTTGCCCAAGTTGGCGAGCATGGACAATGGACATCGATCGTGGTCTTTCGGCGGATCGTCTGCGAGCAGTGGCCGACGCGTCCGGCGTGCCGCTGATCCACTTGGCCCAAGCCGCTCTTCGGACAGACGCCGAACGGATTGCTGGACGCCCACTGTCAATAACAGGAACTTGGCCGTGGATACTCACGCTCGGATCCAGAAACCGTAGGCGACATAGCGGACAACCTTTTTGTTCAGTCTGCCTTACCAATGACACACATCCCTACTTTCGCCGACATTGGCGGTTTGCGTGGCATGTGGCCTGCGCAAAGCACGGGATTGAGCTGCAGGATCATTGCAACGTTTGCTCTGCTCCCGTCATGCCCAATCAATTACAAACGGAAGACAGACATCTGGCCCAGTGTCATCGGTGCCATACGGATCTGCGCATGACCGACACTGCCCTCGCCACCAAGGACGCACTTGCTTTTCAACAACTCGCCGATTCAGTGCTAACAGCGGGCACGGGCTCGGTGGCTGGTTACCATGTATCTGCCGTAGAGTGGTTCACGACAGCACGTTTCTTCCTCACACTGATCCGACGAACGGGTCACCGCGAGGCATCCAAGCTTGGGAATGCCCTTCGATCCGTCGGTGTAACAGCTTTCGAAAGCCGCTTTCCGGCCACCGGGCTACCGTTGGAACACCTCGCCGTAGATGAACGTGCACGCCTCTGCGCATCCGTCTACCCATTGGTCAATTCCTCTATCGACACCTTGGCAGCAGCCTTGACGGATCACGGTGTAACAGCAGCCGCATTGCACGATGACCGATCACCTCTCCCCACCCCTATAACCAACATCATGGCAATCATGCCCAGTGGTCGCCGGGGACAGAAGACACCCTCGACTATTTCATCAACAAGTGCACGATCAGAACAAGCTGTTAAGACTGCGTGGGCACGGTTGCAACGAAAGATTCGGGCTACTACGTCGTGAGCGCTGGATGCCCCAACCACTGCGATGAATGCGGGCACGACGTCACCGCCATCCACAGAGCCTACAAAGGCACACGCTACTGCGCGACCTGCTATGCGCGGGTGTTCAAGCGACGTCCGTGCCCGGCATGTGGCAAACCTGCCAGGCTCCCCATAGACAAGCAGGATGCGCTCTGCCGCCGATGCGAAACGGCAAAGCCATGTGTCCGTTGCGGCAGGGTGAACCGCAAGATCGGCAAGATCACGCTATATGGCCTCGCGTGCAGTGCCTGCGCTCCATACTTCCGCGATCCGAAACCATGCGGATCCTGCGGACACATGTCCCGATGGCTGACCCGAGCCAGTCGGTTTGGGCATGACCTACGCCTCTGTCCTAGCTGTGCTCGTGCGGATCATCACACTTGTTCATCCTGCCGCCGTTACCGGCGCTTGATATCAACAATGGACGGACGTCTTCTATGCAAAGACTGTACTGAAAAGGGCGAGGTGCCTTGTCCATCATGCAAGACCTCCATGCCGGCAGGCCGCGGCGACCGCTGTGAATCATGCTATTGGACGGAAACATTTCGCAAACGTATCTGCATAGCCCAAGAAGCGCTCACCGCACCAGCAATGCGAGAAGCCTTCCGCAAGTATGGAGACTGGCTCGCCATCACCACTGGACAGCACAAGGCTGCGCTCACTCTCCATCGCCATCTCTCTTTCTTCGTGAAGATCGACACACACTGGCAATGCCTACCGACGCACGTAGAGTTGTTTGAAAAATTCAGCGCCGAAGAGCTACGGCGTGTGCGTCTGCCAATACGTTGGCTGTGCGATACCTTGGGCGTCAAACCAGATCCCTCGGCGAAGGAAAGAGGTTCCGAGCAACGTCGTATTGAAGCACTGGCGGAATCACTACCTTCCAAATCACAAGCAGCAATGATCTTTGCTGCTTACAGAAAAGCACTATTGACCAAACACGATGCGGGGAACACCTCGCTGCGATCTGTCCGGCTAGCACTTCGGCCAGCCGTATCGTTGCTGCTGAGTGCAAGCCCCCAAGGAGACTCGTTGCCAAGTCAGTCAGTGCTTGATCGTTATCTCCTGATGGCTCCCGGACAGAAAGCTGCCGTGACTGGGTTCATCCGGTTCCTATCGACTACGTATGGCCTAAGGCTTGCCATCTTGATTGACCATAAGAAGGTTCGTGGTATGAGGCGTCGAACCCTCGAAAAGAAGATTATACAAATGGCAAAGCACCCGGAGGTGGGTAAAGATTTTGAGAAGCGATGGATTGTGGTGAACTTGGAATATTTCCACGGAATCAAGTGCAGTAAGCGAAAATTGGAGTCGATCGTGCCTATCTACAATGCTGAAGGCATTCATCTTAGGATGAATGACACGTTGTATTTTTTGCCTCATTCACACCATTGGATGACTGTTACTTCCAAGGCTGTCACTTTACCTGCCTGATGAAAAGGATTCGGTTCAGCAACCCACAGATCAATGTGCAGCTGACCGCGAACAAACTTTGTAGCCAATCAGGCAACGAGTTCAGTGGGCATGTTATTGGGTTTGGTCCAGTTCCGTCGAATGGTGGCCCGGAGGGCTTGTAGCCATGCGCGCTGTGCGGCGCTGCTCGTTGTAGAACTACAGCCAGTGCTCGATCAGCACCGTGGTCTCGGCGCGGCTGCATAACCATTCGCGGTTGCGCAGCTTGTCGCACAGTTTGCCGTTGAAGCTCTCGACAAAACCGTTCTGCTACGGCTGCCCGGTGCGATGAAGACCGGACTGATCGCGGCATCACGTAACCAGCGCATGACCTTGATCGCAGCGAACTCGGTGCCGTTATCTTAGCGCACGAAGACCGGCTTGCCATACAGGCGCATCAAGCGTGACAACATAAGGATCACGCCCCGCGTCCGCAGGCTAGCACCGAACTTGATGCCAGGCATTCGCGGATGAGCGCCTCGCCGACGATCGCGATCGGGCGGGCGTGATCGCAGCAGCATCGCCTTTTTCTATATTCGAAGCGATGCTGCGATGCCGCTTCCCCTACACCTGCACGAGTTCGGCGGCAGAATTCGCGTCTAGTACGCTACGACACCCGCCTGGTTTTGGGTAGCACCTCGAACTGTCCGATCGAGCCATCAGGACCCCACCGAAGAACGTCCTGTCACCGTAAGCGCATGCGTAGCGCATTTCCGCCCCCAATCCGGCCGCCCCTTACGACAGGCGCCATAGGGGGCGCCGGCACCAGCTCCTAATTGTTTCCTGACACCGCAAAGACTCGATGTTTGCGATAGAAGTGCATCTCGATGACACCGAACCACGAACGCGGCTTCCGCCCTCCGAAACAGCGGTAGGTAAACACATCGGCAACGGCACCCTTCCAGGGCAAACCATCCATCGCGTCATCAAGACCGTCGAGCGTCACCTCTTCGGGGCCGTTGTCCGTTTCACGAACATGCAGAACTAAGCTAGGCGCAATCACCATTGGGTCCTCAGCAAAACGACGGCCAAACTCGTGGAAGAACAGACCGCGAGCAACTGACACAAGTGCGCGGTAGACAGCCCCGTTATCGAGGACCGCTTGCGTCCCATCGAAGCCGGTGAGGACTCCAAATTCGTTAAATTGTGGGCCCAACTGCCCTATCACGTCGTTCAGCAATGCCGGTTTCCGGACCAGGCCACGCACTGTACGACGAGTGAGATCCAGCTCAGTGGAGGGATCCTTGGCCGTGGAAATCAACGCGAGTCGCAGCAGGTCATCATCTCCACTCTTTTTCCCATTATGTAAGTCACACGATGGGACCGTGATGCGATCAGTGCCCAACGCATCGCCGCTGGCGAGACTATTAGGGAAGAGGCATCTGGGCGGGACGTGCTCACGTGACGTAGCCGGTTCGTTGCATGCGTAGCAGGTTTCAGTATGCTGGTTCGACATACGTTTCCTTCTGTTGTTCGGCGAAAAGGCCGGCTCAGTCAACCTAGAATTGCATCATTAATCTTCTGGGCCAGCTCGTCCTGTCCCAGACCACTTGCAACAGTGAGCCACGCAGCAAGCGTTCCGGCGGGATTGACATGCGCCGACCAAGCGCGTAGCGCGACGCCAACAACTCGTCCAGCTCCTTCAGGATGGAATCGACCAACATCCGCAGCTTGCGGATCGGATGATCGCTCGCTACGCGATCATCCACGGAGACATACGAGAACATGCCCAACTGCTGGATATCCGCTCCGCGCACTGAAGCAACCTATTGATTGTAAGGAGTCTATGATTATTGCGGATGCGAGGCGTTTCTCAACAGCCTGTTAAGTGTGGCTGTACTGATCCAACCCAATCATGACGCCATGTCGGTCGCCACGACCTTTGCTGAGCGAGCTCACCAGGATCGTTCCGGACGCCTGCTGTGTTGTGGGTGTCACCAAGCTTGATCAGCATCCAGCGTTCACGCTTGGCGACTTCCGGGATGCGCTCGCGCCCAAAGGCCACATCGTTCCGGTGGCTCGCCTTGATCCGCGCGTAGCCAGCCAGGTCGAATTCCTTGTCAAGGCACTGCTGACGGTCGGATATGGCCGAGACAGCGGGGTCAGTACCCCGCTCATCCAGTAGTAGCGTGCGCACCCGGGGAGCTTGCCGTAACAGGCGCTTGCGGCGTGAGCGCCGGCATCGGAATATCGGGCATTGCCTGCCTCCACAGTTCAGCCGAGAACACAGACCAAGCTCCAATGCTCTTCTGGAGGAACACAATGTCGCTTTGCAGTTGCCCGTCCAGTTCGTTGGGATAGAGCACGTTGTAGCTGATGCCCTCCAGCGACGACGGATCCTCGGCCTTACATACCACCTCCCGCAGGATGCTGAAATGCGCTAGGTAGCGTCCGAGCGATGCGGTGAGTGCGGGGTTGGACGATAGGACGAGCCCGCCCTTGTCGTGAATCAGCGTGCTCATTTGTTTGCCGATGGCAACGATCTCGTTGACCATCGGCAAGGTCTCCGGATGCTCCTTGGCCAGCTCGTGCATGGCTTCGATCAAACGGAATCTGATCGTCTCATCCTTGGCGGGGTCGCAGATAAAGAGATGTTCCTGTCCATCGGCTTCGCGCAGAAACCGAAAGCGAGCCGGGCTCTTGGCATGAAGGTGGTCACAGATCTGACGCCGCACACCTGAGGAGCGCTGCAAGCTCAGAAGCAGGGGGTAGTAAAATTCATGGGCCTGCCGGAAGCGGTACTCGATGATCTGTGCTTGTGCCTCAAAAGCTGAGCTTGCCCGATTGGCCTTCTCGGTAGCGACCCGCTGCTTGCTGTGGAGCCAGATATTGATCCCGCCGCCGACAAGGACACCGATCAGGCCGAGCAGCGCTGGCCAGAGCTTCTCCAGCCAGCCAGTGGCCTGGCTGTCCCGGATCGCCTGTCGAAGCCGAAGTTCGCTGGCATCAAGCTCAGTGCGCAGCTCTGCCGGCGTCAGGGTGGAGTCGACCCGAATGGGCTTGATTGCTGATGGCTGCGCCGTAGGAGTGGGTGCCGCGCTAGTCGTTGTCTGGAGTGTCGGCTCTTTCGGTTGAGCTAGTACCGACGCACTTTGAGCCGCAAGAGACCCCGCGCCGGCAAGCGTCAGTGTCGCGGCAAGACCCGCTCGCCATAACCTTTTCATCGTGACCACCCCAGCTCCCCATAGGCCCTTATTGTCCGGTTTGCGCATAACGGGTTCCACCCCAAAGCACGGAAGCCGACCCGGATAGGCGCATAATGGTATCGGCCAGACCAAGATGCGCATTTTATATATAAATCAATGCCTTGTGGAATATACTTGGTACGCACTGCTAGACGCTGGTGAAGTCCGCCAGGGAATTCGTTGTCTACTGGCGACCTCCGCCAGTAGACTGCCGGTATGGCCCTTCCCACGCTCCCCGACAACATCCAATTCTCCGGTCACGAAACCTTTCCGCTGCGCCAACTGTGGCTGCGAAAGGCCTATGAGGCGGCGCAGCACCCCGATTTTTTTGGCAATGCCAAGTTGGCGTTCGTGCCGGAAAACGGCATTCGCCGTTTTGGGGTCGGCAAGAATATGGTGTCGGCGATCCGCCATTGGGCATTGGCGTGCGATGTTCTGGAAGAGCAGCCCGCAGGAAAGATGGGCGTCGGCACAGTCGGTCGAGCGCTCTTCGGTAGCCGTGGTCTGGATCCTTACCTGGAAAAGCCCGCAAGCGCGTGGTGGGTACATTGGCTGCTCGCCGGACGCGCCAAGCGATCGACCACGTGGTGGTGGGTCTTCAATCGCATCAACCAGCAAACCTTCGAGTCCGAGAAGGTCGCCACAGCGCTTGCCCATGCTGCCGAGCAGGCGGGGCACCGTGTCTCCTATGTCACCCTCAAGCGGGACGTGGACGTATGCCTGCGCTGCTATGTGGCACGGCGCGATGGCCGTGAGGCCGATGACGCCGCCGAGCCGCTGCTGGCAGATCTCGGTCTGTTGGCCGAGGGGCCGGTCGGCACGTTCCGGTTCAGGCGCGGCGCGCAGTCCTCGCTACCCGATGGGCTGTTCGCCCTCGCGTTGCTCGACTTCTGGGAAAGCAAAGAGCGCTTCAGTGGCTCGGGGCAAGCCACCCTGTCTTTCGAAGCCATTGCGCACGAGTTCGGTGCGCCGGGTCGGGTGTTCAAGCTGGACGAAAACTCGGTGGGTGATCGTTTGACGAATCTGGAGGAGATCTCCGAAGGGCAGCTGAGGTGGAGCGATACGGCCGGCGTTCGGCAGGTCAGTCGGATACTGATCGAACCGCTGGATGCGCTCAAACAACGACTTCTGAAACACGCATATGGCAAGTAACGTGGAACTGCGCATACAGGTCACCCCGCGCTTCCTGCGCTCCGTGCAGTTGGAGTCGGACCTTGCGCTTGCCGATGCATTGGACAGCTACATCTGTCAGTCCAGCTCACGCAATGCGCTTGCTGTGGTGGCGCACCACATCAACGAGTCCCAACAGCGTGCCTTTACCTGGACCGGGCCCTATGGCGGCGGCAAGTCCACCTTGGCCCTGGCTTTGGCGCAGCTAGCCGGCGGGACGCCGGCGATCCGTAAGCGTGCCAAGCAGATCCTCCATGTCGAGGCCGACGACGAGATCTGGAAAGCCTTCGGTAGCAAGAAGCCATGGCTGGTCGTGCCAGTGGTGGGGCGCCGTCAGGCCCTTGAAGATGCTCTTGGTCAGGCGATTGACAAGCACGCGCCTCAACGCGGCCCCAAGCGCATGCGCAACGAACGTCGCGATGTGATCGCCGAGCTGGTGCGGCGCGCGGAGACGGGCGAGCACGGTGGCGTGGTGGTGCTACTTGATGAGATGGGCAAGCTACTGGAAGCAGCGGCTGCCGCAGGGGAGGACATTTATCTGCTGCAGGAGCTGGCCGAAGCGGCCAGCCGCAGCGACGGCAAGCTGGTGGTCATCGGCATCCTGCATCAGGCCTTCGATCAATACGCTTCGCGCTCGGGTCGAGCCGTCCAGAGCGAGTGGGCCAAAATTCAAGGCCGATTCGTCGACGTGCCGGTCGTGGCTGGGACCGACGAGGTCATCGCATTGATCGGTGGCGCCATCCGCTGCGAGGAGCCGCACCCCGGCAGCCGCAGCGTGAGCGAGGTGATTGCCAAGGCGATTCAACGCCGCCGGCCTGCCTCCCCTGCCACGCTGGCCCAGACCCTGGATCAGTGCTGGCCGCTGCATCCGGTGACAGCGGCCCTGCTCGGCCCCTGCTCACGTCGCCGCTTCGGGCAGAACGAGCGCAGCGTGTTTGGCTTTTTGAGCTCGGCCGAGCCGCTGGGCTTCTGTGAATTCCTGGCGAGCCACACGCGCAAGAGCATCGGGTACTACCAGCCGGCGCGCTTCTGGGACTACCTGCGCGCCAATTTCGAGCCAGCCATTCTCGCCTCGGCTGACGGCCACCGTTGGGCCATCAGTGCTGAAGCCATCGAACGCGTGGAAGCGCGCTTCTGCGAGCCGCATGTGTCCCTGGCCAAGACGATTGCGCTGATCGAGCTATTCCGGAATGGATCAGGGTTGGCGGCCAGTCACGACGTGCTTGAGCGCTCGGTGGACGATGCCTCGCCCAAGGCCGTCAATGTCGCACTGGAAGAGCTCGCCGCGGCCAGCATCGTCATCTATCGCAAGCATAACGAGGCCTGGGCCATCTATGCAGGCAGCGATTTCGATATCGACGCCGCCGTGGACACCGCCAAGCGTGAGCGCAGTCTGAGTATCGACGAGCAGCTCAAGCAACTGGGCGTGCTGCCCCCGCTGACCGCGCGCAAGCACTACTCCAAGACCGGCACGCTGCGCTGGTTCGAACGCTCCGTGGTGACGCCGAGCGGTGCGCTGGCTCCCCATGCGCCGCCCAAGAAAACGCCGACCGGCCGCTTCGCGCTGCTGGTGCCAAACGAAGAAAGCACCTCCGAACAGTTGGCGCAGACAGCTCACGATCTGGCAAAGGCGGCCAAGGATCCGCTGACCTTGTTTGGTGCCCCCAAGGGTCATCACCGCCTAGCTGAATATGCCAGCGAATTGGCTGCGCTGGAGCACGTGGCTGAAAGCACCCCTTCGCTGGAAAACGATGGCGTTGCCAGGCGCGAAATCCACGCACGGCTGCAGCAGTTGCGCGGCGATCTGGAAGCAGCGTTGCGCGATGCCTTCGCAACGGCCACCTGGTTCAGCGCGAGCAAGACCTTCCATCCAACCGCCGAGCAAAGCCTCTCGCCCACGGCTAGTCGGGTGTGTGACGCGGTCTTCAAGAGCGCACCGCAGATCTCCAGCGAACTGGTCAATCGTGATGTGCTCTCCTCCAACGCGGCCAAGGCCCAGCGTTTGTTAATGCACCGCATGCTCTCACACGGTGAGAGTCACGAACTGGACTACTCGGGCTATCCGGCCGAGGCAGGCCTTTACCACACCATCCTGGTGCCGCTCGGCCTACATCGGACGGTGAGGAAGCGTGGCACGTTCTCATCGCCCGAATTGTCTGAAGACCTGGATGGCGCACGTTCTTTGGTACCGCTGTGGCAGGCTTGGCGTGAACTGCTCCAGGGAGCCGATGGAGCAATCACCCTGGCACAGCTCTACGACTTGGCGCGCCAGATTCCCTACGGCGTCAAGCAGGGCGTGCTGCCGATCCTCGCGCTTGCATTCCTGCTCGCCCATCGCAGCGAGATCGCGCTGTATGTCGATGACATGTTCTGCCCGGATCTGACCGACGCAGACGTGGACGAGTGGCTGCAGGACCCTGCGCGCATCGGCTGGAAATGGGTGCGCATGGATGCCTCGGCCAAGCAGATGCTGACCCGCCTGGCCGGACGGCTGGAAGAGGCGACGCAGCGTCCGGTCGCGGCTGATCCGCTCGATTCTGCACGGGCGCTGGTGTCTTGGACTTTGTCCCTCCCGCAGTGGGCACAGCGCACGGCGAAGGTCAGCGACTTGGCGCGCAACACACGTACGACCCTGCTGCGGGCGTCGGATCCTATCAAAACGATCTTCGTGGACCTGCCTGAAGTGCTCGACACGGGTCGCGATGGCAAGGCATTGGTCGACAAGATCGGCCAGGTTGTCGAAGAGCTCAATCAGGCCTATCCGGCTGCATTGAAGGCACTCCAAGGCAAGCTCCTTGGCAGCATCGACCATGTGGGCGCACTGGATGCGTTGCAGCTGCGTGCCCAAGCGGTCCGAGGCGTGAGTGGCGACCTGAAGCTGGAGGCCTTCGCCAGCCGGCTGGCGACCTATTCCGGCAGTGATGCGGACATCGAGAGCTTGGCGGCTTTGGCCGTCAGCAAGCCAGCCCGGGAGTTCAGCGATCACGATCTGGACCAGGCCGTCGTGCAGCTCTCGCAGTGGGCGTTCGAGTTTCGTCGTATCGAGGCGCTTGCCTCGGTGCAGGGGCGTCCGGCCGGTCGCCGTGCCATGGCGGTGGTGTTCGGCGGACAGGACACCGTCTCGGCGACGATCGACGTGGCCGAATCCGATGCGCCGGTCATCCATCGGGTTCGGGATGGCCTGATAGAGCACCTGCGAGGTAATGCGGTGAAGCCGGATTTGATCCTGGCCGCCATCGTAGAGGCCGGCGCCAAGGTACTCGAAGAATTGCAGGCACAAGGAGGCGAAGGTGGCTGATCGGCATGTGCTGGGGATTTCGGGAGGCAAGGACAGCGCGGCGCTTGCCGTGTACATGCGCCTACATCATCCCGAGCTCGACCTTCAGTACTTCTTCACCGACACCGGCAAGGAACTGCCGGAGGTGTATGAATTCCTGGGCAGCCTGGAAGGCTTCCTTGGCAAGCCCATCCTGCGCTTGAATCCCCAGCGCGATTTCGACTTCTGGTTGCGCGAATACGGCCATTTTCTGCCCTCGGTCAAGACGCGTTGGTGCACCCGGCAGCTGAAGCTGGTGCCCTTCCGCAATTGGATCAAGCCTTGGCTGGAAGCTGGGGATAGCGTGCACAGCTACGTCGCCATCCGTGCCGACGAGTCGCATCGAGAAGGGTACGACTCGGGCCATGAAAACCTGACGGTGCATCTGCCCTTCCGCGCGGCGGGCGTGGACCACGCCGGCGTCATGGATCTTCTGGAAGGCGCGGGTGTAGGTCTACCTAAGTATTACGACTGGCGCTCCCGGAGTGGATGCACGTTCTGTTTCTTCCAGCAGAAGATCGAGTGGGTCCGCCTGAAGCAGCAGCATCCGGATCGATTCGAGGAAGCCAAGCGCTACGAGAAGAGCGCCATAGAACACGGCTCGCCGTTCACCTGGAACGACCGGGAGTCGCTGGTGGAGCTCGAGCAGCCCGAGCGCGTGGCCGCCATCGAGCGCGAGCACGCGCGCCGGCTGGCCCGCGCCAAAGCCAAGAAGCGGCTTAATCCATTGCGACCAGAGACTGCCTCCGAAGGATTGGACATGGAAGACATGTTCAGCACTGGCAATGCATGCCTGGTGTGCCACAAGTAGGCGTGGTCGCGATGGGCACCCAAGCTGCAGAGCCGCTGTACCTGGATTACGCCGCGTCGGCACCTCCAGCCGAGGAGGTCGTTGAGGCGATGCTGCCATGGCTGCGTGGCCAGCACGCTAACCCGCACGCCCAGCACTGGCATGGAGCGCGGGCCTCGCGCGCCATAGACGATGCCCGCGAAGCGATTGCCGCCTTGGTGGGTGGCGATCCGGAGGGCGTGATCTTTACCTCCGGTGCGACCGAGGCGAACAACCTGGCATTGAAGGGCCTGGCCGGACCGAATCGCTCGCGCATCTGGCTGAGCAAGCTCGAGCACAAGTCGCTTCTGGAGCCGGCCCGCACGCTCGCCGACCAAGGCGTCGTGGTGAGCACGCTCAATGTGGATGCCTTGGGCAGGGTCGACGCCTTAGGCCTGGAGGCGCAGCTGCGCGAGTCGACCACGCCCGGGCTTATCGCAGTCGGGCATGGTAACAACGAGATCGGGACCGTCCAGGACGTCGCAGGGTTGGCCCGGGTTGCACACGAACACGGCCACCTGCTGCATGTCGATGCGTCGCAGACCGCTGGTCATTGGCCCTTCTCCGCGATCGAAGACGAGCTTGATCTGGTGTGCCTGTCCAGCCACAAAATGTATGGCCCGGCGGGAATCGGCGCCCTCTATGTCGATCCCAGTTTGCTCGAGCAGCTGCGGCCGATGATGCACGGAGGAGGCCAACAGCAAGGAATTCGCTCTGGAACGATTGCACCATTCCTGGCCGTTGGATTTGGCGTGGCTGCCGAACTTGCTCGTCAACGCGGACCAGAGTACCGGCAGCACCTGGAAATGTTGGTCTCGGTCTTCTTGGGGCGGCTAACGAACGAAGGTGTGGACTACACGCTGGTCGGCCACCCAACAAATCGCGTAGCTGGCCACGTTAGCCTGAGGCTGCCTGGTGTACCGGCTGACGACCTACTGGGACGCTTGGGGCCGAAGATGTCGGCATCCAGCGGATCAGCTTGCTCTGCGGGTGAATTGAGGGCTTCGCATGCACTCTTGGCTTTGGGGCTAGACGTAACAGAAGCCGGGCAGGTGGTCCGGGTAAGCTTTGGGCGCACTACGTCGGTGGAAGATGTGGTAGCTGCAGCTGTCACAATAGGCAAGGCAGCAGTCCGCATTCGCGATTGTGGATAATGAAAAGGCAGATATGCCGCCAGGGGAAGTTCGGCGGACCATATGGACTTGTGAGATAGGGGGCGTCGATGTTTAAAATTACAGCGAGAACCGTGCTCGAACTCGGGGCCGAGCTGATTAGCTCGGACATCATTGCATTCTACGAACTCATCAAGAATGCATTTGATGCGCGCTCACGCACCGGTGCCGACATTCATCTGAACATTGTCCAGAGAAAGAACGCCTACCTGCGCATCCGCGAGCAGTCAGAACGGATGCTGGTCGCTGGCGACAGCGCAGTACATCTCGGATTAGAGCAACTACGCCAAGAGGTCCGAAAGTCGCTCGAGGCTAGCGCTGGAAGCGAGCGCATCGAGCGCTACATGGATGCATTGAGCGGCTCCGCTACGGTCGAAGAGTTCCTCAAAGATCTAGAGCACGCCTATAGATCACAGAATACAATCGTGGTCGCTGACACTGGGAGCGGGATGTCCCTGGAGGATCTCAGCGCTAACTTCCTGACGATTGGTACGTCCTCGCGGAAAAAGGCTGTTGACCAATCCGTCGCGAGCCAGGACGACAAGCCTCCTTACCTGGGTGAGAAGGGAATCGGTCGTCTGTCCGCTATGCGACTGGGCGACACTCTTGTTGTGCAGACAGCACGCAAAGAAGACAACAAGCTCAACAGGCTGGACGTCGATTGGCGCGTCTTCTCCGACGTTGATGCAATGATCGAAGACATTGATATTCAGGCCTATGCCAGTGGAGATGACAAGCCGTCCCCACAGTGGAGCGGCACGACGCTAAGAATCGGCGACCTCGCAGAGGACTGGACCGAAAGTCGGCTCAAAGACATGGCGCAATACGATTTTGCGCGTCTGACAGACCCGTTCGATGATCCCAAAGGGCGACCGCGAATTGCGCTTCACTGGAATGGCTCTCGGGTAGAGATACCTTGGATGAGCAAGCAACTGATCGAAGCCCACCACGCGTCCTTCCGTGGACGTTTCGTAGAAACGGAGTCGGGTGTCGAGCTAATTGTTGATCTGGAAGCGCGCAATCTTGGCTACAAACATCCGGTCGAAAAGGATGTCGTGCATCTATCTCAGCTGGATCTAGAAGGTCTCCTCGGCCCGTCAGTGCCGCTGTCAGCCCTCGATACGCTTGGGCCGCTCGAGTTCGAAGCATACTGGTACAACCGACGATACCTGACCGGCATTGAGACGATCGGCAACCAGCGCGAGGTCAGGGAGTTGCAACGGAAGTGGTCGGGAATCATGTTATTCCGAGACGGATTCCGCGTGTTTCCCTACGGAGATGATGAGGACGATTGGCTAGGACTGGACCGCAGAGCACTCGGTAGATCTGGCTATGTGCTCAATAAGGCACAGTTTGTGGGGCGAGTACAGATATCGCGATCTACAAATCCAGGTCTCCTCGACCAGACCAACCGAGAGGGACTTCGTGCAAGTCCAGAACAAGGGGTGTTCATCGCCCTTTTGCAGCACGTTGTACGGGACATGTTGTGGGATTTCTTTCGCGAGATCGATAAGAAATATAAACATAACCCCGTCAACTTGGGCGATGTGAAAGCGGAAATCGCCTCTCTAGAGACGCGCGCCCGAAGCGCTCTATCGAAGGTGAAGAAGTATGTGCCAAAGGAAGATCAGGAAGTATTTGATGATCTAAGTCACGCCTTCGTCGAATTCAAAGAACTCACGGCTCGTGCTCAAGAGCGCGCGGAGCAAGTTGAGAACGACAGCAAGCAAATGCTGCAAATGGCAGGCGTCGGCCTGATGGTCGAAGTGATTGCCCACGAGCTAGCTCGCGCATCCGAAGGCGCGTTGGCCGCTTTGGATGGTCTGCGCGGACGTGACTTGCCCCAGGGAGTAAAGGCCCGTTTGGAGACGCTACGCGCAGAGATGAAGAGCGTTTCGAAGCGCTTGCGCGTTCTTGACGACATGAGTGTGTCTGGACGGCAGCGTTCGGAGGTCTTTGACCTCGTTGCGCTGCTACGGGATATGAAAGATGGTCACTCAGCCCAATTTGATCGGCACAACATCGTATTGGATCTTGATATGCCGGATCGACCGGTACGCGTGAAGCTGGTGAAGGGCATGGTCATTCAGATTTTCGAAAATCTGGTCTCGAATTCGATCTATTGGCTGCAAGTTAGAGCACTACGCGAGCCCAGCTTTGCGCCAGTCATCCGGATCAGCTTGGACACCAACCCCCTTGAAATCACCTACTCGGACAATGGGCAAGGAATCGCGGCGGACCATCGCGAGAAAGTGTTCAGGCCATTTTGGTCTTTGAAGGAGAAATCGAAACGCCGAGGCCTAGGTCTTTTTATCGCTCGTGAGAATGCCAACTATCTTGACGGAAGCCTGTCGCTATCGCCAGACGGTGATGCTCGCACCGGCAGATTGAATACTTTCATCTTGACGCTTCCCGATGGGAGCCAGGTTAAATGAGCATGGAGCAGTTGCTTCGGAACGCTAATATCAGGACGGCAGCAGTTATAGATGATGTCTACGACGAAATGCCGCATGCGGAGGACATCGCAGAAAGCGCTGGATGGGAAAACTTTCTAGATGATCTCGGCGACGATAGAGAGCTTATTCGAGCGAAGTTCCCAGCATTCGACGAACTTGATGCCAATGAGCTTCGGCACTCCAACGGATTTGTGGAAGTAATTTGGGGGCTAAAGGGTGAGCTTCCCCAGCCACTATGGGACACGCTATTTGATGACTATGTTCGCGCGATCGAGTCGGATCGCAAGTTCCTTGAGCAACTTGAGGCCAGGTTAGCGGCGCTGGGCGTGACGCCAAATCCATCTGGGCGCGGGGGTGTCGCAGCTCTAGGTCAAGAGGATGTCGTTTTCATTGACCTTTTCCTCGGTGCTGCGCAGCAGTCAGCCGACACGCGTCGATCAATCGGAGTGATTAAGGACCTGATCAAGGATCGGAGAGCCGCGCCCCCTCTAGTGATACTGATGTCCAGCAGTGACGTCCTTGAGGAGAACAAAGTCCCTTTTCGGGACGATGCCGGCCTCTTGGGAGCCATGTTTCGCGTGCATAGTAAGCGCGACCTGCTTGCGCCTGGTGGAGTAGAGCGTGTTCTAGAGAGGCTTGCGTTGCATAAGGAAGATGGTCAACGCGTCGCTAACTTCATCCACCAGCTTGACATAGGATTTGACGACGCCAAACGCCGATTTCTTACTGTCGTGCGCCGCCTGGATCTCTCGGACTACGTGCACATTCGCGAGCTCCTATTGAGTCGCGAGGGACAGCCGATCGGGAGCTATATGCTCGATGTTTTCGATCGAGTACTTCAATATGAGATTGAGGCTAACCAGGGAACCATCGATGCCGCTCAATCACTGAACCAGATTGATCGGGAACGGTACCCCCTCGCTCATATTGCTGGCACGCCGGATACGCAGGATCTAGTCAATAGGACAATCTGGCAGCATCGGGCGCGACTGAAAGTCGCATCGACCGTTGCTGACGTTCCGGTCAGCTTTGGTGATCTCCTGCTAAAGAAGGCGCTAGTGACAGGCGCAGATGTGAGTGCAAACAACCTGGAGGCGCTGCTGGTTGTCACTCCATCATGCGATCTAATGCGTGAAGATGGCGCTCGAACTGTTCTGCTCATGACCGGAGCACTTCATGAGTTGAGCCATAAGGATTGGATCTATGGCGACGCTAAAGCACGTACGCCAATTGTGATTCTTCCTGATGGAAGTCGTATGTGGGTGAAGTGGAACTTGAAGCATCCTCAGACGTTCACGTTGGCTCAGCTTGCGGAGATGCTGGACCCCGCCGGAGGCACGCTCAGTATAGCTATGCGCTTCAGAGAGGGGCAGGCTTTGGAGTTGCAACAGCAGATGCTTGCTGACCTCGGACGCGTTGGGGTCATGGCGAAGATGCCTGCGGCATTTCCAGTGCAAGTGAAGGCGTCTTATCTGGCATCAGATGGCCAACTGCAGGCATTCAATCTACCGATGCTCGATGCAAAAGGTGCCATTTGCTACTCGGGTCAGGATGCTAATGCCACCGTGATTACAAAGCTGGTTTTAAGCGAAGAGGCTGTCGATGAGATTTTGCTAGCTGTAAGTGAGCTGGACGCAGAAGCAGTAAGCCCCCGGGCGAAGGCGGCGTTAGCTGTACTGCAAGGAGTGACAAACCTTTCCTTTCAACTTCAGTCTGGTCTCAAAATCAGGGAGAACTACACGGCGCTGCATGTCAGCTATACCAAGGAAGGGCAAACTGTGAATCAGGCGATTGGTTACATAGCGAGAAATCCAACACAAGCAGTATCGCCGGCAAACGCGGCATTGGTTATCCAAGTCTCCGATATCGTGCGAGATGGCTGATGGACTTCCGCGAGGACCTGAAGAAGTTCGATATGCCCACGCTCATCATCCATGGCGATGACGATCAGATCGTTCCCATCCAGGCGCCCGCACAGGCGGCTGCGGCAATGATCCAAGGCTCGAAGCTGCCGACTGACCCGGGGACCCGTACAGCCTGACATACACCCATGCCGACCGCGTGAACGAGGATCTTCTGGCGTTCTCGAAGGAGTAATTCCATCGAGACCGGCAGAACACCGCTCACCTGATACTAACCAACGAACCCCGAGGCAATCGAATCGAGATAATCCACGACCTGATCGACATGCCCATCGCCGATCAGGTGATAGGCCGTCTCGTATCGGAACGCCGGAACCGGCTCGTTCATCATCCAGGCAATAGCGGCAGCGTGATCATCAAACGTATCCGTCGCCACAGATAACACCCGCAGGATACCTCGTAGTAAGTCCTGCACCTCGGACGACTGGGAACAGGCGCTGAGCACATCGAGGTCGACTCGCGCACTCTTGGCCAGCTCACTCATAGGCAGCAAGAGTCGCTGGGCGACTTTCGCTGGCGAGAGAAACTCTGATCCCGGGGCATCAAGGAATTGCAGGGCAAGATCGGTCACGTTCACTCCGAACAATCAGGGCCGCTGGCCTTTGACAATGGCGTTGGTCTCGGCGACCCACCATTGCATCCCCCGGCGCAGCAATCGCCAAAGGAGGAGCATTGGCGCGAAATAACCTCGTGGCGTTTCGCACACGCCCTGCATGAATCCATCGAGGAAGGCCTGAGGCCAATTTTCCGGCGAGCGATTAGACTTCCTCATGACATCCCTTCGATCAGGTTCGAGTCATTGAATCATAGCCAAATGTGCTTCCGCGGACCGTCGACTGACCTCACCTGTTGCGAAGGTGTACGTACAAGGGCCGACCGCAGCAATAGCGTTAGCGCTTTATAAGAACACGGTCGATACGCCATGCGCCGCACCACGCAAGGAGCCATGCGCAAGCCATGAAGAACCAAGTTCCGTCTTTCCGTGGAAGGATGAGTACGGTGAGCACTATCAAGATGGCGACGCCGATCAAGCCAATCCCGACACGATGGTTCTTGACGTCTGAGGGCACCGACGAATAGGCGATGATGCGCCGCATTCTCCCAATCAACTTGTTCTTCGCGCTAGTGTTCTTCCGTAGCTCACGCCGGATCGCTTGCCGGGTTTCTTCGGTCAAGGTATCGGGAAATTCGTGCTCGCTCATCCCGCCGAACTTGCTGCGCCACAGGTAGTACGAGGCCTCGCTGAAGCCATGCTTGCGGCACAGCCTCTTCACCGGCATGCCCACTTCTGCCTCACGCAGGAGGCCGATGATCTGCTCTTCGGCAAACCGCTTCTTCACGCCCAATCTCCTCCGGATGGGGAATTGGACGCCAAACCGATGTGCCACTCAAAGCCGGGGGGACGTCGCCCTGTGCGTACCGGGTTATTTGCCCGTTGGACCACAGACCCAGCTCGATTCAAGTAGCCCCCCTGTTTGCGGCTGATCCGCTATAAAATTACCCAAAAAAACTTTCCTTCGGGCGCACCACTATCCTTTTTTAGATGATGGGGAAAAATAGTATACCATCCCAGCTACAAATCCCACCATCTCAAATAACCACACGCCCCCTTTTCCTGGGCGCTCGCCCACCACGAAAAGACACCCAAAGAACATAAGAAGCATTAAAGAGCAAGCAACAGCAAAAGCCTTTAGTGCTTTGATTAGTGAGGCCACAAAATTACCTCTCGCAATTACATTTACTATGAGCATTTGCCGCTGCTTCAGCCGCTACATCTGTGAATGCCCCCGCAAGACCAAACACCGGTCCGGCAATCATAGCACCACCCTGAAGAGCTGGAGCGGTTGCTCCTGTTGCAGCGGTCACGTATTTTATGGACCTTAACCCCAGAGCCGTACCAGGCCCCGCGTTATAACCCAATTTTGTAGTGGCATATGATGCCAAAGCATTCGCAACAGTAGAAAATCCACGAGGACCTTGAACTAAATCTCCAGCCATTGAAGTGAACGCTGATATCTCCGCAGGATGATTACCATCCTCCCTGTTCATCCAATTCCCCAATGCCTCTGTTCCTCCACTTAACAACGCACCGGTAACTCCTCCAGCCAAAGCCCCCCATAAATTCCCCTTCAGATCAGCCATGCCCACTAAAGCGCCAGTCACAAAACCTCCCGCTGATGCCCCTATGACCCGTGCAGAGTCTGCCGATATACATATAAGCCCCGATGGATCAACGAAGACTATGGGACTCCCTCCAACATAGGAGTACGTATTAATACCACCGTCCAATCCAATCGGATCACTCTCCAGATACCGCCCCACACTCTCGTCATACGTCCGGTACCCGTTGATCCACAGTCCCGTCTCCACGTCCTGGTACTGCCCCGGAAAACCAATATTCAGCCCGCCGATCTGATCCACGTCCACCGTACGCCCATACGGATAATTGACAGCCTGCCAGACCACGGCTTTCGACGAACTGGTTACTGTGTCCGGGCGCCCCAGATGGTCGTTGTGCACGAAGTACGTGCTGCCGCCCTCCAACACCACGCCCGCCAGTTCCGTGCCCAGCCAGATATAGCTCTTCCAGCCTGCCGGCCCGTGCTCCGTCGCCAGCAGGTCGCCCACATAGGTGTAGCGGGTTTTGCCGCCGGTGGTGCTCTTGCCCACCCGCTGATCCTGGGCGTTGTACAGCAACGAGGTGGCCTGCGAGTCCGTCGTCACCGTGACCAGCCGGTTGAACGCATCGTAGGCATAGCTTTGGGTGATCCCCGGCTGCTCCGTCGCCAGCGTGCGGTTGCCACGTGCGTCGTACTGGTAGGTCGTGTGCCCACCGGACAACAGGCTCGAACTCGACAGGCGGTTGCTGGATGGATCGATGACGTAGTCCTCCTGCTCCCCCGGCACGCTGTAGCGAGTGCGGTTGCCGTTGCCGTCGAACGTCCATGCAAGGTTGCTGCGCGTGTCCTTCCACAAGCGGCCCGTTGCATCGTAGGCGTAGACACGGTTCTGCGTGGCGTCCAGGCCGTTGGTGATCGACGTGATCTCGTCAGCCAGGTCATAGGCATAGGTCAGGTTCTGTCGCACCGTCGCTCCATTGGCTGCCCCCAGATGGCTGAGCCGGCCCTCGGCATCGAAGTCTGCGCTGTGCTTCAGTCCATTTCCATAGGTCCATTCGGTCGCCGCACCGAAAGGCCGATAGTGGAATCCGGAGGCAATGGTGGTGGTGACGCCCCCGACCGTGGAGGTCGCCGCCGACAGCTTGCCGTGATCATAGGCGTAGCCGACACCGACACCGCTCGGGTAGCTGATCCCGGTGGGACGCCCCATGACGTCGTAGCTGTAAGCCGTGATGTTGGTCGTGCTCTGCATGGCATCTTCACGCGTGGCCAGCCAACCCGCCGCGGTGTAGGTGAAATTGGTCCAACTGTGGACCGTTCCATCTTTGCTGCCCGTCATGCGGCACAGCAGCCCCTTGCCGTTGGTGCAGGTGTCGTAGATGTAGGTACGACTTTCCTGGCCGTTGCCCACGGAAGTGGGTCGCCCCAAGGTGTCGTAGGTGTAGGCCAGCGTGCTGCCGTCATTGCGGGACATGCTGGTCAACAAGCCGGTGGCACCGTAGACATGTCGGGTCGTGCCGGTGTCCGGGCTCACCTGCGTCCAGAGTTGGCCGAAACCGTCCAGGGTATAGGTCGTGGCCAAACCACGCGGGTCGGTGACGCGGGTGATGCGATCCGCCACGTCGTAGGCATACTGCGTGGTGTTGCCGGCAGGGTCCATCGACTTGGACACGCGATTGAAGGCATCGTAGGTCAAGGTCGTGGTGCGGCTCTGGCCATCCTTCACGGTCAACACGTTGCCATTGGCATCATAGGTGTAGCTGGCCTTGAGATGACCGCTGCCGTCACGTTGCGCGATGACCCTGCCCAGTTCGTCGTACTCGATGGTGGCACTGTCGGATATGACGGGTGGCGGAATGGCCTGGACGTCCACGGTGGCGAGGGTGATCCCGTCGCTCTTGAGGGTCAGACGCTTGGCCGTGGTGCTGACCCACGTGGCCGATTTCGAGCCGTTCTGGCCACTGGCGAACAGCTGCGAACCGCTACCGTCCGTGGCGGACATCCACACCTCGGATGTGGTGCTGCTGGATGTCCAGGTGATGGCTTCCGTGCAAGCCGTGCCACCTGCCGCGATGTTGCATGGGTTGGGCGAGGCTGAAAGCGTGCCGGAAACCACCTTCACCGTGGAAGTGACCGAGCGCGAGTTGTCGAGGTTGTCGTAGGCAATCGCCTTGACGGCGTGTGATCCCGGACCAACGCCGGTCCAACTTGCCTGGTAGGGAGCTGCCGTGACGCTCTTGATCAAAACATTGTCGCCCCAGAACTCAACCCGCTTGATGCTGCCGCCCGTGTCGCTGGCAGTGGCCGCCAGAGTGATGGTCGCCGGAGCCTTGAGTACGGTGCTACTGGTAGGCGAGGTCATCGTGAGGGTGGGTGCCGGATTACCGCTCACATCCAGCGTGGCAAGCGTGATGCCATCGCTTTTGAGGGTGAGACGTTTGGCTGTGGTGCTGACCCACGTGGCCGCTTTCGAGCCGTTCTGGCCACTGGCGAACAACTGCGAACCGGAACCATCGGTGGCGGACATCCACACTTCGGACGTGGTGCTGTTGGATGTCCAGCTGATGGTTTCCGTGCAGGTCGTGCTTCCAGCAGCGATGTTGCAGGGCTTGGGCGAGGCGGAGAGCGTGCCGGAAAGCACTTTTACCGCGGAGGTAACCGACCGCGAGTTGTTGAGATTGTCATAGGCAATGGCCTTGACGGTGTGTGATCCCGCACCAACGCTGGCCCAACTTGCCTGATAGGGAGCTGCCGTGACGCTCTTGATCAGAACGTTGTCGCCCCAAAACTCAACCCGCTTGATGCTGCCGCCCGGGTCACTGGCGGTAGCAGCGAGGGCAATGGTGGCCGGAGCCTTGAAGGCGGCGCCATTGGCCGGGGCAGTCACCGTGACATTGGGTGGAGGATTGCCGATGACGTCTACTGTGGCGAGATTGATGCCATCGCTCTTGAGCGTGAAACGGGATCCACTGGCGTTGATCCATGTGGCTGTCGCAGGCCCGTACTGAGCCCGTGCAAACAGCTGAGGAGATGCGCCGCTCAACGTGGATACCCAGACCTCAGCAGCTTGGCTGCTTGATGTCCAGTTGAGAGTAGCCGTGCACGTTGTAGCGCCTGCGGGAATGGCACATGTACTTGGGACTGCTGAAATGGATCCCGTCGATACGCGTATCGCGACATTGGGGGTGGTCGCACCGAACCAAGCTGAACCGTCCTGGACCATTCGCCATTGGAAATTGTAGGTCCCGGGGGATGAAGGGGCCTTGATCGAGAACGTCAGCGTGACGGTCTGACCGGGAGCAATGGTCGAGGGCAGCTCGACGCGCTGGAGTCCCCATGTGGTGTTGTCGTTGGGATTCTGGGAGCCAAGCTTGAAGCCGCTGGCTCTGACCCACGAGACGTCACCCGTGTTCTTGAATTTGATGCTGACGGTTTGTGTCGCTCCCGCAGCCATGGCTGTCGGTACGGACTGGCTGACGAACTGCGACGCACGACTCGGTGGCGGTGGCGGATCATTCAAACCGCCGCCAGGGCACGTCACGCAAATGGCCGTGGGCGCAACGACACCCTGCGTTCCCGCAGGCGCCGGATCGTCACCAGCCCAGGCAGCCATCGACCACAGGCAGGCAAACAGCCAAATCCAGCTCCACCATGGGCACGAGGTATTCGACGACCTCGTGAATTTCCACGCCACTTTCCCTGCTCGCATGCTGTTTGTCCCCCGGCGTACCTCATCACCTCATGAGGTACGCACTGTTGCCCACATTCGTTCCGAAACCGACCTCAGACCCCCAAGCCTTTGCACCATCACCCCGCGAGGACTTCTCTAAGGAACTGTTCCACGCGTCGGCTCACTGAAGATCCGCTGTGTCCTGACGGCAGTCGGCAAGGACATCGCGTTGTACGTATAGACCTTCTGCTCGAAGCTGCCGCCAGCCTCCGGCTCGTACTCCGAAACCAGACGCCCGGCAGCGTCGTATTGGTAGCCGTGATATTGCCCGTCGGGTTGCGTCACCTTGGCAACACGGCCGAAGCCGTCGTATTCGTAATAGGTGTGCTGTGTAGCGCCATTGCGATAGGTCTGCATGTCGATCACGCGCCCGCGCGCGTCGTAGACGTAGCCTGTCTTGTCGCCGTTGGGCTGGGTGATGGATCCTGGTCGACCGAGGTCGTTGTAACCCGCGTAGGTGGTCGTCTGGCCCAAGCTGTTCTTGACAGTCAACAGATCACCGGTGGCCGAATAGGTGGACGTGACTGCATCGCCACTGCCCGCCAACGGGCCGTCAACCACGAATGAGGTAACCAGGCCATTCGAGCCCGTAGTGTAGGTGTAGGTCGTCTTGCGCGTTTGCCCTTGGCTCGCCGCTACCTTGGTGGAAAGATTCTTGATCGTCACCGAGGCCAACCTGTCACCGACGCCGTATGCATAACTGATTTCGTGGTCGCCAACGACGGTTTCCCTGATCTTCCGGTTGTCGGCATCCCATGCGTAGGTGGTCACTCGCCACTGGCTCTGGGCAGCGCCGGCGTTCTCCACCATCTGCAGAAGCTGACCCTTGGCATCGAAATCGTATGTCGTGACGATGCCGCGGAAATCGTTGGCTGACTCCAGATACCCATTGGCGTCATACACGCGATCCCTGATGGTCGATGGACAATGGAGTGATCCCTTGCCCTCGACCGTGATCTGGTTGCCGTGCTCGTCAAAGGTATAGACGGTCTGCTTGCCAAGGGGGTTGGTTACCGTCGCGGTCTTGACATAGCCAGCCGGACTGAGGGCATAGGCGAACTGGTAATGCTCCACACCGCCAGCAAGCTGAGTCGAGACTGCACGACCATTGCCGTCGTAGGCAATCGTTGCGGTGCGCACGTTGTTGACCTTCTTCCCTGTCAGCGCCGTGGCAAACCGGCTGTCCTCATAAAGATAGGTAATGACCGTAGGCTTGGCTGCCGGCTGGGTCGTCGTAGTCAGCAGCGCCACCATCGAATTGACGGGAGGCGTCGGCGGCATCCGCGGCGGGTCATCCTGGCCCGGGTCATAAGGGGGGAGCAGATTGGGCTGCACGTTTGGCGGTGTGCCGACCACGATCTGGGACTGCGGCAACACACGCATGTTGGATGCCGAAACCGGCAGCGTCTTGTAGGTGTACTGGTAAACGTTGCCGGCAGGGTCAGTCACCTTGGTGAGCAGCCCATTGGTCCACGTGAAGTCCACATGCCGGCCTGAGGAGTGCGTCACCCGGGAAAGGTAGTGGCTGGCACCGTACTGAAACGTCCAGCCGATGTTCTGCTGGGTCTTGATGCTCGAAGGAAAGCCTGCCGCGTCATAGACCTCGACCGAATGGTCCTCGCTGTAGAGCACATAGGTGCTGCCGGACTTGAGGATCTTGGCGATCGGTGATGCCTTGTCTTCATACCAGCCTGGCGCCGGGGAGGTAGCGTAGTTGAACTTGATCTTTCGACCATCCGGACGCTGGGCCCAGATGGGCTTGCCGGCGGGGTCGCAGGTACTGTTGCCCGGACGGGGATAGCAGGAAGAGGCCGGATCATCAGTGGTGAACAACAACTTGAAATCGTAGTTGCTCAACCAGCGGCGCCCGAAAAGGCCGATGCCGTTCCAGTAGTAGTTGTAGGTTCGGGTCAATGAAAGCGCATGATCGCCGGCACTGACGAAATCGGTCTCCGCCGACACTTCGTTGCCCGTTGAAAAGACCACGGGATCACCGTCCGTATCGCATCCAGTGCCTTGATTTGCATCGCGCTGAAGACTCGTGACGTCGCCCTTGTTGCCCGATGTCCCACCGCCTCCGCCTCCTCCACCCACACCTGGTGAGGGCTCGTACCCACCGCCAGAACCAAAACCACCGCCTCCGCTGAGGCAACCGATGAGATTGCCGCTGCCATCGATTACGTCGATGCCGGAGCCGCAATAGTGACCGTTCACATTCACGCCACCAGGTTCTTTCACCACCCCCGAAGCATGAAACGGCAAGAGGCCAGCCACCAGCGAACCGAGGCACACGATGCTCGCCCTTCCAAAACCCATTTCCATCCCCTGAAGTCACCGGATTAGCAGGTGGCTTATCCGATCACTCTGGCAGGATGTTTTTCTGTAGGCGGAGGGAGATGAAATTTGTAGGGGAATGCCTACGTCACGCACGATGGAGCGTGGGATAAAAAAACCGATGACATTCTTTCTGGGCGTTTAGTTAATCTGTTGAAATTGTTCGTCGAAGCCGGCATGCCGAGGAGCGTGGGCGGTAGTAGATTTCCACGCGATCTTTCTACCGAGCCAACGAGTCAATGGTCACGTCTGAAGCCAGGAATGAGCTTGAGGTGGCTCGCCGGCCACCTTGATGACGCCCGATGCGGTCCCGCGGCGTACCCCTGGCCCCCAAGCGCGGCCCGATCGGGCCGCAACCCAACCCAAGCGATGCATCCGCCGCAGATTCGGCGCCAAGCAGAAGGGCTAACCGGGCCCCCGTCCCAGCGGCAAGTCCTGTTCCTCGACTATGAAGGTAGCAACACCTTGACTTGCCGAGCTTTGATAGCAGCAACCAACCGATGCGCACTGCCACTTGTGACTATCTGCTGAGGCGTCTTGTTTTTGAAACTTCTCAGTGGTTGTTGCAAGTACCACTCGACCGTAGCCGGTAAATCGTACGTTTGGTCTTGTATTGCATCCAGCACGGAGAGTATCTCATCTGCAAACAGTGCCCATGAGCCACCTCTGCAGCTCCATTGCTCCAACATCCTATCGCTCGTCAGGTGAAGCCTCGCCGCGAGGCGCGTCGCAGAGATTTCTCCGGTGGCAGGATCTGAGATGTCCACCAAAAGTTCAAGGAACTCAAAGTTGCTCACACGTTGCCGATTGTCCATGGCTGCCCCACCTCGAGCCGAGTCTATTGATCTAGAACCCTTATGGCTTGACCACCGCTCTCGCTTGGCATGTAGCATCGCCACAGCAAGCACATAATCAATGCGTTCAACGCGAATATCTGTAGGACTATGCCTACCATTAGCGTAAGTAGTAGAAGGTCGTTGACCTCCCGTCGTCAGGCTTCAACCAATGGCTGTCTGGCCACCTCGCCGACTCGCACAAGTCAGTTGCCAGTTGATGACGAAAGCGCCCTCTCACTTCCACTTCGCGCATGGGAAAGGCCATGACGTTGCCCTATAGACGCAGGGAACTATGCGACACCCGTGCTTACCATTAACTACGGAGAATCCCATGCATATAACCCATCTGCAGCAGGTCAGCCGTTCCGTCATGCTCGCCATCCCGCCAGCTCTGTTTGATGTTCTGCACCTGACCGCCGTGACCAAGGCCAGCATGACCATGGACGACGGGCGGCTTGTCGTCGGATCGAAAGCGAAGCCGTGCTTCACGCTCGATATTTTGTTGGCCGAAGCCGAGGCAGCCGGCGCGTATGAACGATTCAAATAGTAGCTTGACTCAGTCAATTCATACTGACACATCCACACCAACATTAGACAAAGCATTCAACACGGTCGATTCACAGAGAACATGACCCTCTTTGACCCTGCTTGATGAGTGCATGAAAGCGTATGCCCGACCCGAACAATTCTTAACAAGCTTCCCCACCACTCCTTGAACGAAGCGAATTTCAGACATCAGATATGCCATCCATTCTTCAAGCTTATCTTGACCTTCTATAACAAATGACAACCCTTTAAATTGATCTTCACCATCTCTGTATTCACCAGTTTTAATTTTTATCTTTTTAGGACGCCGCTGAATCTCAAGAATATGAACATATCCGATACTCGTTCGCACACGAGCGACTAATACACCCCTGAGGTCAGTCAGTACTTCTTCATCCATATATGGCCATTTACGAGACTTGCCCTTTACTTCATCCCCATCATCAAATGGATGAAACCCTATGAGCTTAGGCTCTTCGCTTTCGCTATATCCACCATCGGCATTGCGCCACTCTACGGACTGGATCAGATTAGGCCTATTTTTCTTCAGATGAAGCAAGGCATTCCACATATCTCGCAATATTCCATGTGACTCCATAATCGGAGGCGCATGAATAGCCGCATACCCCACTCCTTGGCCACCTCCATGCGGCTCGCCAGTGGAAAACGCAGTCACATCCTTCCCTTTAGTCTTTGCCCCCGAAGAACCCTTTGCCCGCTCATTCCTCATGTTGATAACCAATCGTCGCTCGCCCGGCTTTTCGAAACCTGGATCTTCAATCTCCGCTGAAATTGCGTCCGGATCTGGCTCCACCTCATCAGTAAGGTCGACAATTTCTGGCGGCTTTATGAATACGCGTTCCGGCGTTCCGGCCCATGCGGTGCCAGTGTCACCACTATCATCCGGCACGATCGCGTTATTTGCATTCTCGCGGCCACGAAAAATCGGAACACCTACCGGATCACTACAGCCAACAACCTGTAACGCAAGAAAGGATCTGCCTTTATCAAACCATATGCCTTTTGCAACAATTTCCGCAGGACCTTGGAACCAAGGGGTTATTTCTATGAATGCCGGTTTTTTTATTTGTGAACTGTAATGCGCCTCAAGCTGAGCATAGATCAACTTGACAGCGTCCTGAGTATATGAATCGTATTTAGCATGCGCGAGAAGAACAACATCGTCGTTAACCAACCGCTTCCGTAATTTAACTTTCCATTTACTGCCAATCTCTTCAGGCTCATCCAACGGAGCATAAAGCCGTTTATTTACGCAATCATCCCATGAATAAGTGGTAATAACGCGCCTGAGTTCTGCTGACCGCCCGTAGCACCTTGTAAAAAACTCAAGACTAGGAATGACCAGCCTCCCTCCTCCAGGAAGGTTGAATTCAAGAAAACAGTTCTCGTCTTTGGGATACACAAGAGGATAGATGTTCCATGGATAAGGCTGCCTACATCCATCTTGTGTGCAGGCTTTCGAAAACGAGTTAAGCCTCCAACCTCCCTTATTGAAATTGACGGAAAATGTTTCGCGATCGAAATTTGCTTCCGCCTCGCACTGATCGTTACGCCAAACAGTGCCTATTCTGACTTGTCCAAGCGATGTAAGTAATACGCGCCGATGAATCACATCGTCCGCAAAATTGCAGGCGTCTAATTGCCGACGAAATCCAACTACTGCATGGGGCTGGGCCTGGGTCTTCGACTCCTTATCCTTCTGGACACCAGAATACGACCAGACTAGCCAAGAGTTCTCCTCGCCTAGCTTCAAATCAAGCCTCACAGCCTTACCGACGTGCTGGAATGTTTGTGTGAGCAGTATGGACATGACAGTGCTCGCTACATTGGGCTTGGAAGCTATTTAAAGTGTCGCAGCAATTCTCGCAACGTCGCAACAAATGTCACATATGACAGCCCCCGCCAACCAGCGCCACTGCCGAGGCCGTGTGGTGAGGAGCGCGGAACGGTCGCCGACGCCAGTGCTTCAGGTCTGGCAACTGGCCGGATACCGACACGATGGCGCAGCTTTCCAGCGCTTCGGATTCGGCCAGCGGCGGCAGGATGCCGGGCAGGCGTTCGGCCAGCATGGTCTTGCCGGTGCCTGGCGGACCGACCAGCAGCAGGTGGTGGCCGCCGACGGCGGCAATCTCCAGCGCACGGCGCGCCTGAAGCTGACCGCGCACGTCAGCCAGATCCGGTCCCTCGGTGGCGCCGCCATTGCTGGGAATGCCCACCG
>Ga0222426_100382_pt1 | contig 32336 bp, 26 predicted proteins | sample 2B50Ametagenome_FD_180087 | JGI IMG/M metagenome (GOLD analysis project Ga0222426, IMG submission 180087) | Enriched microbial communities from leaf-cutter ant dump, University of Wisconsin, Madison, United States - 2B50A (version 2) | ecosystem: Environmental > Terrestrial > Nest > Insects nest...
TGCTGCCCGCCCGGCCCGTCGGCACGCAGGAAGCGTTCGACGAGCTCGGTCTCGGGCAGGGCGATGGAAGGGCTGATCGTCAGCATGGCACGAGTGTAAGGCGAGCCGCGCACAACCTGTAGGAGCCCGCTTGCGGGCGGTGCCTTTGGGGCGGGATTCCGAGTTGGTGATTCGGGATGACCAGCCTTGGGCTGCTGAGAGCCGCAAAAGCAAAAGCATCGCCCGCAAGCGGGCTCCTACGGAGTTTCGTGCGGGTGCTGGGCCCGGAATCTTGTCTGCGCGCCTTCATCGCGGCAGGGGAATGCGCCAATGCGCATCACTTGCAGGAGCCCGCTTGCGGGCGATGCCTTCGGGGCGAGATGAGCGGACGTTCGGCTGCTGGGAGCCGGGAGTCGCGCAGCATGGAACCTGTAGGAGCCCGCTTGCGGGCGATGCCTTTGGGGCGGGATTCCGAGTTGGTGATTCGGGATGACCAGCCTTGGGCTGCTGAGAGCCGCAAAAGCAAAAGCATCGCCCGCAAGCGGGCTCCTACGGGGGGCGGTTTATGTGCTGTGGGGGTTCCATGCGAAGCGTTCGAGCAGGCTGGCAAAGGCGTCGTCCAGGGGCGCCTCGAGCTGCATCGCTTCTCCGCTCAGCGGGTGGTGGAAGCTCAGCTTCCACGCGTGCAGCAGCATCCGGTGGCAGCTGAAATACTGCTTGTACAGGCGGTTGTGGTCGCCGCGGCCGTGTTGGCAGTCGCCGATCACCGGGTGGTGGATATGCGCCAGGTGTTTGCGGATCTGGCGGAAGCGGCCGCTTTCCGGTTCGGCCAGCAGCAGGCTGTAGCGTTGTTGCGGATAGCGGCCCAGCGCGATCGGCACCTCCACCGTGGCCAGCCGGCGGTAGCGCGTGCGGGCCTCGCGGCGCGGGCCGGTTTCGCGTGAGCCGGGCAGCGGATAGTCGATCAGGTCCTCGGCCGGTTCCGGCCAGCCGCGCACCACCACCAGATACTGCTTGTGCACCTCGCGGCCCATGAACTGCTCGCCCAGCGCCGCCGCCACCTCCTTGCTGCGCGCGACGAGGATCACCCCGCTGGTGGCCCGGTCCAGCCGGTGCGCCAGATACACGCTGTCACCGACCTGCTCGCGCAGCAGGTCGATCAGGAACTCCTCGGCATTGCCGACCATCTTCGATCGGTGCACGGCCAGGTTCGCCGGCTTGTTCACCGCGATCAGCGCATCGTCCTGATAAAGAATGTCGAGCATGAGAGCAGGGGGGGAGAGGCAGGGAATGGGGAATGGGGAACAGGGGCTGTAGGAGCCCGCTTGCGGGCGATGCTTTTGCTTTTATTCCCCATTCCCTGCGCAAGCCAAAAGCATCGCCCGCGAGCGGGCTCCTACCGGGGTGTCGAGCGAGGCCAGCCGATGGCGAACGACAGCAGGCCGGCGACGGCGGCGCACAGCGGCGGCCAGGAGCCTTGCTGCGGGGCGAGGGTCCACAGCAGGGCGGCGCCGATCAGCAGGGTGCTGCCGAGCAGGGCGCAGGCGAGCAGTTTGTGCTGGCGGCGGGCGTTGTCCTGTTGCAGCGCCAGCAGTGCGGGGTCGGCGACCATCTGCCGTTCGCCGCGACCAGCCTGGCGCAGCGCATCGCGGACCAGTGCGGGGAACTGCGGCGCTTCGTGCAGCCATTCGGGCAGGCGCTTGCGTACTTCGCGCAGGGTGCGACGCGGGCTGTAGCGTTCGCGCAGGATGCGCTTGAGCACCGGGTGTGCCACCGCCCAGATGTCGATCTCCGGATCGAGCATGCGGCCGACGCCCTCGATGTTGAGCAGGGTCTTTTGCAGCAGGATCAGCTGCGGCTGCAGGGTCAGCTCGAAGCGGCGCGCGGTCTGGAACAGCTTGACCACCAGCTCGGCCAGCGAGATCTGCGACAGCGGGCGGGTGAAGTAGGGCTCGCAGACGGTGCGCACGGCCGCTTCCAGTTCGTCCAGCCGCACCTTGCCCGGCATCCAGCCGGCGTCCACGTGCAGCTTGGCGATGCGTGCGTAGTCGCGTTCGAACAGGGCGATGAAGTTCTGCGCCAGCCAGTACTGGTCGGCCTCGGGCAGCGAGCCCATGATGCCGAAGTCCAACGCGATGAAACGTGGCTCATCGGTGCGCGTGGGGTCGACCCAGATGTTGCCGGGGTGGGCGTCGGCGTGGAAGAAGTTGTCGCGGAACACCTGCTCGTAGAACACCCGCACGCCCTTGGCGGCCAGCGCCTTGCGGTCCAGCCCGGCGGCGTCGATCGCGGCGATGTCGTCGGAGCTGATCCCGTGCACGCGCTCCAGGGTGAGCACGCCGGTGGCGGTCAGGTCCCAATGCACCGCCGGCACGTACAGGTCGATGCCGCTGGCGAAGTTGCGCTTGAGCAGGCTGGCGCTGGCGCCTTCGCGCTGCAGGTCCAGCTCGTTCTCCAGCATCTTCTCGACTTCGGCGACCACGTCCAGCGGGCGGATCTTGTCGGCATTCGGATGCCAGCGGTTGGCCAGTTCGCCCAGCGAGCGCAGCAGCTTCACGTCGCGCTGGATGCGCGCGTCGATGCCGGGGCGCAGCACCTTCACCACCACCTCGGAGCCATCGTGCAGGGTGGCGGCATGCACCTGGGCGATCGACGCGGAGGCCAGCGGGGTTTCGTCGAAACGGGCGTATAGACGTCCAATTTCCGACTTCAGCTCGGCCTCGATGATGGCGCGTGCCTCGCTGCCGGGGAACGGCGTGACCTGGTCCTGCAGCAGCGCCAGCTCGTCGGCGACGTCGGCCGGCACCAGGTCGCGGCGGGTCGACAGCACCTGGCCGGCCTTGACGAAGATCGGGCCCAGCTCGGTCAGCGCCATGCGCAGGCGGGCACCACGCGACATCCCGCGAATGTCGGCGCGCGGGCGGGAGATCAGCGGGCGCAGCAGTTTCAGCGGGCGATACAGATGCGTGGCATCGACCAGTTCGTCGAGCCGGTAGGCCAGCAGGATCGATGCCACCCGCAGCAGGCGCGGTACCACGGCCAGTGACGTCATGCGCGGTTGCCCTGCATGCGCTGGCTCAGCCGTTGCACGCGCGAGGCCAGTCGCTCGCTGCGTTCGCGGATCTCGTCCACGCCATCAAGGAAATCCTCGATCTCACCCGGTGCCACCGCCACCTGCGCCTCGTCGCGCAGCCAGTCGGCGCCGTCCTCGACCAGATGGCTGGCGCTGTCGCGCGCATGCGCCAGCGCCTTGCGCACCGCCTTGGCCAGCGGCACGCCAAGCACGTCGCCGAAGCTGCGCGCGAAGGCTTCCTCGAAATCCGGGGCGAAGCTGCTGGCGAGTTTCTCCAGTCGGCGTGCCAGCTCCGCGTCACCGGCGATCTCCACCTTGCCCGGCGCGATGCCGTCGTCGTCGCGGCGGAACATCATCGCCAGCAGGCTGCCCGGCGTGGCGGCGACCTTCAGCTGGCTGTCCTCGGCCGGCGGCCCGACCTTCAGCTGTCCGTCCTCGACGTTGACCGCCAATGCCAGCTCCGGCCCGCGCAGATGCAGTTGCACGCTGCGCCCCTCCAGCGCCCGCAGCTTCTGCTGCGTGTCCGGATCAAGCGAAAGCACATGCGCCAGCGCGCTTTCCAGCGCACGGCCAGCCAGCCGGCGCAATGGCTGCGGCAACCAGGAATTGGGAGTCGGGGATGTCATCCCGCGATTGTAGCGGGGCGGCGGCGAGCGTGGCTGCGCCTTGGCGAGCGAATAGGGAGTGGGGAGTAGGGAATAGGAAGAGCGGTTTCCCGCAAGACTGTCACGTCGCTGCGAAGCCGACGCTGTTGCTCTTCGCTTTTCCTGTTCCCTATTCCCCAATCCCCAATCCCTGGCGCCCGGAGGCGCCAAAGAAGCCCAGCTGCCTCCACGCCTCATACACCGCCACGGCCACCGTATTCGACAGATTGAGGCTGCGGCTGTCCGGTTGCATCGGCAGGCGCAGGCGTTGAGGCTCGGGGATGGTGGCCAGCACGTCGGCGGGCAGGCCGGCGGTTTCGCAGCCGAACAGCAGGGCGTCGCCGTCGGCGAAGCGGGCATCGACGTGGGCCACCTGGCCGCGGGTGGTGAAAGCGAACACGCGCGGATTGCCGATCGCCGCCAGGCAGCTGGCCAGGTCGTCGTGCACGGCGAGGCTGGCGTACTCGTGGTAGTCCAGGCCGGCGCGGCGCAGGCGGGCGTCGTCCAGTTCGAAGCCCAGCGGGCGGATCAGGTGCAGTGCGGCGCCGGTGTTCGCGCACAGGCGAATCACGTTGCCGGTGTTGGGCGGGATCTCGGGACGGAACAGGATGACGTTGAGCATCCGTGCATTATCGCGTCCGCCCGGGCGATCAGCCATCCACGTGCGGGCAGATCACGCCATCGGCGACCAGCGCGCAGTGGCCGGGCGCGGCCAGCAGGATGGCGGCGATGCCGGTATCGGCCAGCGAGGCATCGGAAGGATCGGTGACCAGCATCGCGCCGAGAATCAGTCCGCAAACCGCCAGGCAGGCGGCGAACAGGCTGCGCAGCATCAGGGTCTCGAATTTCATGGGGTGCCTCCGCTTGGGCGATGAAAGTGATGTACCCCTGTGGCAGCAACACCCGTGCCAAGCGCACCGTTTTGTGCAGGGTATTGATTTTTCTTGGTTTCGCTTGCGCGTGCCGATTTGGGTCGTCTGTCCGCGGACACCTGCGTGCCCGCCACCGGACACCCGGACAGGGCTCCGGCATGGGCCTTTGGTCATTTGCGGCCGGTGGCGGCCGCGGCTAGCCTGCGGAAACTTTATTCGCGTGAAAGGAGCCTCACCGTGACGAAGAAACCGCTTGCCCTGATGGTTGCCAGCCTGCTGGCGTTCTCCGGCGGCTTGCCGCTGGCGCTGGCCGGAACGGGAGCCAACCCGATCTCCGAAGCCGTGGCGCCGCAGATCCCGGTGCTGGAGCACAGCCGCTTCACCCTGCCCAACGGGCTGACCGTGGTGGTGCACGAGGACCACAAGGCGCCGGTGGTGGCGGTGAGCGTGTGGTACCACGTCGGCTCCTCCTACGAGCCGGCGGGCAAGACCGGTTTCGCCCATCTGTTCGAGCACCTGATGTTCCAGGGCTCGGAAAACCACAAGGACGAGTTCTTCAAGCCGTTCGAGCTGGCCGGTGCCACCGACCAGAACGGCACTACCTGGCTGGACCGCACCAATTACTTCGAAACCGTGCCGACCACCGCGCTGGACATGGCGCTGTGGATGGAGTCGGACCGCATGGGCCATCTGCTCGGCGCGATCGACAAGGCGCAGCTCGACGAGCAGCGTGGCGTGGTGCAGAACGAGAAGCGCCAGGGCGAGAACCAGCCCTATGGCCGCGCCAGCGAGCTGATCCTGGCCGAGGCCTTCCCGGCCAACCATCCCTACCACCACGACACCATCGGCTCGATGGCCGACCTCGATGCGGCCTCGCTGGATGACGTCAAGCAGTGGTTCCGCGACTACTACGGCGCCGCCAACACGGTGGTGGTGCTGTCCGGCGACATCACGCCGGCGGTGGCGAAGGAAAAGATGCTCAAGTACTTCGGCGACATCGCCGCCGGCCCGCAGGTACCGCGGCCGCAGCCGTGGGTGGCGCCGCGTGATGCCTCCACCAGCGGCACCATGACCGACAACGTGTCGCAGACCCGCATCTACCGCGAGTGGAACGTGCCGCAGCGCGGCAGCCGCGAGGAGAACCTGCTGGAGCTGGCTGCTGCCGTGCTTGGTGGCAGCAAGACCTCACGGCTTTACCAGCGGCTGGTCTACCAGGACAAGCTGGCCGATGACGTCTCGGTCGACGTCGAGTCGCATTCGCTGGCCAGCCTGTTCCAGCTGCAGGTGGACGTGAAGCAGGGCGCCGACGCCAAGCAGGTGGAAGCGGCCATTGCCGAGGAGTGGGCGAAGTTCCTCAAGGACGGCCCCACCGCCGACGAGCTGGCCCGGGTCAAGACGCTGGCGCGCGCCTCCTTCGTGCGCGGGCTGGAGCGGGTCAACACGCAGGCCTCGATCCTCGCCGAAGGCCAGCTCTACCGTGACGATCCGGAGGCCTACCTGAAGGACTTCCGCCAGTTCATGGATGCCACGCCCGCCCAGGTCACCGAGGTGGCCAAACAATGGATCGCCAAGGGCGACTACACGCTGACCGTGGTGCCGGGCAAGGTCGACGAGGCCGATACCGCCAACCTGGTCGGCCGTGCCGCCGCGCCGGGCGCGCCGGCGCCGGTGCTGTCGCCCAAGGGTGACTACCGCACGGTGGCCAGCGACGTCGATCGCGGCAAGGGCGTGCCCGAGGTCGCCAGCTATCCCGACCTCAGCTTCCCCGAATTGCAGCACGGCAAGCTCGACAACGGCGTCGAGGTGATCCTGGCCGAGCGCCACACGGTGCCGGCGGTGCAGATGCAGCTGCTGTTCGACGCCGGCTACGCCGCCGACCAGGGCCGCAAGCTGGGCACCTCCAGCTTCACCACCTCCATGCTGGACGAAGGCACCACCAGCCTGGATTCGGTCGAGATCGCCAAGCGCAAGCAGCGCCTGGGCGCGATCATCGGCGCCGGTTGCGGCCTGGACGCCTGCAGTGCCTCGCTGAACGCGTTGAACGACCAGCTCAAGCCCTCGCTCGACCTGTTCGCCGACATCGTGCGCAACCCGGCCTTCCGCGACAGCGACATCGACCGCCTGCGCGGCCAGTGGCTGGCCGGCATCGCCCAGGAAAAGAGCCAGCCCACCGGCATCGCGCTGCGCACCCTGCCGCCGCTGCTGTACGGCGAAGGCCATGCCTACGCGATCCCGTTCACCGGCTCCGGCACCGAGGCGTCGATCAAGTCGCTGACCGCGGCGGACATGCGTGCCTTCATGGCGGACTACATCCGCCCGGACAACATGAAGGTGCTGGTGGCCGGCGATACCACCATGGACAAGATCATCCCGCAGCTCAACGCGGCCTTCGGTGACTGGAAAGCGCCGGCGACCAAGGTGCCGGCGAAGAACATCGGCAAGGTCGCCCCGCCGGCGAAGGTGCGCGTGTTCCTGGTCGACCGTCCGGGAGCGCAGCAGAGCCTGATCCTGGCCGGCAGCCTGGCACCGTCGACCAAGGCCCCGAACGATCTGGAGATCCAGACCATGAACGGTGCCTTCGGCGGCGCCTTCACCTCGCGCCTGAACATGAACCTGCGCGAGGACAAGCACTGGGCCTACGGTGCCTTCAGCTTCCTGCAGAGCGCGCTGGGCCAGCGCCCGTTCATGCTCTACGCGCCGGTGCAGACCGACCAGACCGCGCCGTCGGTGGCCGAGATGCTGAAGGAGGCCAAGGGCGTGATCGGCGACAAGCCGCTGACCTCGGAGGAGATCGACAAGATCAAGGTCGGTGACGTGCGCAGCATGCCCGGCGGCTACCAGACCACCTCGGCGGTGATGGGCGCGCTGCAGGGCATCGCCCTGTACGACCGCCCGGACGATTACGTGCAGACGCAGAAGGCGCGGATCGAGGCGCAGACCGACGCGGCAGTGGAAGTGGCCGCGAAGGAAGTGATCCACCCCGACCAGCTGACCTGGGTGATCGTCGGTGACCTGTCGAAGATCGAGGCCCCGGTGCGCGCGCTGAACCTCGGCGAGGTGCAGGTGCTCGACGCCGACGGCAAGCCGGTCAAGTAATTCGGCCATGAGAAATCCCGCGCCCCGCCCCGCGGGGCGCGGGATGTTTTTTGCAAGAGCCGACGCAACCCCTCTGTAGGAGCCCGCTCGCGGGCGATGCTCCTGCTTTTTTTGCGGCGCTCGACAACCGCCACCATCCCGGCCGCAAAAGCATCGCCCGCGAGCGGGCTCCTGCAGGGGGAAGCTGGGCATTGCCTGCTGGTTGCGGCATGCGGGCTTACTCTCGCTCCTCACTCCTCTCCACTCACTTCTCGCTCAGCTCCATTCGTTCCTCGCTCCATTACCATGGGCTTCCCAGTCCCATCGATTGCCGCGGAGTCACCCATGCGCAAGACCCTGTTGTTGCTCGCCCCCGTGTTGTTGCTCAATGCCTGCAGCTGGGGCATCACCGTCGATGACGCGGCGCGGAACGTGCGCACGGCCTGGAATGACGATGTTTCGGCCTGCCGCGATCTGGGCAAGGTCACCGTGTCGGTGATGGACCATGTCGGCCCGGTCGATCGCAACGACATCAAGGTGCGCGACGAGCTGCAGGTGCTGGCGCGCAACGAGGCGGCCAAGATGCATGCCGACACGATCAAGCCGCTGGCCGAGCCGTCCGAAGGCTCGCAGCCGTGGGGCGCCTACCAGTGCGGCACGCGGTCGACGATCCCGGCCAACACGCCGCCGGTCACGCCCAAGGCGACCGAGCAACCGGCGCAGGGCGCGGGCGGCGCCGAGACGTTTTCGATCAAGGAAGGCTGAGTCGACCGGTATCCGGATCGACAGGGAAAGCGCGCCGCGAGGCGCGCTTTTTTTTGGGCCGCAGCCCGTGGCCGGGCGTGCTTGCGTCCGCGCCGGCATCGGCCTAAAATTCATCAATTGATATTACACAAATGTATTACATACGTGGCAACCAATGTCTGATCCCACCACCGGTTTTGCTCCTGCCGAACAGCGCCTGGCGGTGACCTGCCAGCGCCACCCAGCGTTTCCGCGCGGGCCGGCGGTGCTGGTGCGGCTGGTCAAGCACATCCACAAGCGGGTACATGACGATGCCAACGCGCTGCTCAAGCCGTGGGGCATCAACCATCCCGAGTACAACCTGCTGATGATGCTGTACGGCACCGAGGGCTACACGCTCAATCCCTCGCAGCTGGCCGAGGCGGCGGGCGAGAAGTCGGCCAACATCACCCGGCTGGCCGATGCGCTGCATCGCAAGGGGCTGGTCGAGCGTGCCGCCAGCGACGAGGACCGGCGCAAGGTGGCGCTGACTCTGACCGCCGAGGGCGTGGCGATGATCGAGGACTTCCTGCCGGAGATCTGCGCCTTGCTGGAGCGCCAGAGCGGCACGATGCAGGAACGCGAGATGGCGCAGCTGGAAAAGCTGCTGAAGAAATTCCTGGGACAGATCGAGCAGGTTTGAACGATGTCCGCCGTCCCCTCTCCTGAAGCATCCACCCCGATGGCACCGCGCTGGCCCTGGCTGGCCGGTTTCCTGTCCGGCGAGGCGCGTGCCTGGCTGTTCGTCGCCAAGTCGCTGCTGGCCATGTACATCACCGGCTGGCTGGCGATGTGGCTGCAGTTGGAGCAGCCGTCCACGGCGATGATCACGGTCGTGGTGGTGATGCACCCGCAAAGCGGCATGGTGCTGGCCAAGAGCTTCTACCGCGCCATCGGCACGGTGACCGGCAGCCTGTTCGGGCTGGCGCTGATCTCGGTGTTCCCGCAGCAGCGCGAGCTGTTCCTGCTTTGCCTGTCGCTGTGGGTGGCGCTGTGTTCCGGTGGCGCCACGTTCTATCGCAACTTCATGTCCTACGGTTTCGTGCTGGCCGGCTATACCGCGGCCATCGTCACCTTGCCGGCCATCTCCAATCCGCTGAATGCCTTCGATTCGGCGGTGATGCGGGTCAGCGAGGTGTTGCTGGGCATCGTGGTGTCCGGCGTGGTCAGCGATCTGGTGTTGCCGGCCCGCCTGCGTGGCGTGCTGCGGCAGAGCGCGCGTGCGCAGTTCGGCCAGTTCATCGATTTCGTGCGCGGCAGCACCGGCGGCAGCATCCCGCGCGAGCGGATGGAGCAGGCGCATCTGGCTTTCGTGCGCTCTGCGGTGCAACTGGAGGACCTGCGCTCCTCGGTGATCTTCGAGGACCCGGAGGCGCACGCACGCAGTTCGCGCATGCGCCTGCTCAACCAGCGCTACATGGCGGCGTCCACCAGCTTCCAGTCCCTGCACCACCTGATCAACCGCCTGCAGCGACGCGGTGCGCATGATGTGGCGGACGCGCTGGTTGCGCTGTACCGGCCGATCGGCGACGCGCTTGCCGTCGAGCCGGCGCAGCAGCATGAGCCGGTATGGCTGACCGAGCGCCTGCGCGACTGCGCCAGGGCGATGCCGGCGCACGTGCTGTCGCTGCGTGACGGGTTCACCGAACCGGCGGCGCAGTTGGAATTCGATACCGGCGCCGCCCTGCTGCAGCGCTTTGCCGACGAGCTGGGCGATTTCACCGCCACCGAGGCGGCGCTGCGCAAGCCGCAGATCCGTGGCAGCGTGGAGCGGGTGCACTTCCGTCGCGGCCATGACTACACCGGCGCCGCGGTGGCGGTGCTGCGCACTTTCCTGACCATGGTGACGCTCAGCGCGTTCTGGGTGGCCAGCGCCTGGCCGTTCGGCGCCAGCGCGATGCTGCTGGCGACCATCTTCGCCGGCCTGCTGGCGGCCTCGCCCAATCCGGTCGGTGCGGTCATGAACACCCTGTACGGCTATGCCGCGGGCATGACCATGGCCGGGGTGTCGGTTTTCGTCCTGATGCCCGGCAGCGAGGGCTTCGTCATGCTGATCATGGCCACGCTGCCGTTCCTGCTGCTGGGGCCGTACCTCAGCACGTGCGACACGCTGCCGGGCGTGGGCGCCGCTTACACGCTGGGCTTTCTCTACATCCTGGCGCTGAAGAATCCGATGGTCTACGACCCGGAACACTTCTTCAACGACGCCATCGCCCAGCTGGCCGGCGTGGCGCTGTCGGCGCTGGCCTTCGTGTTCCTGCCCCGGGTCACCGGTTCGCGCTGGCATCGCGAGCGCCAGCTGCGGCGCTTGCGCGAACAGGTGACGCTGGTGGCGAGGGCACCGCTGGAAGGCCTGGCCTGGCGCTTCGAGAGCGTCAGCCGCGACCTGTTGCAGCAGGTGGTCGCACACACCCGTTCCGACAGTGACGAGGCGCGCGAACTGCTGGCCTGGAGCCTGGCCGTGCAGGAAAGCGGTCGCGCGGTGCTGGAGCTGCGCCGGGATCTGGCGGCGGGCGACCTGTCCGCCCAGGGGCGTGGCCATGTCGATGCCGCCTTGCAGTCCGTGGCCCGGCTCTACCAGATGCCGGCGGCCGAGGCCTGGCGGCGTGCCGATCGCGAGGTGCTTGCGGCGATCGGCGTGGTCGCCGCCACGCCGCGCGTGCGCCAGCATCTGCACGCATTGCGCAGCGCGCTGCACGATCCCGATTCGCCGCTGGCCGCCTACCTTCCTTCCCCTCTGACGGAGCCCGCCGATGCCGCGTGAAGTCGCTTTCCATGGCGTGCTGATGCCCGGCCTGGTGCCGGTGCTGATCATCAGCCTGGTGCTGATGGTGCTGATCGACATGGTCGCCGGCCGGCTTGGCCTGTACCGCCACGTCTGGCATCCCTCGTTGTTCCGTTTCGCCCTGTTCGTCTGTCTGTTCGGCGCCGCCGGACTCCTGTTGCTGCGCTGAAGACACCGCCATGAAAATCCAGTCGTTGTTGCGTTTCCTGATCACCGCCGCCGTCGTCGTCGTGGCCCTGCTGCTGGGCCGCGTGCTGTGGCAGCACTACCTGTATTCGCCCTGGACCCGCGACGGCCGCGTGCGTGCCGACGTGGTGCAGGTGGCGCCGGATGTTTCGGGCCTGGTGACCAAGGTGGCGGTGGTCGACAACCAGTTCGTGCACAAGGGCGACCTGCTGTTCGCGATCGATGCCGAGCGCTACCGCAACGCGCAGGCGCAGGCCGAGGCCAATCTGGCCGCCGCCGAAGCCAGCGCGCGTTCGGCCGGCGCCAACATCAGCGCGGCGCTGGCCACGGCCGCGGCACGCAAGGCGGATTTCGAGATGCGCGAGGAACAGGCCGAGCGTCGCGCCAAGCTGGGTGACCTGATTGCCCGCGAGGATCGCGCCGACGCGCAGTCCGCCGCCAGCTCGGCCCGTGCCACCTGGCAGCAGGCGCAGGCCAGCGGCCATCAGGCCGGTTCGGCCCGCGAGCAGGCCGAGGCCGCCGTGCAGCAGGCGCAGGTGGCGCTGGAGCTGGCCCGGCTGAACCTGCAGCGCACCGAGGTGCGCGCGCCGGTGGATGGTTATGTCACCAATCTGGACGTGCGTGCCGGTGACTATGCCGCCACGGGCTCGCCGCGGCTGGCGCTGATCGACAGCCACAGCTACTACATCTACGGCTACTTCGAGGAAACCAAGCTGCCGCAGCTGCACGTGGGCGATGCCGTGGACGTGCGCCTGCTGGCCGGTGGCGTGCACCTGCCCGGCCAGATCAGCGGCATCGCGCGCGGCATCACCGATCGCGACAACCCGCGTGGCAGTGACCTGCTGGCCGACGTCAATCCCACCTTCAACTGGGTGCGGCTGGCGCAGCGCGTGCCGGTGCGCATCGCGATCGACACCAGCAAGCTGCCGCCGGACACCCTGATCGCCGCCGGCATGACCGCCACCATCGAGGTGCAGCCGCGCCAGCGCGACACGCATTGACCATCGGCGCAGGCGCCATGACGGCGGTTTTGCCATCATGGCGTCTGTTCCCGATGGCGATCCCATGAACCAGCCGACCATCAAGCGCGGCCTGAGCCGCCTGTTGCCCTTCGCACGTCGCCGTCGCGCCGTGCTCGAAAGCCTGCCGGCGTTCGCCATTCCCGCGGGCGCGATCGAGGTGCTGCCCGATCCGGCCGCCTTCCGGCAGACCCTGCTGCAGATGATCGGTGCCGCCACCCGGCGCATCGTGATCGTGGCGCTGTACCTGCAGGACGACGACGGTGGTCGCGAGGTGCTCGATGCGCTGCATGCGGCCAAGGCGCGCCGGCCGGAGCTGGATGTCACCGTCTTCGTCGACTGGCATCGCGCCCAGCGCGGGCTGATCGGCAAGCAGAAAAGCGGCGGCAATGCCGACATGTACCGCGATTACGCCCGCCGCCTCGGTCCGGGCGTGGCGGTGTACGGCGTGCCGGTGCAGGGCCGAGAGCTGTTCGGCGTGCTGCACCTGAAAGGCTTCGTGATCGACGACACCGTGCTGTACAGCGGCGCCAGCCTCAACGACGTCTACCTTGCGCGGCACGGACGCTATCGCCTCGACCGGTACCACCGGCTGCAGCATGCCGGGCTGGCCGATGCGATGGCCGGCTTCGTGCAGCGCCACTTCGCCGGCAGCGCGGCGGTGCACCGCCTGGACATCGGCACGCCGCCGGGCACGCGCGCGTTGCAGCCGGCGATCCGCGCGTTCCGCCAGCAATTGCAGGAAGCGGCCTATGTCGTGCCGCAGCAGCAACCCGGCGACGGCGAGGTGGCGGTGACCCCGCTGTGCGGCCTCGGCCGCAGCGGCAACCGGCTCAACCAGACCCTGCTGGAACTGCTGCATGGCGCGCGCGAGCGGGTGATCCTGCTGACCCCGTACTTCAACCTGCCGCGCCCGGTGCGCCAGGTGCTGGGCCAGTTGCTGCGGCGGGGCTGCCGCATCGACATCATGGTCGGCGACAAGGTCGCCAACGATTTCTACATTCCGCCGGAGCAGCCGTTCAAGTCGATCGGCCTGCTGCCGTACCTGTACGAAAGCAACCTGCGCCGTTTCGCCCGCGCGCACCGTCGCCAGATCGACAGTGGCCAGCTGAACATCCACCTGTGGCGCGACGGCGACAACAGCTACCACCTCAAGGGCCTGTTCATCGACGACGACCTGGCGGTGCTGACCGGCAACAACCTCAACCCCCGCGCCTGGGCACTGGATCTGGAGAACGGCCTGGTCCTGCGCGATCCCTCACGCCTGCTGCAGGCGAAGCACGAGCAGGAATGGGCCGCATTGCGCCGACATGCCACGCGCCTGGCCGATTACCACGCCCTGCAACTCCCGCAGAGCTACCCCCCGGAAGTCCGCCGCCTGCTGCGCCGGATCAAGCGGATCCGCCTGGACCGTCTGGTGAACAGGTTGCTTTGAGCCGGGAATGGGGAGTGGGGAATAGGGAGTGGGAAGAGCAACTGTGTCGCGTCGTGCGGGCTGTTCTCTCACCCTTCACTCCTCTCCACCCAATTCGCAAGAGCGTCGCCATGGGTATGCCCGCGGCTTTCTGCGCTGGTGCGCCACGGCCCGCACGCCTATTGTCGATAGCCGCAAAAGCAGGGGCATCGCCCGCGAGCGGGCTCCTACAGGTTCAGCACTGCCCGCGGCTTTTGCGTTGGTGCGCGGTGGCCCGCACGCTGTCGGGCGGTGCCCGACCTACGGGTTGCAAGCCGGGAATGGGAGGAGTCGCTGCGTCGCGTCGTGGGGGCTTTCTCTCGCTCCTCACTCCTCTCCACTCACTCCTCGATCTACGCGTCGAGATCCGGGATCAGCCGGCTTTCCAGCCGGGCGATGTGGTCTTTCAGCAGCAGCTTGCGCTTTTTCAGGCGGGTCAGGCGCAGTTCGTCGCGGCCGATGGTGCTGGCCAGTTGTTCGATCGCCGCGTCGAGATCGCGGTGCTCCAGCCTCAGCTCGGCGAGCAGATGGGCGATGTCGGCGTGATCCTGAACCAGCATGGCGATGACAACGGTTGGGATGATCGGCCTAGTCTAACGCCGAACCGGTCCGGGTCATGGTGACCCCGGGCCGCTACAATGGGCATTCCCTTTCGCGACCGGCCCCCATGTCCGCCCAGCCCGACTCCCCCCGCCCAACCGACGCCGAGGCCGACAAGCTGGCCCGTCGCCTGCGTCGCCAGGTGGGCCAGGCGATCGGTGATTTCGGCATGATCGAGGACGGCGACAAGGTGATGGTGTGCCTGTCCGGCGGCAAGGATTCCTACACCCTGCTGGACATGCTGCTGCAGCTGCAGGCGAAGGCGCCGGTGCGTTTCGAGCTGATCGCGGTGAACCTGGACCAGAAGCAGCCGGGCTTTCCCGCACACGTCCTGCCCGAATACCTCGCCGGCCGCGGCGTGCCGTTCCACATCATCGAGCAGGACACCTACAGCACGGTCACCCGGGTGATCCCGGCCGGCAAGACCATGTGCAGCCTGTGCTCGCGCCTGCGCCGCGGCTCGCTGTACACCTGGGCCGCGGCCAACGGCATCACCAAGATCGCGTTGGGCCATCACCGCGACGACATCCTGGCCACGTTCTTCCTCAACATGTTCTACCAGGCCCAGCTCAAGGCGATGCCGCCGAAGCTGCGCTCGGACGATGGCCGCCACGTGGTGATCCGGCCGCTGGCCTATTGCCGCGAGGACGACATCGCCGAATACGCCGCGCAGCAGCAGTTCCCGATCATCCCGTGCAATCTGTGCGGCTCGCAGGACAACATGCAGCGCAAGGCGGTGCAGGCCATGCTGGCCGACTGGGAGCGCCAGCAGCCGGGCCGCAGCGAGAACATCTTCCGCGCGCTGGCGCACGTGTCGCCGTCACACCTGGCCGATCGCCAGCTGTTCGATTTCAGTCTCGGCGGCGCGCCTGCGTGGTCGCCGGACTCCCTTTCATCTTCGTCAGACGAGTAACCGCCGTGTCCTTCTTTGCATCCGTTGAAATGGCTCCGGGCGATCCGATCCTGGGCCTGACCGAGACCTACCTGGCCGATCCGCGCCCGGGCAAGATCAACCTGGGCGTGGGCATCTACGTCGATGAGCAGGGCCGCATCCCGCTGCTGCCCAGCGTGCAGGAAGTGGAGAAGGCGCTGGCCGCCGAGGGCAAGCCGCGCGGCTACCTGCCGATCGACGGCCTGGCCGCGTACAACCGGCTGACCCAGGAACTGGTGTTCGGCAAGGGCTCGCCGCTGCTGGAGGCCGGCCGCGTGGCCACTGCGCAGACCATCGGCGGCAGCGCCGCGCTGCGCGTGGCCGCCGACGTGATCAAGCAGGTGGCCGGTGCCAACGCGAAGATCGCCATCAGCAACCCGAGCTGGGGCAACCACCACGTGGTGTTCCGCACCGCCGGCTTCGAGCTGCTGGACTACCGCTACTACGACGCGGCCACGCACGGCGTGGACTTCGCCGGCATGCTGGAAGACCTCGGCAAGCTGGAGCCGGGCACCGTGGTGCTGCTGCACGCGTGCTGCCACAACCCCACCGGCGTCGACCTTGACGTGGCGCAGTGGAAGCAGGTGATCGAGCTGCTGAAGGAGCGCCGCCTGCTGCCCTTCGTCGACATGGCCTACCAGGGCTTCGACCGGGGCTCCGAGGCCGATGCGGCGGCGGTGCGCCTGCTGGGCGAGTCGGGCATCGACGCCTTCGTGGTCGCCAATTCGTATTCCAAGTCGTTCTCGCTGTACGGCGAGCGGGTCGGCGCGTTGTCGATGGTCGGCATCGACCGCGACGAGGCGGCGCGGCTGCAGTCGAAGATCAAACAGGTGATCCGCACCATCTATTCCAGCCCGTCCACCCACGGTGCCGCGCTGGTTGCCGGCGTGCTCGGCAGCAGCGAGCTGCACGCGCGCTGGGAGCAGGAACTGGGTGGCATGCGCGGTCGCATCCACGCCATGCGTGCCGGGCTGGTCAGCAAGCTGGCAGCGCTGGGCGCCCCCGATTTCAGCTTCATCGACCGCCAGGCCGGGATGTTTTCCTACTCCGGCCTGAGCAAGGCGCAGGTACACAAGCTGCGTGACGAGCATGCAATCTATGCCCTGGACAGCGGCCGCATCTGCGTGGCGGCGCTGAACCAGGCCAACCTCGACACCGTGGCCGCCGCGATCACCGCAGTCTGCCGCTGATTCTTCACCGTCATCCCGGCGCAAGCCGGGATCCAGCGCCTCGTTTCACGCGGGGCGACGGATTCCCGGCCTCGACCGCGGCGCGTCCCATCACACCGGATACCGCATGTTCTTCCGCAATCTCACCCTGTTCCGTTTCTCCCCGGCGGTGGCCGCCGATCTCGAGCGCCTCGACGAGGCGCTGGCCGAGCACCGCCTGCGTCCCTGCGGCCCGCTGGAAATGTTCACCAAGGGCTTCGTGCCGCCGGTCGGCCGCGGCGAGGAGCTGCCACTGACCCATTCGGTCAAGCAGTGCACGCTGATGACCGTGGGCGGCGAGGACAAGCTGCTGCCCGCCGCGGTGATCAACGACGAGCTGCAGCGCAAGGTGCAGAAGATCGCCGAGGAAGAAGGCCGCAAGGTCGGCGGTCGCGAGCGCAAGCGGATCAAGGAAGACCTGCTCAACGAGCTGCTGCCGCGCGCCTTCGTGCGCAATTCGCGGATGTCCTGCTACGTCGACAAGCAAAACGGCTGGCTGGTGCTGGACACTTCCAGCCGCAAGTCGGCCGAGAACGCCTTGAGCCAGGTGCGCGAAGCGCTGGGCAGCTTCCCTGCCGTGCCGTTGGCGCCGGAGGAAGGCCCGCGCGTGCTGATGACCGACTGGCTGGCCACCGGCAACCTGCCGGCCGGGCTCACCCTGGGCGACGAGTGCGAACTGCGCGACCCGGAAACCACCACCGGCGCGATCGCCCGTTGCCGCCGCCAGGACCTGGACGCCGACGAGGTCAAGGAACACCTGCGCAACGGCAAGCAGGTATTCATGCTGGGGCTGACCTTCGACGACCGCATCAGCTTCGTGCTGGGCGAGGACCTGATCATCCGCAAGCTGAAGTTCCTCGACGTGGTGATGGACGAGCTGGGTGACAGCCACGACGACGCCCACGCCGAGATGGATGCCAGCTTTGCCCTGCTGACGCTGGAACTGGAGCGGTTGCTGGGCAAGCTGGAGGAGTGGTTCGGGCTGCCGCGTCCCACGGACGGCTGAGGCCGGAAGACCCATTCCCGTTCCGGCGGCCGGAGCGCCATACTTGGCGCCCGGCCTTCCATCGGGCCGGCTCCCTTTTCCACGATCGGCAATGGCCCGGGCACGAGCAGGCATGGCGCAACATCTGGAAGGCGATTGGCTGGAACTGGCCACGACCGGCGGCAGCATCATCCGGGTGCTGAAAACCGCCCACCCGCGCGCGCGCCGCATGCGCCTGACCGTGTCGCCCAAAGGGGCACGGGTCAGCTTTCCCACCGGCACCCATCCGGCCCAGGTCAGTGCCTTCCTGCGCAGCCACGCCGACTGGCTGGAGCAGAAGCTCGAAGAGCTGCACCTGACCACCAAGCCGTTGCCGCCGCTGCGGCTGGGCTATCCCTGCCGCTTCCCGCTGCGCGGCGAAGAGGTGGAGCTGGACTGGGCCGAAGGCCCCTATCCGAAGATCGAGCCGCATGCCGAGGGCCTGACCCTGGTGATCCCGCGCCCGCACACCCGCGCGTTGCCGATCGCCCGCGGCCTGATCGCCTCGCACCTGGAATCACTGATCCGCCGCGATGTCTCGCGCTGGCTGGCCAGCTACGTGCCGCAGCTGGGCCTGGCGCCCACCTCGCTGCGCATCCGCCCGATGAAAAGCCTGTGGGGCAGCCTGGACACCCGCGACCGCATCAACCTCGACCTGGCGCTGGCACTGGCCCCGCCGGTGGCGCTGCGCTACGTGCTGGTGCACGAGCTGTGCCACCTGAAAGTGCGCAACCATTCCCCGCGTTTCTGGGCGCAGGTGGGCAATCTGATGCCCGCCTGGCACGAACAGCGCGACTGGCTGCGCCAGCACGGCGCGATGCTGAAAGCCGAGCTGGACCGGCTGGTGGCGGATGTGGCGGATTGAAGCCGGGAGTGGGGAGCAGGGAATGGGGAATGGGAGAAGCGGCTTGCTCGCTGCTTGAGGTTTCGACCCCTTTCCCGATGCTGGCGGCATCACCGATGGAGGGCGCTCTCGCCCGCGGATACCGCCTTGCTGATGGTCGAGCAAGAATGATTTCCGCACGGCGTAGGGCGGGCACTGCCCGCGGCTCTTCCGCCAACCTCCACCCCGCGGCGCGGGCGGTGCCCGCCCTGCGGCGTCGGAGCAATCACGATGCGATTGCCGCGTGCCTTGACCCCTTTTCGCTGCTCAATGCGACAGCGCGAAGCCGGTGAGGATCTGGGCGGTCTGCTCGGGTTTCTCGACCATCGGCAGGTGGCTGCAGCCATTGAGAGTGCTGGCGCTGATCGCGCTGGCGGCGGTCAGGCCGTTGCGCAGGCTGTCCAGCGCGGAGCTGTCGATCACCTTGTCATCGTGGCACCACAGGCCGAGCACCGGCATGGTGAGCTGGCCCAGGCGGTTCTGCACGGCCATCGACTGGGCCGGATCTCGCTGGGTGGCCAGCTGGCGTTCGATGAAGGAGCGGTCATTGCGGTTGCGCTTGACCAGCACGTCGATGAAGCGGCCGGGCAGGTCCGGCGGCTGCACGAACAGCTGGGTGGCGACGCGCTGGTAGCCGGCGCGATCGTCGAACACGAAGGGACCGGTGGCGGCATCGTCGTCGAAGGCGTTGTGGCCACCCTTGAGGCCGGAGCTGTCGACCAGCGCCAGTGCCGCCACGTGTTCCGGATGGATGGCGGCGTATTCCGCGGCGACGGCGCCGCCGGTGCCGTGACCGACCAGGATGAAGCCCTGCAGGTTCAGTGCCTGCACGAAGGCGTCGAAGCGACTGGCCTGGCTGGCGATGTCGTAGTGGCCGTTGTCGTCACGCGAGGATTCGCCCCAACCCGGCAGATCCGGCATCACCAGGTGGAAGTGCGCGCCGAGCACCTTGGCGGTGTCCAGCCAGGTTTCCTTGTTGGTGCCGAAGCCGCCGGGCAGCAGCACGATGGTCGGGCCGTTGCCGCCTTCGTAGTAACTCCAGTGGGTGTCGCCGGCCTGGATCGCCTGCTTCTCCATGTGCGCGGCCATCGCCTGGCGGGTGAGATTCGCCTGCATCAGCCATTGCGGCGCGAACAGGTAACTGCCGCCCAGCACGATGACCAGCAACGCCGCCAGCCAGCCAAGGAACTTCAGGCGGCGCAACAGCATGCGCTTCCAGAGCGGGGTGTCGTGAGTGGTCGGTGTGGGCATGGCGGGTTTCATCGGAAAGAGGACATGCCCGCTCGGGGGAGCGGGCTGGAACTGTTCTCGTCATTCCTGCCTGCGCAGGGATGACGGGCTCTATTGCTGCTTGCCGGTTTTGGCGCGGGCCAGGATGCCTTCCACCGCGCCCTGGGTCAGCGGGTGGTAGCCGGGCTTGGCCTTGGCGTAGACCTGCTCGGCGAAGGCCAGGCCGTCCGGGGTCTTGGCGAAGGCGTGGTACAGCGGCAAGGTGAGGTAGAGCCGGCCGATCCGCACCATGTGCTCGGCGGCGGCATCCCACACGGCCTTGTCGCCGGCGGCGATGGCGTGGCTGTACCAGCGCATGCCGATCTCGGCGTTCGGCGTGCCGGTGAGCTTCCAGGCGGCGTCGAGCTGCTGCAGCTTGTCCAGCGGTGCCACGTCGGGCAGGCGGTCGAGGAAGTACATCCACTCCTGCGTGTTCCAGCCCTTGGCGTCGAGCTTGTCGGCGGCCAGCTTGCCGGCGAGGAAGTCGCTGCGTTCCTGGTCGATCGCGTTGAAGCGCGGCGAGTCCGGCAGCGGCGCATCCTTGGGGATGCCTTCGTCGTAGACCCAGGCCTTCACCTCGTCCCAGCTCATCTTGCCGGGGTATTTGTCGATCAGGTTGGCCTTCATGTAGTCCAGCATCTGCTCGGTGGTGATGCTGTGCCAGGCGAAGTGGGCGAAATAGCCCTTCAGGTAGGCGTCGAAGGTGTCGCGGCCGAAGCGCTGCTCCAGCGTGCGCAGGAACCACGAGCCCTTGTCGTAGGCCACGTCGGACAGCGCGTCGTCGCCGCCCAGGCCGTTCGGGTCGGGCGCCAGTTTCTGCGCGTTGGGGCGCATGCCGCCGATGCTCTTCTGCAGCGCGCGCGCCGACAGCAGCGCTTCCTCGTCGGCCAGCGCCTTGCCGTACACCGCCTCGGTGATGCGGCCCTGCACGTAGGTGGTGAAGCCCTCGTTGAGCCAGATGTCGCGCCAGGCGGCACTGGTCACCAGGTTGCCCGACCACGAATGCGCCAGCTCGTGCGAGACCAGCGAGACCAGGCTCTTGTCACCGACCAGCACGGTCGGCGTGGCGAAGGTCATGTCGGGGTTTTCCATGCCGCCGAACGGGAACGACGGCGGCAGCACCAGGATGTCGTAGCGGCCCCAGGCATAGGGGCCGTAGAGCTGCTCGGTGGTGGCGATCAGCTTCTCGGTGTCCTCGAACTCGTGCGCGGCCTTGGCCACCACCGACGGTTCGGCGTACACCGCCGAGCGCGGGCCGGTTTCCTTCGCCGCCAGGTCGCCGGCGCCGATCGCCAGCAGGTAGGACGGGATCGGATGCGGCTGGTCGAAGCGGAAATCACCGTCCAGCGGATGGTTGGCGTCGTTGATCGCGCTCATCACCACGCGCACGTCCTTCGGCGCGGTGACATGGGCGTCGTAGGTGAAGCGCACCGCCGGCGAATCCTGCAGCGGCACCCACGAGCGGGCGTGGATCGATTCGGACTGCGAGAACATGAAGGGCAGCTTCTTGTCCGCGGTCTGCTCCGGCGTCAGCCACTGCAGGCCGGAGGCTTCGGGCGAGGTGGAGTAGACGATGCGCACCTGCGCCGGTCGCTGCGGCGCGTCGATGGTCAGCTTGCTGCCCAGCTCCTTGTCGCGCGGCGCCAGCGCGTAGTGCAGCGCGGTGGTCTTGCCGGCGTCGTCCACGGCTTCGACTTTGGCGATCTTCAGGTCGCGGGTGTCCAGCACCAGCGACTTGGCCGCGGGGTTCTTCCAGTCCAGCTGCAGCGTGGCCTGGCCGTCGAGCTGCTTGTGCGGGAAGTCGATCGCCAGCTCCAGGTCCAGATGCTTCACCTGCACCTGGTCGGGCTGGGCGTAGGAATTGGGGTCGCCGGCATGGGCGGCCAGCGGCAGCAACAGGCTGCCGAAGGCGAGGGCGGGCAGAACACGCATGGGAAAGTCTCGTGTCGTGAAAACGTCGAGTATGCCATTGCCGTCATCGCCAGCCGCTTCGAACCGGATCGACCATGACTTTGTGCAGGGGCTTGCATGTGAAATGTAATGATATAACATTCCGCACCCTTCCCCCCTCCCACGACCGCTGCGGCGGTACCCACCGGGATCCGATCCGATGCGCAAAACCCTGCTTGCCCTTTCCCTGGCCACCTTGTTCGGGACCGCCCTGCCAGCGCTGGCGATTGCCGCGCCACAATCGATCGGTGCCGCCGATGCCGCACCGGCGGCGACGGTCGCCGATTCGGCTGACGCCGGCAACACCCAGAAAAAGAAGTCGGTGCAGGACCTGCAGGGCGTGGTGGTCAGTGCCGTGCCGATGGGCCAGGGCGTGGACCAGATCGTGCGTCCGACGGCGGTGTTGTCCGGTGCGCAGCTGGATGATCTCAAGGGCGTTTCGCTGGGCGAGACCGTGGCCAACATCCCCGGCGTGCAGAGCGGCGGCATGGGTACGGCGGTCGGCCGGCCGGTGATCCGCGGCCTCGACGGCCCGCGCGTCTCGGTGCTGGAAAACGGCCTGTCCTCGCAGGACGTCTCCAACGTCAGCCAGGACCATGCCGTCACCCTGGAGCCGTTTCTCGCCGACCAGATCGAAGTGCTGAAGGGCCCGGCCACCTTGCTGTACGGTTCCGGCGCGATCGGCGGCGTGGTCAACGTGGTCGACGGCCGCGTGCCCGAGCAGGCGCCGGACAACGGCTTCTCCGGCCGCGTCGAGGCTCGCCACGAGAGCGGTTCGGACGGCCATACCGGCATGTTCCGCGTCGACGGCGGCAACGACGCCTTCGCCCTGCATGTCGACGGCATGCAGCGTGACAACGACAGCTACGACATCCCCGGCGGCACCCTCGCCAACAGCCAGGTCAAGACCACCGCCGGCGCGGTCGGTGCCTCGATGCTGGGCGACTGGGGCTACCTCGGCCTGTCGGTTTCGCGCTTCATGGATGACTACGGCAGCCCGGCCGAACCCGGTGATCCGGCGGCGGGCGAAGACCCGGTCACGATCAAGATGGCGCAGACCAACTACAACCTCAAAGGCGGCCTGATCGATCCGTTCGCCGGCATCGCCAAGATCGACTTCAGCCTCGGCCATGGCGCGTATCAGCACGCCGAATACCAGGGCAACGTGCCCGGCACCGTGTTCACCACGCACAGCAACCAGGGCCGCCTGATCGTCTCGCATCAGCCGCTGGCCGGCTGGCAGGGTGCGGTGGGCGTGCAGACCGAGCACCGCCAGTTCGCCGCGGTGGGCGAGGAAACCTTCGTGCCGGCAACCACCACCAAGGACGTTGGCGTGTTCGTCACCGAACAGCGCGAGTTCGGCCCGGTGAAGCTGGAACTGGGTGCCCGTCGCGACAAGCAGAGCAGCGAGCCGGAGTACGGCGCCAAGCGCGATTTCTCGCCGACCAGCTTCTCCGCCGGCGCCTCCTGGCGCGTCGCTGATGCCTGGCACCTCAGCCTGAACCTCGACCGCGCCCAGCGCGCCCCGGCCGAGGAGGAACTGTTCGCCAACGGCCCGCACGAAGCCTCCGCCACCTACGAGGTCGGCAACGCCAACCTCGGCATGGAAACCTCCAACCAGGCCGAACTGGGCCTGCATTTCCACGGCGACCTCGTCGAAGGCAAGGTGGCCGTCTACTACAACCGCTACAAGGACTTCATCTACCTGGCCGACACCGGCCGCATCGAAGACGACCTGCCGGTGCGCGTGTGGTCGCAGGCCGACGCCAACTTCCGCGGTGCCGAAGCCGAAGCCACCTTCCATCTGGCCAGGAACCACCACGGCAACTGGGACCTGCGCGTGTTCGGCGACACCGTGCGCGCCAACCTCACCGACGGTCGCGGCAACGTGCCACGCATCCCCGCCGGCCGCCTCGGCGCCGAAGCCAGCTGGACTGCCGACGAACTGCGCGCCAGCCTGGGCGCGGTGCGCTACATGAAGCAGGACAAGACCGCCGAGTTCGAAACCGACACCGCCGGCTACACCCTGGTCAACGCCCACTTCGCCTGGACCTTCCACGACGACGACCGCAGTCAGTGGGAAGCCTTCGTCGACGGCAACAACCTCACCAACCAGCTCGCCCGTCCCGCCACCTCGCTGTTCAAGGAACTGGCCCCGCTGCCGGGTCGCAACGTCTCGGTGGGCGTGCGCGCGTACTTCTGACGCGTTGTTTCATCGCGTATGCCGAGGGCCGGGACGCATGTTCCGGCCCTCTTGCGTGGGGGAGGGCGGGGCCAGGCATGCGCCGTCAGCATCAGGTACATTCGCACGGCAGGGTTGCGGTAAAGGCCTTCGCCGCTTTTCCGTCCTGAGGCCTTGCGATTCCGTTGAGGGAGTCCACCGCATGACAAACCGCTTGGCCATCCCCTTGCTGCTGTCCATGGCCCTGCTGGCCGGCAGCTTGCCTGTGGCAGATGCGCATGCCGCTGACCATTCCGCTTCCGCATCATCCGAACCGATCAGGTCGCGCGCTGCGCTGGATGCCTACCTGTCCGCGCATGCCGGCACGCTGACCCCGCTGGATCTGCTGCCGCCGCGTGCTCGCCAGCGCTTTCTCGACAGCCTGGCATTCGGTGCCGGGGGACTCGGGGGCTTCAGCACGCAGGAGTTGGCAACGGAACTGACTCCGGACGAAATCGAACAAGTCCTGGCCCTGTTCGATGCGGCCGGATATGCCGGTGTGGTTTCGTCGCGCAATGCAGACCACCCACCGTCCTGGCGCGGCAAACCGGTCGAGCCGGGCATCGGCGAAACCGGCTACGCCGCGTTGCTCGCGCTGGCGGACGCCAGCGACTCTGACAACTCCAAGCTGGAGCAGCGCTACCAGTCGCTGTTCGGCGACTTGCCGGCTTCCCCCGAGCGGATGCAGGCCTTGCCCGAGCGTGAGCTGATCTATCTGTTGCGCGCGACCACGCTGGTGGCGTTCACCTCGCATTCGCCGGACAGCGCTGACCGCGTGCATGCCGTGGTGTCGGCGATGGAGGCCCGTGGCATGGCGCAGCCCGGGGATATCCGCGATGCGTACAACGGCCTGCTCAAGGCGCGGCGCTTCGTCGATGCCAGGCGCTATGCCGACGAACACCCCGAGGCCGATTTGCCCGCGATGCCGGCCTTCGTCGACACGCTGAAGGCCAACCCGCCCGCCTTCAGCGTCTGGGCGCCGGCTGACGATGGCGCCACGCTGGTCCGCACCGCACTGGATACCGACCCGCTGCAGATCCTGGTGACCGCGGGCTGCCATTTTTCCGAAGACGCCGCCGCCGACATCGCGAAGGATCCCGTGCTGGGTCCGATCTTTGCTCGTCATGCCCATTGGCTGCTGCTGCCTCCCGGCATGGAGGACCAGGAGGCCGTGCGCGACTGGAACCGCCGCTTCCCGACCGCGCCGGCCCTCCAGCTGTACGACCGCGGCGAGTGGACCTTTTCCAAAGCATGGGAAATGCCCACCTTCCTGGTGATCCGCCATGGCGAGATCGTCGATCAGGTTTCCGGCTGGGCCGGCGCGGACACGGAAAGCCGCACGAATCTGCTGGCCGCGCTCAGGCGGACTGGCCTGGCGGACTAGCTGTGGCGTGGTTGCCCGGGCGTCCGGAATGAACGAAACCAGCTGTTGCTCGTGACCAGGTGTGAAAAGGGCAAGCCATCGGTTCCCGCCGCCACCACCGCCATCTATGCTTCCGCCATCTGACAGGACGTGGAAGCTGATCGATGTCGAATGCCTTGTTCGCCGGACTGCGCCGGATGACCAGCCGGGATCCGCATGAGGTGGGGCGGGTGGCCAGTGCGCTGGAGCTGTTGTACGACCTGACCTTCGTGATCGCGGTGGGCATTGCCGCCAGCCACCTGGCCGAGACGGTGGCCGGGGGGCATGTGGGATTGGGGTTGCTGGGCTTTGCCTTCGCGATGATGGCCACCTTCATCACCTGGATCAATTTCAGTTGGCTCAATTCGGCTTTTGACGTTGATGACTGGATGCATCGGGTGCAGATCCTGGTGCAGATGGCCGGCGTGGTGTTGCTGGCGATCGGGCTGGATGCGATGTTCGATTCTCTGCAGTCCGGCGGACGGATGGACATCCGTTTGCTGGTGGCCGGTTACGTGGTGATGCGGGTGAGCCTGGTGGCGATGTGGGCGCGCATCGCGGTGCAGGTTCCGGAGCATCGCGGCGTAGCGCTGCGCAACATCGTCGGCATCCTGGTGGCGCAGGTGGGGTGGGTGATTCTGGCGATCGTGGCGCCGGTGCGACTGCCGTTTTTTCTGATGGTCGTGCTGCTGGGAGTGTTCGAGCTCCTGATCCCGCTGTTCGCGCAGGGCGCAGCCGGCTCCACGCCATGGCATCGGCACCACATTGCCGAGCGCTATTCGGCGTTCGCCATCATCACCCTCGGTGAGGGTGTGGTCGGCACGGTGGAGGCGGCGCGCGAGGCGCTGGCCGGTCACGGCAGCAGTTGGACAGTGGATGCCGGCCTGCTGGTGGCGATCGGTCTGGGCGCCACCTTCGGCCTGTGGTGGACGTATTTCCTGGTGCCATTCGGCGAGTATCTGCACCACCGGCCTGGGCGCGGCTACGTGTTCGGCTACGGCCATGTGCCGGTGCTGATGTCGATCGCCGCCACCGGCGCCGGCATCCACATCGTCGGCCTGTACATCGAGCACCACTCGGTGCTTGGCCCGGTGGGCACCGCACTGGCGCTGGTGATTCCGCTGGCATGCTTCCTTGCCGCCCTGCAAGCGGTGCTGGCCGGGATGCGCGCGCCGGGCGTGGTCGGCGGCCGATGGTTGTTGCTGGCGTTCGCTTTGCTGGGTCTGTCCGTGCTGCTGACCGTGCTCGGCGTACCGGTGTTGCTGGCGTTGCTGGTGGCGGTGACCGCGCTGTTCGTGCCGGTGATCGGGGAGGAGATCAGCCGTTGCCGGCAGTGAGGCAGCCCGGCCGCTCGTGACACGCGGAACACCGCGCCCTCGCAGGAGCCCGCTCGCGGGCGATGCTTTTCAGCTGGGGCGCACCTCTGCGGCGATCAGGGTGTTTCCATCGGCGTGGCGGCGGTCTTCACGTTGCCGTGCGGATAGCCGTCGCTTCGCAAGAGCATCGCCCGCGAGCGGGCTCCTACAGGGTGTGCGTGGGGTGGTGTTTGAATGCCGATCCGGCACCCGAAGCATCCCCGGCTTGTAGGAGCCCGCTTGCGGGCGATGCTTTTGCTTTTGGCGGATTCGGTGAATTCGGGATTCGGCGTGGAGAGCATCGCCCGCGAGCGGGCTCCTGCAGGGGGTGTGCGGAGGCGGGGCGGTCTTGAATCGCGGTCCGGTATCTGACGCGTCGCTGGGAGACGCGGGCGATGCCCGCCCTACGGCAATTCCCTTGCCGAGTGGGGGTCGCCTGAATACGGGTGCACGGTGGACAGGAAGCCGGGCTGTGCTTCGACGCGGTCGAGCCAGGCGTGGATCGCGGCGCAGGCCTGGAGCGACAATCCGGCTTCTTCGGCGCGACTGGTGTACGCGAACAGTGCCATGTCGGCAATGGTGTAGCGATCGCCGGCAATGAACGGGCGAGTGGACAGTTCGGATTCGAGGATGTCCAGCGAGTGCCGAGCCTTGCGGTGGAAGGCTGCGACCACTTCGGCCGGGCGTCGGGACAATTTTCCGGTCAGGGTCCAGTAGCGCAGGCTGCCGATCACCGACTCCACCCGTTCCTGCTCGAAGTGCAGCCACTGCTGCACTTTGGCGCGTTCAAACGGGTCGGCCGGCAGGTAGGGCGTGCCATCGGCAAGATAGGCGAGGATCGCATTGGACTCGGCCAGGGCGCGGCCATCATCCAGCTGGATGGCCGGCACCGTACCGGTGGGGCTGAGGCGCAGGAAGGCCTCGCTGCGGCCTTCGCCCTCGAAAATGCTGATGGTCACCGTGTCATGGGGGAGGGCAAGGTGGTTCAGCAGAAGGCGCACCTTCCAGGCGTTCTGCGAAGGCGGATAGTCGAACAGGGTCAGCATGGGGCGGCTCCGGTGGTGGGCCGCCATGCTGGAAGAGGATGAGCATGTCCGCCTTCCGTTTCCTGCGATGGAAAACCCTGGAGCATGGCTGGGAGATTGCCCGCTGCACCGCCCAAGGAGTGGCGAGGTCTCACGCGCAGGGTGGCGACGTTCGTTGCGCGTGGCGTTTCATGTCGGGTGTCGCCAGACCCGCGTCGGGCGTGCGGCAGCGGCAATGGCGGGCAGTGCCTGCCCCGCGCTTGCCATCGGGGGTCAGACGTAGCGGTCGGCCAGTTTGTCGGTGGCCTGCACCAGTTGGTCGACGATCGCCGGGTCGGCGGCGCTGTGGCCGGCGAGTACCACGTGCAGTTCGGCTTCGGGCCAGGCCTGGCTCAGGTCGTGGGCGCTCTTCATCGGACAGATGATGTCGTAGCGGCCGTGCACGATGGTGGCGGGAATATGGCGGATGCGGTCGATGTCGCGCAGCAGCTGGTCGGGCTGCAGGAACATCGCGTGGCGGAAGTAGTGGGCTTCCATCACGGCCAGGCTGACCGCGTTGTGCGGGTCGTCGAAGTCGCCGCCGGCATCGGGGTCGTGGATCAGCGTGGTGCTGCCGCCTTCCCAGGCGCTCCAGGCACGGGCGGCGGCGATGCGGGTGGCCTCGTCGTCACCGGTGAGGCGGCGCCAGTAGGCTTCGAGCATGGAGTCGCGCTCGGCCTCGGGGATGAAGTCGAGGAAGCGCGCCCAGCGTTCGGGGAAGATCTGCGAGGCGCCGCCGTCGAGCTCGTTGAACCAGCGCAGTTCCGGCTCGCGGGCCAGGAAGATGCCGCGCAGCACCAGGCCCAGCACGCGCTCGGGATGGGCCTGCGCGTAGGCCAGCGACAGCGTGGAACCCCACGAGCCGCCGAACACCACCCAGCGTTCGATGCCGAACTGCTCGCGGATGAGCTCGATGTCGGCGATCAGGTGTGCGGTGGTGTTGTCGGTCAGTTCGGCGAACGGCGTGGAGCGGCCGGCACCGCGCTGGTCGAACAGCACGATGCGGTAGCGCGCCGGGTCGAAGAAGCGTCGGTGGTAGGCGGCGATGCCGGCGCCGGGGCCGCCGTGCAGGAACACCACCGGCAGCCCGTCGGGGTTGCCGCATTCCTCCACGTGCAAAGTGTGCAGCGCATCCACCGCGATGCGGTGGGTGCGGTACGGCTCGATCTCGGGATACAGCTGGCGCATTGGTGGATCCTCGGTATCAGTCGAACTGCAGCGCGGCGGTGAGGTCGCCCGGCGGCGGGCCGCCGGCGGCGATCATCGCGTTCTCGCGCAGTTCCAGCCCCGGCAGCTTCTTCAGGCCGAAGCGGCGGGTGATGAAGCGCAGGATCGAGCCGGTGTCGTAGATGGTGTGGTCGACGTGGCCCTTCTTGGCGAATGGCGACACGATCAGCGCCGGAATGCGCGTGCCCGGACCCCAGCGGTCGCCCTTGGGCGGTGCCACGTGGTCCCACCAGCCGCCGTTCTCGTCCACCGTGATCACCACCAGCAGGTTCGGCCACAGCGGGCTGGCCTGCAGTGCCTCGACCACCTTGGCCAGGTGCCGGTCGCCGGCCTCGACGCTGGAGTAGCCGGCGTGCATGTTCAGGTCACCCTGCGGCTTGTAGAAGCTCACCGGCGGCAGCGTGCCGGCGGCGATGTCGGCAAGGAAATGATTGCTGTCGGGGCTTTCGCCCAGGCCGCCATCGCGCAGGTGCTGCCGGCGTGCCTCGGTGCCGGGAGCGAGGTTGCGGAAGTAGTTGAACGGCTGGTGGTGGATCTGGAAGTTCGGCCGCTGCGGGAACTGCTCCGGATCACCGTCGCCGTGGCCGTCCAGCGCGGCCTGGAAGCCGCCGCCGTACCAGGCCCAGTCGATGCCGGCCTGCGACAGCGCATCACCGATGTTCAGGTGGATCTGCGGCGGCAAGGTGCTGGGGTTTTCCGGGTCGGCCAGCTGCGGGTTCTGCTTGTCCTGGCTGAAGGCCGGTGCATACGGCGGGCCCATCGTGTTGACCGCCCAGAAGTCCGGGGTCAGCGCGTCGCGGGCGGCGAAGTGCGGGCGACCTTCCATCGCGCTGGCCGGGGAGTGCTCCTCCAGCACCGGGCGGATGCCGGTCGGATCATCGCCCTCGACCCGGGCGATCTGGAACTTCGCCGGGCTTTGGTCGGCATCGGGGTAGTACGGCGGCTGCGCGGCGATCAGGTACTGGTGGTTGAGGAAGGAGCCACCGAAGGCACCCATGAAGAAGTTGTCGCACAAGGTGTACTGCCGGGCGATCTGCCACAGCTGCAACTTCTCGGCGCCTTCGGCGTAGTGGCCCATGGTCAGCGCGCCGTTGTTGCCCCAGGCGACGAAGCCGTCGTTCTTGCCGCCGTTGATCTGCAACTGGTTCTCGTAGAAGCGGTGCACCAGGTCGCGGGTGACCAGGTTGTACGGCAACGGCTTGCCGTCCGGCGTTTTCAGTGCGAACGGCTGGTTCGGCAGGCCGGTGATGGCGTCCTGCCCGATCAGGTAGTGCTGGCCATCGAGCGTCTGCTCGTGGGTGGTCAGGCCACCCCAGATCGGCGGCAGGGTGGCCAGCTCGCTGCCGTCGCGGTCGCGCTGGCGGTATTCGGGCGAGTCCAGCGCCTTCAGCGGCCGGGCCAGCCCGGGGAAGCCGGCGAACAGGTTGTTGAAGCTGCGGTTCTCGGCGAACAGCACCACCACGTGCTGGATGTGCTGGCGCAGCTTGGCGTCCAGCGCGGCGTCGGCGGTGTCGTTGCCGGTTGTCGTGGCCGGCGTCTCGCCCTTGCCGCAGGCACCGAGGCCGAGGGCGGCGCCGGCGAGGGCGATGCCGCCAAGCAGGCGGCGGCGTTCGGGATTGGCGGGCGCCGCATCAGGGCGGGCGGGCTGCTGGTCGACAGGTTTTCCGGTCATTGACTCGTTCTTCGGGAAAGAGGGTGGGCCGCTGGCGGCCCGGCATCAGCTTCCGATCATAGGACGCCACGGCGCGAACCAGAATGCCGTGCCCGAAACAGCTCGTCCAAAGGGCGGGGCCGGGCGCTTGGCTTCCTTGCCCGTCGCTCGCAGAATGCGTGCCTTCGCCCCGCTGGAATCCCCGATGGAACCCGTCGAACGCCTCGATGGCCGCGCCCTGCTGGCCATCGCGGTCGCGTTGCTCACCTGGTCGTCGGCCTATGCCGCGATCGCCTACGTGCTGCCGTCGTTCACGCCGGGCGAGATCGCCTTTGCCCGGCTGCTGGTGGGCTCGCTGTGCTTCATCGCATTGCTGCGGGCGAAGAAACTGCCGCTGCCGCGTCGCAGCGACTGGCCGCGCACGGCATTGATGGGCGTGATCGGGTTGACCGTTTATCAGCTGTGCCTGAATTTCGCGGAGACGCGGATCGCCAGCGGTACGGCCTCGATCGTGATCTCGCTGGTGCCGGCGGCGACGGCGGCGCTGTCGGCATGGTGGCTGCGCGAGCGCCTGCCGCTGCGCAACTGGATGGGCCTGGGCGTGGCGCTGGCGGGCACCGTGCTGGTGGTGCTGGCCAGCGGCAAACGGGTGGAGTTCGATCCAAAGGCCTTGATGGTGCTGGTGTGCGTGATGGCCACGGCCACCTATTTCGTCGGCGTGAAGCCGGTGCTGGCACGCAACGGTGCGCCGGGCGTCACCGCGCTGGCGTTCTTCGCCGCCACGCTGGCCGCGCTGCCGTTCGGCTGGAACCTGCCACAGGCACTGGCCAGCGCACCGTGGCCGCATATCGCCGCTTTGCTGTGGCTGGGCCTCGCGCCGACCTTCATCGGTTATCTGGCCTGGAACTGGGCGGTGAGCCATGCCTCGGCATCCAAGGTCAGCAGCTTCATCTACCTCTCGCCGCCGATCGCGCTGCTGATCGGCTGGATCTGGCTGCACGAAGTACCTGGCGTGCTGGTGCTGCTGGGCGGCGCCATCACCATCGGCGGCGTGGTACTGGCCAACCTGCGCAAACGCCCCAAGCCCACCAACCCGCTGTAGGAGCCCGCTCGCGGGCGATGCTTTTGGGCTTGCGCAGGGGGCGGGGAATAGGGAATCGGGAATCGCAAAAGCAAAAGCAAAAAGCATCGCCCGCGAGCGGGCTCCTACAGGGGGGGGGCTTTCGGTGGGTTGGTCTGCTGGCAGGTTGGTGATGCCGAAGTCGATCGCCACGGTTGCTGGGTGGCGCCATCATCCTCGTCGGCGCGGTGCGCAACCAACCCGCTGCAGGAGCCCGCTTGCGGGCGATGCCTTTGGGCTTGCGCAGGGGGCGGGAATAGGGAGTCGGGAATCGCAAAAGCAAAAGCATCGCCCGCGAGCGGGCTCCTACAGGGGGGCTTTCGGCGGGTCAGTCTGCTGGCAGGTCGGTGATGCCGAAGTCGATCGCGACGGTTGCTGGGTGGCGCCATCATCCTCGTCGGCGCGGTGCGCAACCAACCCGCTGTAGGAGCCCGCGCGCGGGCGATGCTTTTGGGCTTGCGCAGGGGGCGGGGAATAGGGAATCGGGAATCGCAAAAGCAAAAGCAAAAAGCATCGCCCGCGAGCGGGCTCCTACAGGGGGGGGGCTTTCGGTGGGTTGGTC
>Ga0222426_100384_pt1 | contig 32282 bp, 28 predicted proteins | sample 2B50Ametagenome_FD_180087 | JGI IMG/M metagenome (GOLD analysis project Ga0222426, IMG submission 180087) | Enriched microbial communities from leaf-cutter ant dump, University of Wisconsin, Madison, United States - 2B50A (version 2) | ecosystem: Environmental > Terrestrial > Nest > Insects nest...
CTCGTATTTTTCTAACGGCTATTGTTAAAATAAAACACAATATTGCATCTTCAAGCGAATGTGGTATTGAAATTATATTATTACTGTCATCGGGTTGCGGTGAGCGTGTTTGCTGTTTGTAAAAAGAATAATCTTCACCATATCTTCCTGTTAGTTCTTCACATTCTAAAAAGGTCTCTTCATCGGCAACAAACTTAACTGCCTCTTTTGCCTGTTCATCATATCTTTCCGGGAAATGCCGTTCTGTATCTGAAATCTCCTTGATCAGAAAGTTAAAATTATCTTTAATAGTCGGGTCAATATCAAAAAAGTATTTGGGGCCTATATAATTTGGAGGTGGATCTAGATGCCGAACAAAATTGTCCGGGAATAAATTATCACTCAAAAGTATCTCATATCCAGCATAGCACCACATTCCCTCAATATTATCATCTTGGAGTATATTGGCAAAGGGCGTAGCAGTATAAGCTACATAAGATTTCTTTTTAAACAGACCTAGGATACCTCGGATAAGACCGTTAATAGTTGTAGCATCTTCATTGTCATTTAAATATCCATTACCATTTAAAGTAGCATTATCCGCTTCGTCATCTACTATAAGTAAATTAAAATGGTCCACATCCACAGCATATAAATCCACTTTTTCTTTAAGAAATCGAAAAATATTCAAAAGACAATCCTTATTTTTTTTGGACACCAAGAGCGTTTGTAGATTTCCAATACTGCTGTCAGCGCCAAGCGCAGTTGCATTAAAATCCGAAGCTACCGTGGTTAGTGAACGGATGCTATTAACACCCAACACATTGTCACTTGTAACAGTATTCACTCCTTGGTTTACTTCACAGATTCCTAAATCTTCGTTTAATCTTCTCTGAGTCTGCGCTCGCAGGTCTTCTGTAATACCGGTGAGTACAATAACCATATCGAAGCCGATATCATAGGCTGAATTTATAACGGCATTAAAATTGGTTGTTTTCCCGGACTGAACATTTCCCACGACCATCCCTTTCACAAACTGCGCCGACGGATTATTTGGATTGTGAACTCTGGCAATAACGTCCAAAGAAGAAGTTGCAATCCCATGGACATTTTCAAGGGAATATTTCTTCCTATTTTTTAAAAAATACAGGAAACGCCCCCATCGCGTACTAGGGAACCTCTTGATAAACTCTAGATCAGAATTGAATACACTCATCATTTCCGCCTCCTTTAACCAAGTCCCATCAAGTGGATCAAAAACAGCAACCTCACTTTCATTCGCGTAATCGTCAGGCACAAAGGTATAGTAGGTTCTCAGATATCTTGTTAATGTTGAAAAATAATTGTCATAACTTTCACCGGAACCTAATACTTCAAGGATTGTATTATATTTATCTTCAAATTCGATTTTAACCTGTTCAAGATTACTAATAAACAATCGATTATTTTGAGCAGCCTTTAACTCTCTCAATCGGCCCTCTATTTTAACTTGAATATCCATAATTTTTAATTTTTTAAATTTTCTATATCGAAGTCTGACAATCCTATTTCCTTTAACTTTCTGACCTCTTCATCTGTAAATTTATCTTTCCTAGTTTTAGGCAAGTCCTCAATCTCTCCATTATCGTTATCGACATGAGTATTTAATACTTTCATAATTTCAAGAAGGTAATTCCGTAGTATCTTTTTGTTTGTCTTACTCATAACGCTGTCCAAAAGACTTTTATAGATTTGATTGTTTTCGTTGACAGAAAAGTATACTCCAGTTTGATCGATATGACTATTTAAGATACTCTCCCTTTTAATTTGGGGATCGGAAAATAATGTTTTTACTGACCGCTGAAAATATACAGCCTTTGACTGAGCCGAGAGTTCTCTTACAATTTCTAGTATCTGTTTAGAAAATTGTTGTGGGATACGCATCATAGATTTTGCGACATTAATCTCAAACAATTTATCATGTGTATTATAGATATCAATCTTGAGCCGCGCTAATTTTAAATGCTGCTGTCTTCGCTGTAGTCTAGCCCATCCACCAAAACAGATTAATCTATCTTCTCGATATAGGTATATACCTTCCATGTCCGATAGAGTTCTGTTTCCGATAACCCACTGTTTTAATCCATTGCCGCTTTTGTATTTTAGAACTGTGTAAGGTAAAATGAACCCTTGAACTGAAAACCGCTCATCCTTATAGAACCTTACCTTTTGCATTCTTGACATGTCATCTGGAAAGGGATCAAAACCACGGAGATCAACATTTCCAATAGTAATTCTGATTGAAGATCTGTCCAGAAATCTATGAAAAACAAGAGATAGGTAGCCTATTGTTTCTTCCATAAGATGCTGATCTAATAAAGTCACATTATCATATTTAAATAGATCTTCCCATACGATTAAAGTGCTTAGATTTAGCGTTGAATTTAGATTAGCCTCAGATTTTCGCTGGTTGAATGCTGATAAGTATTGTTCGATTTCATTATTATCCAATTTTTTCAGATTCCAATCCTCTTCTAAATACTTCAGATCCCAGCAATAAGCGCAGTATTGATCCTGATTTTCTATTTTTGAAATCACGGTCACCTTCCTTGCTTGAGAAAATGATGCAGTTTTGAGGCCCAAACCAAATCGTCCCAAGTCTTTTGATAACCTAGCATTCTCCATCGATTGGCTAGGCATTCGTAAAGCTTCTAAAAGTGTGTTGTCAGACATGCCATCTCCGTTGTCCGCAATGAACATACAATGATTCCCATGCATCATGCCGGAGACTAGATTCACTTCAGACGCTGATGATGTAATCGAATTATCTATTAAATCTGCTAAAGCGCTTTCCAACGTATAACCTTGTTCAGCGATTGACTTTATAAAAATTGATGGTTTTGGTCTTAAATTAATAAAGGTCATTACAGTTAAAAATTATTTAGTTTAATGTCCCATAGCCAATCATTGGCAAAATTCACGACAAAGAGAAAAACCCTTTCCTCTATTATCAAAGAAATCACAGTATGACTATATAAACAATAAATTAATATTCAGGCTATCGTAAATAAAATGCATTACACTTGGATCACCAACCCTTTAATATATACTTAATAAAATAGCTTAATTTAAGGCAACTATACTTCCAAAGAATATTTCTAATGTTTTTTAAGCTGACTTTTGTACGCAATATAGTTAATTCTGAATTATAAAAAAATCATTTCAGATCTACGTTTTTACTAAAAACACTTTACATAAAGAAAACATCCTTATTTTCAGCGAATAAAGTAATTGTAAAAAATCACAATACTTTCTAAAAAGGTCATAATTTATATGAGTGGGCGATAATAATGGAAAATAAACTAAAGAAACATCATTTTTGTTGCTATCGTTTAATATCAATTGCAATTGATATTAAACGATATTGATGAATAAAAGATTTGCTTTATTTATATGATAAATATATTTTTTGCAGAACTTATACGATGTTAAGACATATTTCTCCTGTTAAATTTTACAAATCCACGATTGAATTACTCTTATACAGGTCGGGAAGAAACTTAGACTTTACGCGAAACTGACTTCTGCGTTTTACAAGGGGTTTATCGGATGAAATGTGCTCCATTTTAATTCCGGGGTCATAATATATGTCTCCCCTATTCATAAGAGAAAGGAAAAACTGAAAATCAGTTTGTTCACCGAGTATCAGTCTATTCCCAAAACTATACTGTAGGTCCTCTTTCTTTAATGAAATAGATGGCACATAACAAGCTTGGTTGTGTTTTCTATTCCAATGTTTAAGCATGGAAGTAAAATCCCATGCAGCAGCTTCATTCCCTTGTTGATCAATCAAAGCAATTTTACCAGCTGTATTCCTGATTTTACCACTCTCTTTATCAAAACCAATGAGTTCCATTGTCAGCCCAGTAGTCGAGTGTGGTATATCTACTTTATGAATTCCACCAAAATTAAGGCGGTCTTCTCTCCCCATCTTGTCCGGATAGCCATATTTTCTCAGAAAGGATTTAACCCCGTCAGATTTATAAAACCCTGAAGTAGGCTCGGGCGTCATTAGTGTTATTACTGAAGACTCGATCCGAGAGAAATTTGATACGGCAAATTGTTTGATTTCCCAGCCTAAGTAATCGGGTTCGGAGTAACCATTAGGAGTTATGCCAAGCTCTGCCTCAAGCGTATATCCCCCACAATTAGAAGCGTTACAGGGTAGAATTAATCCATTGCTGTCAAGCCTTTTTGAAACAACCCAGCCCAATTGATGAATCCGACGCATTTCATTAATGAGTTTCTCCCTACTATTTTTCAATTTAGACAGCTCCAGCACTTGAAAAACCCCATTTATAGCTTTATCAGCAATCTGATTAAACTCATTCGCTATTTGGCTATTAACATCACTCACATAACCAAGAATCTTTCCCCCCTTTGTTACACCAAGAAAAAGTAAACGCCCCCCAGTTCGTTGGGTCATCAATGCTGATGGTGCTTTTTGACACCTTTTTAGAAAGCCAGAAAAACGAACTTCAGGATATTTAGGATAAAGTATAAGTTGCGCATTAGGCGCCACATTCAAGGTTCCGTCATTCGCTATCCATGAGAAATCGATGGATGCTTTAAATCTTTCACGATTCCAATCACCTGCCTCCTCATTTATTATGGTTGTTATTGGCAATAAATTCAGAACTTCGAAACTACCTCCAAGATATACCTGATTTTTAGAATTGTCATTTGGTGATAATGTTTTGACGAAAAGTTTTTCGCACTGATTTGTTTCAAATAACTTCTTTAATTGATCTAGATTGTTCATAAGTAATCAAAGTATGTTTTAGTTGTTTGCCAATTACTTGGATGAGAGGCATAACGACCGAATTACCAAATTGTTTGTAGGCTTGATTATCTGAAACTGTAATTTTGAAGCTATGATTGGGATCGTCACAATTGATAGGATATATTGGATATCCCTGTAAAGCAGCACATTCTGCTGGCGTCAGTCTCCGCGGATTAATTCCATACTGAGGAACCAAAATTTCAGATCCATCTTTATAATAACGAGCACTTAACGTACGCGTAGTGGAATCGGGGGTGATTGTACCAAAACCGAAGCCATTACCTTTCTCCTTATGCTTCTTGGCGTAATCCTGCAAATATTGCCAAAGCTTATCGCTCAGCGTGTATTTTGAATCCACTTCTCCTTGTAAAATAGCTCCTACCTTAGGTTTTGATTCAGGAAGTGAAATTCCATCAAAATCAAAATGAACGTCTTCTCCATAGCGCTGTTTATCAAATCCGATCATGAACGTACGCTCACGATGCTGCGGAACATAATAGCTTCCGTCAATCACCCTAGAATCGAATGAATATCCCAAATCCAAGATAGTTTGTTTAATTACTTTAAATGTATTACCCTTATCATGGGAAACTAAATTTTTAACATTTTCTAGAAAAAAAGCTTTCGGACGGTGAGTACTCAGGATTTCTGCGATATGGAAAAACAAATTTCCTTGTTTCACATCATCAAAACCGTGACTTCTTCCTAAACTGTTTTTCTTGGAAACACCTGCAATTGAAAATGGCTGGCAAGGAAATCCTCCACAAAGTATATCAAATTTTTTTGGAATAAACTCCTTGGTTTTCTCCAGTGTTATATCACCAAAAGGAACTTCTCCATAATTTGCAAAATAAGTTTTTTGCGCATATTTATCATATTCGGAGCTAAAAACACATCTGCCGTTATTATTTTGAAGAGCCATACGAAATCCTCCAATTCCAGCGAAAAGATCGATGAATGTAAACTCTTCAGTACCTGATTTAGGTCCATGGAAAGGAATACAATTCAGATCAAACAGCTCATGCTGGATCGCCTGGTAACATTCATGCACATCTGAAAATCCCATCTGATCCAACACATTTTCGATTTTATCGTTGTAGATTTCATCACCAGTAACATGATAGTGAGTAACCTGAGCTTTCTCAGCTGCATCCAAAACACCATCCGAAACATTTCTTTTTAGAATCGATTTCTTTTCCTTCATATATACCACTTTGCTTCCTCCTCTTAAAAATAACTACTTTAAATTATCTAAACTATTTTATTAAAACACATTTTATCGGAACATACAATTCCTCATCGATTCGATTCGAAATATATAATATAACATGGACAAATGTATCACTATCGGGTTAGAATGTGTAGATTTATACAATATTTCTCTTAACACTCTCATTTTCTGAGGCAAACCTATAGTCCTCACCAAAGACTCCAATTTCCGCCCTCGATAAAATGCTATTTTATTTAGCTAAAATAAGAAAAGTATATCTGTTTTTCACAAAATATATTAACTTACTAAAGTATAAGCTTATTTACGACCGGGCAAATAACCAATGTTCCAATCGCAATTAATATCCCGTATCAATGATTTACAAGAATTACACATAAATTCCTAACTTTGAATGATGGCAAATTATGATGACGAAAACGACAGAATTCATGTTCCTCGCTTTGAGGAAGCTGCGGGGTTCTACACCACGCCGAGGCGAAGTTACAACATGTCAAAAATCAGAAATCGTAACTCCAAACCCGAGCTCGTTCTAAGAAAGGCTTTATGGTCAAAAGATATCCGTTTCCGTCTTCATGATAAGTCCCTGCCAGGAACTCCAGACCTTGTGATCAAAAAATATAAACTTGCGATATTCGTCGATGGTGAATTTTGGCATGGATTCGACTGGAAAAACAATAAAGAGCGCATTAAATCCAACCGCCTTTTCTGGATTCCTAAGATCGAGCGCAACATGCAGAAAGATATCCGCGTCAATAAAGCCCTTCGGGATATGGACTACGTCGTATTCAGGTTCTGGACGCAAGACATCCTGAAAAACCTACCAACGGTTATAAATCAGATAGAGCTATACTTAGAAACCAGAAAACTCTGGAAATAGCCATAATCATCCTTTAAAAACATTCTCCCGATGCCAGGCTAAGTTTTCCTGCGATGGATAATAGCGTTGTAGTTCAGGAGCTAAAATTGGCTTTCCTTTTAGTTTTGATAGACTATAAGGATGGTCCGCTAATTCGTCGATATGCGCTGAAACCATAATGGTGTAGTCTTCACCTACACTTACAAGCCCCCTATCAAATGCGCGATGCAGATTCGGACATAGCGCTATGCCATTCGTCACCTTGTCATCATGCGTAATTGCAAAAGGAATGATATGGCAGGCATCAATAAAATTGTACTTAAAAGTAGACCGCATCCGCATTCCTGTCATAGCACAGGTATCCTGATAAAGCTGAGGGATATAGCGTTTGAACAATCCCGATCTGACAAACACATCTTCCTCTGTCTGAATAGAAATATGTTTGTACTGTGCCTCTGGCTCGTTCAGCACCATAGACCGTACTTCATGGTAAAAGCCGTCATTCAGTTCCTTTTGACGGTAATATGCTTGCCGCTCAGCTGGAAAATAAGTAGAAAGTAATTGATCTCGAACTGCTGCCCGGTCTAACGGATCACTAAGTAAAACTGCTAGTCTATCGTCGAACGATCCATAGGCTATTACCTCCGAAAGGACCCTTACACTTTTGATATGCGCATTTATCTGAAACCCGGGATTTGGATACAGAATCCAGAAGCCCTGCCCTGCTGCTTTGTCGGACTGCAAATAATAAAAGGGCTGCGTGAAGTCGGGTTGATTTGATGTACGTACCAGCAGGCGCCAGTTTTCCTGAAACAATCCCACAAGATCGACATTGACTTCAAAGCGGTTGTTAAGTACAATACCTTTGTCGATCAATTCGACCAAAGTCAGGAGTAAGATCGGCTTATGTGGTGCCAATCCATATTTTGTATTTGCCCTTTTCACACGGGCGAAAGCATTGAGATAAACTTGCAGATCCTCGTTCATAAGGAGACAAAATAGAAAATCATTTTTAAATCATCAACACATCAGAATCGATGAAACCTAATTTCTAAAGCCGGATAACGACGTTTCATCGTTAGTATAGCAAAATCCCTTTTCTCAAATTTACCTTCGTCCCATTTCCAATAAACTGGATATAACTTCTCCTTAGGATCAATGAGCACCCGCCAGGCTTCAAACCGCGTACCATAAGTTTCTCTAAAGATTTCGATATGTTCTTTGAATTCGGTCATACTGTTATTTTTTCAAACAAAAAGCCCCCTTTTTAACCGTCAAGGGGGGCAGTTTTGGCTAGATGTCCGCTTTGGCTAAATGTTAACCGGCTTTGGGCTTCGATCTAAATCAAAGTTCGGTAGTATTTTTTGAATTATACACCTCTAATTATCTTATATATACCGAATTAAGCAATACTATAGATTTTCAAAAATTCTTTGTAAATTGTAAGAAATAAACGTTAAGGAATTTGAAAGTCAATAAACTACTTAATGTTTTAAAAGCCATTAGTGACCTCGAAAAATTAGTAAATCAGTTATGAGTAAAAAAATAGCAGTCTGCATCGGTGTGGATAAAGTCAAAGGTTTTACAAAATTAAGCGGTGCATCGCTGGGTGCAGTGAGATTTTCTGAATGGGCTTCTAAAAACGGATACGAAGTAAAAGTGTTCACCGACCAAAATGAAAATATTGTAAGATCAGCTGATATTTACGATTGTATTGAAGCTAGTGTTGATTCAATGCAGTGTAATCAGATAATAGTTTATTTTTCAGGACATGGGATCTCACGCGGTCCGAATCAGGAATTTTGGTTGCTTTCAAAATCAGGAACTAATGTTAATGAATTTATTGACTTGAGAACCTCCGTTGACGGTGCAAGTACATGCCCTGTACCTTATGTGCTTTTTATTTCCGATGCATGCAGGTCATTACCCGATGCTTTTAATCAAACTACTGGCGGTCAGTCTATATTTCCATTAAGAAACGCTGTAAGCAGCAGCGTAGTAGATATCTTTTATGCCACAAGGCCTGGAGCGCCGGCATTTGAAATTGCGGGCAACGATCTGACTGCTTCATATGGCATTTTTACAGAATCGCTGATTGATTACCTTAATGGAATGTATCTGGACACCATTGCAAATTATGATAATCATGGTGATTCTGAAGTAAAATACTTCCTTTCCAAATATTATGATCCAATACAACTAAGGTTAAACCGCAATTATAAAAGTTTAAGAAAGCCTAGTTTAAATTGGATAATATCTGCAGTTGAGATTCAGATAAAACTAAAAGAAATTGTTGAAGACAAAGCGCATGATAAAAAACTTCGGCAATCTCCTGAATTCAGGCTCAATAATCATCTAACTGAATTTCCGCTTATTTCATTTACGGATGAAGAAGGAAAAGACCTGGTGCTAAAAAATAATGGTGGCATAGGCTTATTGATCCCACCTATTGTACCTGGCGATAAAAGCCCGATCAGGGAAATAAAAGATTTCACAAAAAGTTTATGGCCAAATAGATCTGATACGAACCTCGTAAAAAAAGCAATTAATAATAAATTAGAGGAGAAGGTCTTTGTTACAGAGCAAATGTACTCCGACACAGATTATGATTGGTATACTGGATTTACAGTCCATGGAGAAGAGATCCAATCTTTCGCTCTGATGAACGGTAGGCAAATAGTACCTATTAATAACTTCATTCCAATTGGTGGAAACTATCCAACACCGACCTCCGGTTTACTAATTCTGGGAAATGGAAGTTCAATACCAGTCCCTATCATCGAAGGTTTCATCGGGGAGCTGATCTTTAAAGAAGGCTACCTATTTACAATCAATTATACCCCTTCCCGGGAAAATTATCATGTTTATAAAGAATTCCAGTCGAAAAAGGATATGATCATGAAAAAGCGGAATTATATCGCAGTTGCAGCTAACAACGGATTTGACTACAAGGAGGTATTCAATAATATAAATTTTGAAAGTTTTGGGCAAATATATGATGATCCAGGAAGTTTTCTGCGGATTGGAAAGAGTTTGGATCCCTCACTCAGTCTCTATGCTTCTTATGCATTTAGGGAATCAGGAAATTGGAAAAAAATAGTATCAGTCTATGATTACATCAGGCGTGATGCCATACCAATAATTTTTGATGTTGCAATGCTTGCGGGAAGATTATCGGACGATACGAAAACAGCTGCATTTTGCCCAGTAATGTCCGCTGGTTGGTCTTATGGCCATCTATATGCTAAGTATCTGAACGACGATTTACTTAAAGCAGCAAACTATCTGAAGCCCGGGTTATGGACCAATTTTGAAACAAAAGGCACTGATATAATATTAAATAAAATTTTAAAAAGGAAAAAATGAAATTAGTTCTACTTCACGGCCGTTCTCAGCAAGATAAGGACGCAACTCGATTAAAAGACGAATGGGTTCGAGCATTAAAATTAGGTTTAGAAAAGAATAATCTTACTTTAGATCTACCTGATGAGGATATTATATTCCCCTATTATGGAGATCTCTTGATTGATTTAATAGATAATCCAGATGCAAACATAGAAAATGTTATAAAAAAAGGCAATAATGGTATAGATGCTGAAACTGCAATGTTCATCTCCGAACTCTTGGAAGAAGTGAAGCAGAATGGTGATCTTACGGATGAGGAAGTCTTAAAAATTGCAGAACTGAATTCTATAGAAAAGGGTCCGCTAAACTGGCCCTGGATTCAGGCCATTCTAAGAGCTTTGGATGAGAGAAATATTTTTGATCAGGAAACGTTATGGATATTCACAAATGATGTGTTCTGCTATCTTAAAGAAAGTGTTATTCGAAGAAAAATAGATCAATTTGTTCGACAGTATATTCCCGAAAACGATCAGTGTGTTTGGGTGGGACATTCTTTAGGGTCAGTTATATCCTATAACATTCTAAGCGAGTATACTGGAAATAATATCAAAGAAATTATTACCGTCGGATCTCCTTTGGGATTAAATGCCATTAGAAAAAACTTAAAGAGTCCGCTGGTTATGCCCGGATGTTCGCTAAATGGCTGGTACAATGCCTATGACAGAAAAGACGTAGTTTCCCTCTTTCCTTTGGAAAATCCATATTTTACGACAGACCCAGTCATAACAAATAATGGAAAAGTTTTAAATGACACCAAAAATAAACATGGAATTACCGGCTATTTGAAAGATAAGGATGTTGCTCTGCGAATTTACAACTCATTATATAAATAGAGTTTTTATTATTCAATATTCTGTTTCCTAAGCACATATACTAATAATTAGAAATTAAAATAAAGCCATTGAACATTTAAATGGCTTTATTTTACTATTATAACCTATCTGGACGAAAGATAAATATTCATAAACAAGTTCTACACGCTGTGATAGACGAAAAATATTATCATCCTCGAAAACGGACTCCGTTTTTCTGACTAGTTACAACTCATATTTATTGCGGAACAAGATTCCTCATTGCCTATCAGTTTATTTACAATGTTTCCAATTTTATAAGGAACACTACTCGTCTTTTTACCCAAGATCCAGGTCTTTTCATCGTAAAACCCGATTTGGTGCATATACTCGTGCGCCAAATGGGCGATGTAACACTTCACATCATTATTTAATATAAAACATCTATGAGTGCTGGTTATCCTAATATTCATATCGGTAATACCAAAATTGTTATGTCCCTGATAATCTGGAAACACACTCACACGTAAATCAATGGAATAGTCTTTTGGTTTATCTTTGTAATTATCCATTCCGGACAAAATTAACTCGTAGATTTCAGCACTGGTCAGATTATAATTGCCAACATTAAATTTTTCCTGAAGAACCGCTTTATGAAAAGCATCAGAATTAAAAACTTTTTCAAGTTCTTTAACTGCTATTGCCAATCGGGCAGCTGATTCTTCATCAAATGTGCTATCTACCATGATTGCATTTACTGCAACTTTTTTTTGCGCATTTGCAACCTTTCTACTGCACAAAATGGCAAGGACAATTATTAAATATATCTTCATCTTGATTTACTTTTGGCAATATTTATAAAAGGTATGTCCCAAGTAACACGGAGTAAAAAACGATCACCATTAGGAAATAATTCATTTCCGTCTTCCGTGACCTTTCTCAGCTGAGGCGAGTACTGATAGCCCAGACCAATGGTTATCGGCGAGTTTTTAAATCCGTAATTTCCTATTATACCTGGAGAAAAAATCTGTTTGAACTCGATTTTATCAGGTAATGTAGAAGTTTGATCATCTACTCGAAAGTTTAGTACCGCTCCGATGTCGATTAACTGGGCAAATAGGCCAATGGAATTATTTCCTTTGGTTTTGAATGTAAACTCAAATCCCATTGGTAGAGTAATACCTGATACAAAGGCTGTTTTTTGCCCTTTGGAAGAAAGGGTTTCAGCCCCCACGAAATATCCAGGTTGACCAGTAATCGATAACGTCCATTTAAGTTCCCGTTTTTGCATAAAACTCGTGGGTGGCGCTACATACTTTTTTATACATTCTTTTACTTCATCTGAGTTTTTGGTATTTATTACTTCTGTCATAAAAGAACTGTACTGCTCTATCTGATTTGTTATTTCATTGTAACTATCATTTTCTCCCATGAGCTCATTCAGGATCTCTAAGGTATAGTAAAAAGTATTGTTATAATCCTTTTTTCTGGCGTTATCATAAACATTCATTGTATAGCCAGCGAGTTTAATAAACTTGGAATAATTTTCTGTAGTAAATTCTTGTTCTGTAAAGTAATTAGCCGACAGCATCGCTTTATTGACTAAATCCATATAGGTTGAAAAGTTCTCGCGTAAATTATCATCCTTAAGATTTGATCTAAAGTCTTGTAGTTCCACAAGAGCTGTGAGTATGGTATAAACTCTTTTTTTCAGAATTTTAATTTGTTCGTCAGTAATATTTTGAAGCGAAACATTGGTAGTCTGCCAAATGAACTTGTTAAAAAATGCTTTATCTTGTTGATAAAGTAGGCCTGCAAAGTAAGTCCACTCCTCTTTCGTATCCAACGCTTGTAGTGTCTGTAAATTGATCCATGCATTTTTAAAAGCCGTAGGTTCCCTCTTTGTAGTATCTAACAGATTTCTTTGAAGCAAATTCAGACCATGAAGAGCCAAAACAATCTTCTCTGATGTTTTAGAACTGGAGAGTATAAGATCTGAAGAATAGTACTTATCGTCCAAAAAATTAAAAAGGTCTACTGGATGATAATTATTAATCAGTTTCTGACCGACATCTGCAGAAAACTTAAAACTCTGATAATAGTTCGAGGCTTTTATTTTTTTTAAATTTGCCTCCTTTAACCACTGTAAGCTTTTTTCAAGTTTCTCGTTGCCTTTGGCTGTATGATTGTCAATATGCTTGATTAAATGTTCAGGAATCATTTTGAGATCGCTATTGAATATATCCTTGTATTCATTTCCTAGATCAGGAAATCGAGACGGGTCGGCAGATAGAAGTTTAGAATAAGTTTGAGGAAATAGTACCTGCATTTCACCATATTTTCCAATGGTGCTTTTAAAGGTCTGCATATAAGTTAAGAGCTGTGCCTTCCGAAATTCCTCTGCATAATACTTGGTAATCCCATCAATAATTTTTGTTTGCTGGTCAGGCCCCATAGAAAAACTACCTCCAGCTATTGAACTAATTAAAGGCAGAAATGCTGCAGCAACATAATCGTCTTTCCTAAATCCTCCTTGAAGAGTGGCCAATTCTTGCTGGCGTTTATTTTCAAGAAATGCATTGTACTTTTCTATTGCGCTACCCAAGGCCTTTATATCAAGTTTGCCAATATTACCGCCAAACGGCTGATTAAGAAAATTCGAATATGCTTCCAGCACTTCCTGTTCATATTTCGAAAGATTAATTTGTGAATTTTCATTTATTATGACTTGGATAGTAGCCTTATCAGTTTTTGCAAGGTATTGAGCTTCATAAAAAGCGGTTTGCCCTAATAAACAAATCGGGAAGCTCGTTAGTATCAAGAACAGTAGATTTTTCTTCATAACTTAGTTGGAAATTTTGTATCCTACTTCGACCAAGGAGCCATCGGGATAACGTGAGAATATAAGTGACTTTTCAATTCTAAATTCAATATTTTCTATCATCATGACTTGGCTGTCGCTTACCGAAGGCAGCAATTTACCGACACTCTGATCGCTATTTAGTAATTTCACCTCTCCTTTTGAACTTATGTAAATCACTTCACCATATAAGCTGAATCTTTCTGTTGGACTTTTCTCACCGCTTGTTATCTTAACTTCATCAAATAGTATTGCAGAACTATCGGCAATGCTTATTAAGTCTCGCATTTCAGAAGTTAACAGATCCGTGTCTACCGTATTCGGTTTTTCCAAACTGTACCCCACGAAAGTAGAATCTTTAAATATCCTGATCCTAGCAGTAGAATATCCTTTTACAACCTCCTCCATTCGCGTTCTCTTATCAGGATGTTTCCCTTTGGCGTCCTCATCGGCGACGTGCCTCAAAGCATCAAGAGCTTGCTCTATGGTAGCTCCGGCAACAGCCATTTGAAATCCAGAGTACCAATCAGCCTGCTTTTCGAATATTTTATCACCAGGGCTTGTTCTAAGGGGATGTTGATAAAGTATGTGAGCCAGCTCGTGAAAACATATGCTCGTAACACCCCAGTTTGAGCCGGTTGCAGCAACTACAGAATCAAAAAAAGCAATACTGTATAAAAAAGACCGAATATTTGTTTTCTTGTTCATTTCAGCACTAGCATTAAACTCATTTGTTATGCGAATTTTAATATCGGAATTCGGTAATCCTACCCGTTCAATAGCAGACCTTATGATACTATCATATGCAGAGGTTGTATTGAAAACTTTAATAACCGAAGGTAATATGGTGTTGTTATAGCTGCAATAAGCATCGACTTTATACAGCTCATAGTTTTTCTGGCTACATGAAGGAAGTAAAAATATAACTGCATATACAATCAATAATAGGTGGGTCATACCAGGCTGAAATCGCTTACTGGAGAGGGCCAACATTCCTAAGGACTGCTTTTTCATTTCTGTAAGGTGTTTTTGACTGAATTAATCGCTTAATTTTCCTTTGATTGAATTCTCATGTTCAATAGATCTACGATTATTACATACAATAGATCGAATGACACTATTAAGGAAATTTTTAGTAAAAGAATAAGTTCAATAAAATGGTCAACGGCTGTTTATAATACTAATAAACAAAAAAATAATTTATAATCCAAGAAACCGTCTGCAACTTCCCTTAAACCAGGTATAAGACTAACCACTTCTTCCTTCTTCTGTGCATGGCTATTAGCTACAAAGCCTATAAACAGGAATATGCACGCCACCTTTGCAATAGTTTTCATAATTAATTTTTCAGTTAATACAGTACTACTAAGATCCGTATTTGCTAGAAGCAGGTAAATACCCCAAATGGGGTATTTTTAAAATATCTATTGAGATGCAGGAGTTTTTAAGGAATGAGATTGGAGGATAAAGAGCAAACTGGGTACCTATCGCTTAGAAGTACGAAAATTATCGATCTGTTTGAGCAGTAATGGGATATTCTTATCAAGATACGGTTTTTCCATAGGCCTATCCGCAGCCGTTTTGAGATCAGACTTGTAGAGTACCAAAGAATGTAATATAAAATGAAATGTACGTCATAAAATGGATCCTGGACTAGCGTGAATACTTTCGCATCTTATCGATCAATTTCAGCAATGCAGTTCGATTTTTGGCATCATGGTAAAATTTGGGCAGCTTTTCGAGCAAGGTAAAATGACTTCGTTCTTTATGTTCACGTAATTTGGCCGAAATATAACTTTCTAAATAATCAAGATGGGCGTAATTATAAGCCCAAACAACATCATCTTTAAAGGTATGTACCAACCACAATTCTGCACTGAAATAAATATGTGCTGCCAACTCTATATGTCCTTTAATTCCAAACAACCGTGTCTCTGTTGTTTTTTCTTTGTTATAACCACAGCATATACACTGCAACCTTGATTTTTTGTTCGCATAATCTACACTTGCCACAGCCTGCCTTCCGCATGTCGGACAGACAACCAATACCTCTGTCTGAAAATCGGTCAGTCTCTTGTTCTGCTCATTAAAACGTTCAGTTTTCATTAAATTAATATATCATATCAAATACTAATTTACAGCAAAGCATTTGTTAGCTATATACCCCAATTGAGGTATATTAAAATATTTTTTATATTTTAGTAAGAATAAATAACCTATTTATTAAGCCACATTATTGACTACTGACCGAGCGTCTATGGAACCTAAGAAACATCATCACCTCCTCGCCGACCTTTGGGAAAGTTATCCCGATGCATTGTCAAATGATTTTCAATCAGAAAAACCGTATGGCATTGTGAATCACCTATCGGATATTTTGGCAGTTGGTCCATATTACCATTATGTAATCAATATAGCTGACTATTCGCTTTCTCAAGTTTCAGAAAGTATCACAAGTATCCATGGATTGGCTACTCAACCAAATACAATAAGGGAGATCATAGACCAAATACATCCGGAAGATCTAGCGTTTGTCCTGAAAGCAGAGGAAGCTACATTAGTTAAAATGAAGGAAATTGGGTTTGAACACCAACTGTTTTTGAAAACGTCCTATTGCTTTCGCATGCGTGTTGCCAAGGGTGATTATCACCTGTTTCATCATCAAGCTATACATTTGGCCAAAGATGATTTAGGGCGTTTGACTTCCGCATTGAATATCCATACCGATGTACAACACATCACACAAAGTAATAATAAAATTGTGCTCGTTACAGGTATTGGTACGCGTGATGATTATTGTCAGATCGACTTATCAAAACAGCTTCCACAATTTGAGATCCCTAAACTTTCCAAGCGCGAGATGGAAATCGTATCCTTGGTTGCCAAAGGTAACTCCAGTCCGCAGATTGCTGAAAAGCTTTTTATCTCGCCCGATACTGTAAGGACACATCGGAAAAACCTATTTCGGAAAACAGGAACAAAAAGCGTAGGTGAATTTATCTGCAAATGTATTGAATGGGGATTACTGCAGATGATTTGTTTTTCCAATATAGAATTTTTCATATAAAATATACATATAAAAACGCAGTGTCCGAAAAACAGACATGCTGTAAAAGAGCTAGAAGCATATTTAACAAAAGGCCGTAAATGGTGGCTACATGAGGGCCCCAGACTATTGGTGAAGCAGAGATTTTATAGAGGACAAGCTGATAACCGCAACAGACAATAGTATGTCTAAAAATTTCTGATAAACGAAATACCTTTACCGTCAGTGAAACTCTATGAATATCGTTTTGAGGGAACAGAAAGATCAGCGATCAGCAGTTATTGTGAGCTGAGAGTTAACAAATTCTTTGTGAGTTAAATCATTCAGTGTCCTATGCGGTCTGTAATGATTATATTCCCTCCTGAAATGTTCAATCCTATGCTAACATCTTCAAGCGACAGGAACCAGTTTACTGACAGAAATTCGTCTCTGAATTTACCATTGAAAGACTCCAGATATAGGTTGTCAGTGGTTTGCCGGGTCTGGAGAAATCCACTATTATCTGATTTTCGTAGGCCACCTATCTAGATCGTTTGATATAAACTCACTGCCATTGTCACACTGGAATCTAAAAGTTAACTGAAAATGATCTGGTTCACTGGATCTTGCAAAATCTCTTATTTGGTCAATATAAGTTCTAACTCCGGTTCCATGAGAAACCCTTTTTGAGTCAATGATATAAATATTCAAAATGAAGGGGTTATTATACTTTTTATGTTATTATTTCGGGATTGGTCAAGAGCATATCAATTAATATATTAATTGATATGCTCATTCATTACTAAAACTCAGATAAAGAATATTTTTCTTTTTATCAAAAAGAAAAATACCTTTTTCAGAAAATCCAAATTCAGTCTTACGGATTTCGATGCTATAATATAAATCCTCCAGCCTGATCCTTTTCAGCATTCTACTCAAAAAAATCTCCTGGTAAATACCATTTCCAAAAGCAATCCTAACAAGCTGTTTGTCTTGATCAAATATTAATACTTTGGACGGAATTTGGGCTCTACCCAAATTACCTGTTGTATCTATTGTCGATTTTTGACATTTGATCCATCGAATATTTTTAACATAATCTAATGCTTCATTACTTCTCAATTTTATGGCGATACTAGATTCCCCTCTATTCTCATTGCCAAAAAACTTCCGATATTCATAAATAATGGTATCCTTTTTTTTGTCCAACTTCAGCCCAAAGATGGTTTCATTATAATCTGCCAATGACATTGTCCTCAAATTATCGTTACAAGACACGATTAAAAAACAACAAATTAGCCAACAATAAAAGTTTCTATTTATAACATCCATACTGTTCCCTTCACAGCATCAATTATCAAATATTAAAAAGAGAACGCTAGTGGTTTTGTCATAAATTAGAACCTTGTTTTCAGTATTACCAAATTGGGTTTTATTTGACTCAATTTTATAGTAAACTTCTGTTAATTTGATATCTTTTAACATCTGTCTTAAATCTAAAAATCTAAAAGACATCTCATCATATAATATTTCGATATATTGGTTTTCTCTATCAAATATTACAGGATATTCTTTGTGAAGATCTTTAAAATTATATTTCCCTGGGACTAACTGCCCGGGCTTAGATTTTAGCCACTTAAAAGATTGCAGATCTTTTATCGTTTCACTATTAATTACCTTAGCTATTATAAATGCCTGCCCCCTATTTTCGTTACCAGGAAAATTTCTGGAATCATCTAGAATACTATCTTCTTCTAGGGTCAATCCAAACTTTTCTCTTGTAAAGTCACTTAATGGCATTGTCCGCAAATTATCATGACAAGAGTAAACAATAAAGCAAAAAAAAGTTAAAACTATACTTATTTTCCACCGCCAATTCACGCTATTTTCCATCTTTTAATTTTTCAAAGATTTCAAATGGAATATTTCCATAAGTAATGTCAAAATTTGCTGATTGTTCTGGCCCCATTTCATTGATTAATCGTGTTACGTATTCACCTCCAAACGATCTTGTCCCATTGTCAAAATTATAATAATCATACAAACCAACCATCTGTCCCGTAGAATCATAAATACCTGTAAATTTGTCCAACGCGCCCTTATACTTATCTATGATAGCTTGGTTGTTAGTATCAGCTTCGTAGGTACCCAATACGGCCGCATAGTATAACTTCCCATCGTTCGCTAATATAGGTTTCAGTTGTCCCATTTCCGCGGAGCTTAAATTAGGTTTCAATGTTTTAAGTTCATTAAAATCGCTTTCGGACAGCACATAAGATCCATCTTTGGCTTTACCATGCCACCAGATATCGAAAAGTTCCTTTTCAAAATTAGAATCTAAAAATCCAGCCATTGAGCCAGCAATATTTATATCTGTCTCATCAGAAAGCTGGCCTAAAAGAGGAACAAGGCTGCTTAAAACGCTTTTAAATTGCGCTAAAAATTTAGTGACAGCAACTAAATCATCAATCAATTTGTTGCGATCAATTTCAAAATTATAATTATTCGAATCTCTTAGCACACTGTGAACGTTAATATTTAGTTCAGAAGCTAGCCGCCCCTCTAAAAGATATGTTAAAATGGCTCTATTGTTGTCTCCATAGTGCTCATTTAAAAATTGGAATTGTTCCAATTCTGTGTTATATCCTCCGAACTGACCTGTCTGATAATTTAATGATTGAAGTGACTGTGTATCCTTAGAAGATACAATGTAGTAGATTCCATCACCATTTACAGAATTGGCGGGGTTGTTTTCTAAATAACTACCACCTTGGCTTGTGTTATTCGGATTATAAAGAGTAGTTCCTCCTCCAGAGGTATTAAACTTACTCATGAAAAAACCTTCAAGATTGAGACCAGATCCATCCTGATTATTTTAAATATATTGGTATATTTCTTTTTGTATTAGAGACATACCTTGCGTAGGGTCTGAAGCGGTATAACCACTATATCCTTGTTGTGGATTTTGGCCATTATAGTTGTATGACCCACTCCCAGAACCATTATAATTGGTTGGCTGATTGCCTTCATTAGTTCCGTTTCCTGGAAAACCACTATTGGAATCGCCATTTCCTCCAAAGCCATATCCGCTATAACTATTATGACGGCCATTAGAATAAACATCAACGGTAGGGATAACTATATGCCATGCAGAATTGCTCATGGACGAATCCATTGGAGTAAATGTTCTTGTATTAAAATCATATCTTCCACTCGGGATATCGGTCAGGTCGCCATTGGCTAATTTATTCCAGATATCGTTAAATGATCCACCTCCTCCACCCGTTCCTCCCAGTGTATTGTGCAACTCGATCTCTCGCAATAGATTTAGCTCAGAAGACAGTACATCGAGCGTATACTTATTTATTTTCATAAAAATAGGACTATGGATTTAATAATTTTTACTAATTGGCTCTAAATTAAATAATTTTCATAAAACCCAAAAGAAATAAAATAACGCAATCGATTGTTCTATTTTTAATTCGTTAATAAAAAGCACTTCCGTATTAAATAAATTTAGACATGTGTTAACTTTCAAAAAAATAGCAATTTTGAGATCATTTCAATTTTGACGCCTTTTTGGAAAAGAAGTTGTACGTAAGCGTAAAAGCCTACAAGGAACCACTGAATAGTTAGTTAGTTGGAATCGAAAGAAATTTAATTGGAAATCATCAAGCATGCCCCCTGATAGACTGTATCTCACTGGATCCAAAATTTTCGATAAAGATGATGACAATTGGGCTACCAATAGGAACTTTGAACCTAAACAGAAATATTTTTCATTCGGTAATGAGTTTTTAAAAGATAAAAACTGACAGGATATTTTAAAATATGCTGAAAGTTTAGTTCAAACATATGTAAAATCCGAAGATTTCAAAACTTTAATTTTTGCCCAAGCGATAGCAATAACGGTGGGATTTGATGATGGCGAGTTAACGATAATAAAATCTCAATAACTATGGATCTTATCAAAGTTGTTTGCGGGATTATATTCAAAGATGATCTTGTTCTGATTTGTCGACGGAAACCTGAAACGTCATTAGGTGGCTATTGGGAGTTCCCTGGCGGTAAGGTTGAGGATGGTGAATCTAATGAAGAATCGCTGCTTCGAGAATTGATCGAAGAGCTCAACTTGAAAGTCAAAATCAAACAGCACTTTTTCAATACGGTACATCAGTACGATAATGGCGCTATCGAATTGATCTCGTTCATTTGTGAGAGCGAGAATATAGCTTCAGAGTCTACCGATCATGATCAACTCGAGTGGGTAAAGGTTAGTGATCTATTAGGCTGGAAGCTTGCTCCCGCTGATATTCCTATTGCGAAGAAACTGATTGAAGAATTTAAAGGCTAGAGATTGCAAAGAGTTTTAGAAATAACCGCAGACTAGAAACAAGAAACCACAAAATGCTATTTAAAGATTTTTCAGAAAATGAACTTTGCATTTTCATGAATGGCAAACTTATCTACAAACGATGGTTGGATACGGGCGTGTCAAAAGTGTTCGACGTAATGGCATATGACAAATACACCCTTGCTAGCATAAAAGAGCTTACCAACCAATATGGATTATTCATAGTCAAGGCAAGAATAAAGCTAATACCTAATGAAGATGGTGGCCGAAAAACAGGCATCATCTCAGGTTATCGACCCAATCACGTGTTTGAATATACGTCAGAAGGTAACCTACAGCGGACTTATATAGGTGATATAAATTTTGAGGGTGAGCATCTAATGCCTGGAGAAGAAAGAATTGCGACTATTCGCTTTCTCCTTGTAAAAGAGCTGGAGCAATATTTGACAAAAGGCCGTAAATGGTGGCTACATGAAGGACCTAGACTTATTGGTGAAGCAGAAGTGTTATAAAAACGTTCTCAATAGCCGAAAGGAAATTTGAAATAAAACTTCCGAAATAGCTGATTAAATTGCTATTGGTTATGAATGGTGGTTATAAAAAGCCTTATGCTTTTCAGATGGATGTACCAACTTCCTGGGCTGAAAATCATATTCAACTTGATAGTATCAACGGGATTCTTCTAGATTACATCACATCAGTATCACGATAAAAACAAATTTTAAAAACATTATTTGTAATCATTCTAAATAATATTATATTTGAATAAATAATTTCGGCCGTATCATCGTTACTTATGTGGACATTTGGAAAATTGAGATCTTTTGAAAAACTTTTTAAATCATATTGGTTTAAGGTGTACGATATGTGCTGTTATTATCTCAAAGAAACTGAAATGGCCAAAGATCTAACACAAAACATATTCTTGGATCTTTGGGAGCGTCGTGTCAATTTTGAAAGCAGAGTTGATATGGAAAAGTATTTAACGAGGTGCTCTAAATTTCAAGTGCTTAATTATTTCAGATATGCTCGTAGAATTGAACTTTTGGCATTGGAAGATATGCCTGAACAACATACGGCAAATTATCTAAGGCCCGATTTGCAGATGCAATACAAAGAAATTGAGGAACGTATTGAAAGGCAAATGCAAAAATTATCTGAACCAGCACGTACAGTTTTCTATCTTAGCCGAAGAGAGTATCTCTCCTACAAACAGATAGCTGAACGCCTAGGCATTTCCACTTCAACGGTCGAATATCATATCAGCAATTCCCTTAGAACTTTACGTCGGGAATTGCTGTAATCTAAACTCTTGCCTGTTTTTTCTATCTCGGCAATTGTTCCGGCCTACGCATTTTGTATTCTGTAGCTGTAATTGCACCCAAAAAAGCAATCACATCCTGTATCTCTTGTTTAGACAATTTGAGCGCTTTCATTTTGGGATCCGTAATCGGGGCCATAGGATCTGCCGCTTTAACTGCCGGTTTAGCGGTATTCATTTGCATTCCACTATTGTAGATGTTTAGTAGCCCTGTAATATTATCAAATAGACCATTGTGCATCCAAGGAGCTGTATTCATAACATCCCTTAAAGATGGAGTCCTAAATTTGCCAACATCATCAGGATCTCCTGTCACGTGGTAACGTCCGAGGTCTTCATATTTACGTTTGTAATAAGTGAGCCCGATGTTGTGAAAGTCCTCATCTGTCAAATATTGTCCATAATGACAGTTCATACAGCGTGCCTTGGTGCGAAATAAATGTAATCCTCTTATTTCTTGATCATTCATTTTACTATAATCGCCTTTCAAAAAAAGGTCGAACCGACTTTGTCTGCTAGAAATGGTACGCTGAAAAGCCGCAAATGCTTCCGCAAGTTGATCAAATGATACTTTTTCCCTGTTAAATGCCGCCTTGAAAAGGCTGCGATATCCCTTATAATGTGCCAATTTTTTAGGAAGCTTTTTAATATCCATGGCCATTTCATCATGAGCAGCGATCGGGCTTTTAACCTGTTCTTCTAAGGTGGTAGCCCTACCGTCCCAAAAAAATGTCTTTCGTTCGCGTACATTCAATAATGAAATAGTATTTCTTTTCCCTTCCTGGTGGTCGTGTCCTATGGAAGTCGACAGCTTATCAGCCCATGAATTTTGCGGACTGTGACAGGTGCTACAGGAGATCTGATTAGAACCCGAAAGTAAAGGATCGAAAAATAACATTTTCCCCAAAACCACTTTCGGTTGTTCCATAAGCCGAAAATAAGCCGTATCGAAATCCGGTAGGGCTGAAAATTCCTCCCAAGCAGTTCCCGAATCAATAGTTGGCTTGGGCCAATTTGAAGTTGGCTGGCTGTATGCCGCTCTTAGGGAGTCCATACCGAACATCGTCCTCTCGACGGCAAATTGTTGATAAGAGGATAATAAAACTGCGAGCAAAATACAAAGCCCTAATACCATACTAATCTGTTTCATTTGAATATATTTTTGCTATACTTTGAGTTAAGGCACCCATTTAAAAAGATAATTCGCAGCACTAGCATTATACCAATCCAGTGTTTTATAATATGGATGTACCCAGTTATTATCCGCATGTGGAATATACATCGACAATCCACTGTAAGACCTAATTTCTTTTCCATTAAATTGTGCTGTATGGGCTTTAAATAATATACTGGATTCTAGCGCTTGCTTTAATCCACTCAGATCAGCCTTGGGAAAATTGAGCTGATAAAATTCCAAAAGATCAAATCCTGCCGTCGGCGAGCCTTCGGCAAAATCCAGACGCTGTACGTTATCTCTTTCTAAAACAGACCAAGTAGCACTTTGTAAACGTAGAATCCCTCCTACCTGCGCCGCCAAAATTGGCAATTTTTGATTATCGACCAACGTTATCGTCGCCGACCGATAAAGTCCATTCTGTTGGTTGTAGTAATCGTAATAAGCCTGGGCCGCCTGTTTGAGCCCATGGGCTAAATCCGTTTGATATAAATACCTCAACATGGTATGATACGGCATTCCCACGGCGATCACCTCTGCCGGAGATGCCAATATATAATGTGCCTTATCCCTGAGTTGATAAATAACCTCCACACTTGCCATAGAGCAGGCATCAAATACCAAAAAATCCAAATCATCGGGTAGTGCATTTTTTAATGATATAATATCCATTGTCTCTCCGGCGTCATCGCCAAAAGATTTTAGTCTGATCGATGGATCAGGTAACCAAGACGTGGCATGTGACCATAGTATTAGTCCATATGATTCCGCAGGAGCCAAGCCTTGCATATCTTGAATAACGGATCGCATGACCAAAGGGTCTGATGAATTATGTTCAGCGTAAGTTTTGACAATGCGGCTACCAATAGCTGTTCCGGTGTCATAACTTATTTCATAAATGGCAGGGGCAACATTTTTCAAACGCGCATATACCAGCAGTTTACCATCGACGTCTTTAAATGCAGACTCCATTTGGTTGATATTGGTGTAAGCATCGCCATTCAAACTGTTATTCGCGGCCATATAGACCATTACTGTTCGTCCTGTGGGATGTGGTAATTCGCCCTTGGCACAGCTTGAAAAAGCGAGTGTTAAGGCATAAAGTATAAAATATTTAATGGATTTCATCGTCTTTATTCTAATTGCTTGTATAAGTTGTTGTCAAGACTTCTTCTCCTTGTTTGCCATAAGCCACAAAATCAATATCAAGTTGACTACCCGACAAACGTACGTCTTTAGCCACGAAATAATGGGTACCAAGATGATCAGCCAGGTAACGCACGTGTGTGCTGGTCGATATATTTTGATTAACACTAAATGGAAAAAATGACAATGCGTTGTGACCTACTGTTACAGCTGTCTGATAGCTATTGTTTTCCTTTCTAAAATATATCCAAAAAACATGAAAAGGTTGCAGTGCCTTGGTCGATACATCTCGATTAAAGGGGTCATTCCGACGAAAAGTAGTCAATAAGGAGGATAGTATTGCCGAATTTGTCCATATTGTCGATGCTGTTTTAGTTTTATTTTGATCAACGATATCAAGTGCAATTTCTTTTGTTGGATTCAGAAAGTTTTGCTGCCATTTATTGGTATCGTCCAGATCAAAGTAGCGGTATTCATCAGCCCATTTCCAGCCTTTAGGGCGTCTAAATAATTGATAGGTTGCTCCCCCTTCTGGTTGGTATACCCCGCCACTACGGTAGCATTGGAGGGTGACTGTATCTTTGGAAACGTTCATTACTTTAAAAATATGATCGGTAAGGTCAGAACCTTCTGCCCCGATCCGGTATAATGCACTAATCAATGATCCCGTACTAAATGTGAGCAAGGGTTGTGCGGTACCTTTTCCTATTTCAAAATAGGTTGGCGCAGCATTGGACAGCCCATAGACTGTACGTATGGCGACTGTATTTTTAACAGTATCAAACTTCATGACAATAGGTGTATAGGCCACTTCGCTCAGACTACTTTTGACCATCATGACCCAACCATCTGTTGCATCTTGCAAGCCAGACTTCAGATCAGAAATAAGGGCTGCTTGCCGTTCTTCTGCGTCAGATACCGAACGTGTCAGATGATCTTTTTCACAGCTAGAAAATAGCAGTACTAAAACTCCCCAAACGATTATTTTTATCCGTGTATTCATTTTTAATAGACCGTTTTATAGATGACAGAATCAATGACTTCATGCAAACGATGTAAATCCATTCCCTTATCAAGATAATATTGATGAACCATATTGTACTTCGTTTCCAATTTAGGATTCGCTTTGACAATTGCTGCAATAGCTTGCCTATTATTCATGACCATCGACTCTACTGATGTCGCAAAATCTTCTTCTGGCGCATAGCCACCATAAGGTAAGAAAAAACCATCCGCATTGGCCTGTGCAGTATATTTGCTGCTATAGTTAAGTCCGTAATACTCCCCCTGCGATATGCGATCGTATTGATATCCACGACCGTATTTGTGATCTTGCTGATGAGCATGCTCATGATAAATCGTGGCCATCAGCTGCCGTAATGCTGTTTTATTCGTCTTATCAAAATTATTGATGCCACCTATTCCCAAGCGATAAAACTGAGCATTGAGCCCTGCTCCAGCCGCTGCTCCGGCAACGGTGATATCGTTAAAATGTACATAGCCCCCCACCATGACAAATTCGATGGGAGTTTCTTTCTGAAAATAGACCGGAAAGTTTTCTTTCAATGGTTTAAGCCAAAAGTCCCGTAATATAATTCGTGTATATTCAAGTGCCTTCTCGTAGTTTGGTGGCACAAAAAATGTTGTTCCATCTAAAATACGGGGCGTGTACTCGTAAATTATCTTTACCCCATAATCGTTGTAAATACTGTCACATAATGAATCAAGGCCATTCCATTTGTCGGGAGATTTGCTTTGGACAGCAAAATAATCTACGTAGGATGGCGGTGCTATTGTATCTTCTTTCTGACAAGCAAGCAGTGTGCAAAATATGCCCAAAAGGAATCGTTTTTTACGTATAAATATGTTCATCATTTCCTGTTTTTTTAGCGCGGATTTAATTCATTTACCAATACCGGGTTCCCAATTCTTGCAATCAACGGAATTTGTATTGCTTTACGGGGATCATCTGCTGTGAGTACCGCATCAGGTGTTGGACTGGTACGTACCAAACGATGGCTTACAGAAAGCCTCAATCGCTTAATATCATACCAGCGCATGCCCTGACCTAAAAATTCTTTTCGACGTTGGTCAAGTACAAGATCTTCCAGTTCTTCGAGGCTAAGGGTACTGGCATCCAAAATACTGTATGGTGTGATCCGCTTTTTGCGCAGCTGTTCTACTGTTTCCAGCGCAGCCATCCGGTCAGGTACGGTTTGCTTTAGTAATGCTTCAGCCCGGTTGAGCAGTACTTCTTCATTTGTAAAGCATTCGTAACGTGCTACGCCAACATTAGGCTGATTAGGCTGTTGCGCATATTTCACATAGTTGGTAATGCTATCTATTACGGTACCTCCCGCACTAAAAAGACCAAAACGGAGATCATTTTTTGGAAATCCATAATACAATTGATGACTTGGATAAAATCCACAGAGTCTAAATCCTGTTGGTCTCGTTAAAAAGGATTCGCTTTGACTAGCCAAAAGAATATTTTTGTGTGTGGCGGGATTCATAAATTCCTGTGCAAAATAAGCGATATCATAACTTTTCCAGACTTGTATGTCTGCTGTTAGATCCCGGATCTGCCCTCCTGAAATTTGTAGTGAACGATCGGCATAAGAAATACATTGCTCCCATTTCTCCTGGTAGAGATATAAACGACAAAAGAAGGCATACACAGAAGCTAAGGAAAAATGGTACGGATTGGCGGATAGAAATGTAGCGTTTTTCTCCATTAATTGCTGCCCCTTTTTCATATCAGACTCAATCTGCTCATATACCTGAGCTACAGTAGCCCGATGAAAGCTTGGTTTACTTTCCGTCGGAATCTCGATGATCAGTGGCACGCCCAGATCGGTACTTGAAGTCTGTACATTGTAATGTTTAGCAAACAAATTGACCAAAGAGAAATAAGCATAGGCCCGTACAAATAGAGCTTCGCCTAGAAGAGCTTCTTTTGCGGCCATTTCACCTTGCGTTTGCATAACTTCGGCTATGACGGTATTGACCAGATAAATTTTTTCATAGTAATGCGCATAGGCAGCAGCTGGAGTCGCCCTGACACCTTCCTCATAATTATCCTCCCAAAGATACAGGGGTACGTATGTAGGAATCAGATTGGCCTGAATCGAACCTGCATAATGGTGATAGTCGTCGGTTAAGATATCAGTAAATAAATCCTGACGCTCTGGATAGGCTTGCGAAAGCAGAGCTCGATAATCGGAAAGGGTACTAAGCGCTATCCGACTGTCGTAGGGCTCGTCTAACACATGCGAACAGGAAATTTGGAGTAGTACGCATAGCAGCAGTAAATAATATAGTTTTCTCATTGCTAAGACAATCTTTCTTGTTTCTAAATATTAAAATCCAGCTGTAATTCGTAAAGAATAGCTTACGGGATTCGGTAGAGCCACACCAGTAAGCAACAATTCGGGATCCATTCCATTGAGCTTTTTACTGGCCCGGTATTTTAAATTATTACCCGATAAACTCAATCGTGCTCTTTTTATTCCACCAACGCTCTTCAGTAGTTCTGGTTGCAGCTCATACGATAGCATCAATTCAGAAAGCCGCAGTACACTGGCATCAGCTACACGCAGGTCACTTCTATTGTAAGCGAGTTCGTCAATCTGCGACACGGTGGCTAAGTGAAGACGTTCGATACTGCTCAGGATACCCGGGATATCGGTATAAGATTCATCCCCAGGTCCACGCCAACGATAAGCCAGATCTGCAGGACTAGATACATTATCACGATAACTGCGTGCCGCAATAGGCTGCATAAACACATGATTTCCATGGGAAAACGTAAAGAATATGCGCATTTCGAATCCTTTATACCCAATTGTATTTGAAAATGAACCTGTACCCAAGGGTTGCCGCGAACCAATATAGCGGATAAGTCCTCGGTCTTGCGTGCTGGGGCTTATGCCCTGAACGCTCCGACCATTATTTGAAAAAACAGGCCGCCCATTGAGATCCAACTGGCTGTATTGATAGGCATAGAGGCCTTCAAGAGGGTACCCTTTTAGCGGATAACCATTGGCACGCGTTATCTGTGTCAGTAAGGATGATTGAAGCTCACCATCAGTGACCCTATTGCGCACAAAACCATATACCCCTTGCATATTCCAATGCCAATCTGGCGATGAAAGTAAATTTTTTAAACCGATCGTAATATCAATGCCTGTATTTTTCATGGACGCGAAATTGATTACTTTGGTGCCAAATCCTTCTTCGAGCGCGACCGCGGCTTCGCTGATGAGGTCTTTATTTTTTCGATGGTATGCTTCGGCAACAACATCAATTTTATTCCATAGCCCCACTTCTAAGGCTAAATTGCCTATATAATCTTTTTCCCAGCTCAGATTGTACAATTCTGGCGACAGGATGTCTATGATCTGTTCACTATTGGCATTGTCCAAACGAACTTTTTGAAAATACTTGGCATAGCGCTGTGGCGAAGTTTGATAGGCATTACCACGCAAGGCGTAGCTTCCCCTTAGTTTTAGGTATTGCAACGCACCCGAAGCGAGCAGCGGCTGCATAAATGATTCGCGTTCGACATTCCACGACAGTCCAAGGCTATAATTGGGCAGAAATTTTGAGCGAGCCCTTTTTCCAAACATATTGCTGGCATCTAAACGTCCGCCAACTTCCAGATTATAACGGTTTTTGAAAGCATACTGCGCGGATACATAATAGCCAATCAAATATTGATTTTTGAAGGTTTCCTCATAAAGACGCTCTCCAGTCTGTGCTACTTGCATTAGTGCTAATTCGCTTGGGGTGATGGTGCCACCATCATAGTGTCGGTAGCCAATACCCTTCCTGTAGGTACGATCAGTGCGATCGTGGTTCCATTCGAAGCCCGCTGTAGCATCCAGGGCATGTAAGGCCCAATTCTTCTTGAAGTTCAATGAATGCCTCATATGATACATCTTACCTCGGTACCGATTGGCATATAAAAAGCCGCCCTCAGGTAGTATGGTCTGATAATATGCATAGGGATCTGTTGGATCGCGATAGAGCAACTCGTTTTCTTCACGCAGCACATCATTGTAGTCCACCCGATAAGCGTTGGCTACATTGGATTTTTCAGTGACGATATGATCTGTATCTGAATGACTCGCCTGATAAGCCAGCGTTAATTCGTATCGAAGCGTCGGAAGCAGCTGGTAGCTTGGCCGCAATTGAAAACGTATTTCATTACTTTTTAGCTCAGTAAAGTTTTCTTTCAGCTCTTCAATAATATTAAACGGTGCATAATTATTGAGGTAGTATTTATAATTCCCGTCTGCCTGATAAGGGTACATCGCACGGCTGGCACTCATCGCATAAATGGCCGGATTGATTTCAAAGTTACGTGTTACGTCAGAATAAAGCGTGCCGCTATTATAAGTACCCGGTGCCAATTGATCACGTGTACTCAAATTGGCATTGACATCTATATGAAAAGCATTGGTCACTTGAATACCTGTCTGCAGATTTGCTGTGATCCGATCCATATCATAGCCTATTGCCTGACCGTCGTCTTTGGCATAGCTTCCCGACAGGTAATAGCTAACGCGTTTTTTTCCACCCGAGAAGGAAAGGCTATGCTCCTGCAGGATATTATTTCGGAATAATGTACCAAACCAATCTGTATTCACCTGAGCCGAACGGTTGAGTTCTTCATAAGCCTGCTCCTGATTAATTTCCCGTAGGGCATAGCGTCTGTAAGCATCCGTAAAAGCTCCGGTCGTACTTGGCCAATTGTTATTGGAGAAATAACCCCGGTCAAAAAGTTCTTTATAGAGATCCATTTCCTGTGCAGCGTTCATCCGGTTGTATTTACTTATTGTCGGCTTTTGACCTATTGAGATGGCTGTATTAAAATTTACGGTAGGCTTGCTTGCCAGTTTACCCCCCTTTGTACGGATCGAAATAACACCATTAGCGGCTCTGGTACCATAGAGCGACGTTGCTGCACCATCTTTGAGGATAACGATATCTTCAATATCTTGCGCGTTGAGGCCCGCAATCGCAGACCCGAGCATCGACGCCGGATCACCCGAATACAACTGGCTAACACTGACGTTTGCTGGCGATGTGATAGGCACGCCATTGAGGACATATAGGGGTTCCTGATTGGCACTTATGGAGGCATTTCCCCTGATCCGGATTTTTGGAGTTGACCCAAACGTTCCCGACACATTTTGTACGCTGACACCTGCAGCCGCGCCCTGCAACATGCGCGAAACATCAACGTAGCCCGATCGATCTATCGTTGCTTTCTCAACTTGGCTTACGGATCCAGTAAATCGGCTTTTGTCCAATTTTTGATATCCCGTGACAACAACCTGCTCAAGTGACTGCGCATCGGCAGTTAAAATAATTTGTTGTGGTACCCTGTCTGCGGTATATTCTTGTGGGCTATAACCGACGTAAGATAATACAACAATTGATTCAGAGGAGCTGACCAACAATCGGAATGTTCCATCCTGAGCAGACACAACACGATTCTTTGTACCCTTTTCTGTAATGGATACACCTGATAGCGAAACTCCATTGCCTGTTGTTATACGGGCGGATACACGATATTGTTGGTTATCTCCAATCAATGCTTTTGCACCCAAAGTAGGTGTCCCCGCCTGAACGAGGCTTATACAACAAGGTGCAATATGCAAAGCCCAAAGTATAAATATGCTATTTCTATTCACGTTATTTTTTATTCTATAGAGATTTTGAGTTTTTCACATTTTTGGATAAGCAGGGATTATTATCTCGGCCTATTCTTGATGGAGATGCTGCAAAATCTTAGACGCTCCAATGGGATTGTATCCCATGGCGATGCTTATCCTGTTGAGCAACTCAGTCATCAGACCCGTCCCATAAATATCTTTCACCGGATTTCTTTCATAAAGCCGCAGCCAATCTTTCACTTCATCCGACTGTAGCTTTTCGCGGATCTGAAATGCATCATCTTTTGTTTCAATTGTGCAAAGCGAACCAAATACTTTCCATTGCGCATCGCAGAAATAAGTGGTAAAGAACAATTCTTTGCGATCGATGAAGCTACTCACCGTACTGTCTAAAGCCTGTTCATTTAGCCCAATCGCAAGCTGTACTATCCCTACCTGCTGCCCATTCCCCTGATGTAAGGCAATGACCGAGAAACGGTCTTCCGGCAACGGATCTGTGGATAAGGGGATACTATCCAATCTTTCCAACGCGAGATACCATAAACTGTCTTTATGCTGTGATGTGCGGATCTTGTACTGTTTACTGACCTCCCATTCTAATGCAATGAGATTTTTCGTTTGTGAAACATCATACA
>Ga0222426_100388_pt1 | contig 31880 bp, 16 predicted proteins | sample 2B50Ametagenome_FD_180087 | JGI IMG/M metagenome (GOLD analysis project Ga0222426, IMG submission 180087) | Enriched microbial communities from leaf-cutter ant dump, University of Wisconsin, Madison, United States - 2B50A (version 2) | ecosystem: Environmental > Terrestrial > Nest > Insects nest...
GATTCCGACGCGATCGCCGCCCTGGCCACCGACCTGGCCCGGGTGTGCCGGGTCAAGGTGATCGCCCCGTGTGCCGCGATCACCCTGGTCGGTCGCGGCATGCGCTCGTTGCTGCACACCTTGTCCGGCGTGCTGGCCGAGTTCGGCCAGCTGCGCGTGCACATGATCTCGCAGTCGTCGAACAACCTGAATCTGACCTTCGTGGTCGACGAGGACGTGGTCGATGCGCTGCTGCCGCACCTGCATGACCTGCTGATTTCCGCCGGCGCCCTGCGCAGTGACGACAGTGCGCTGTTCGGCCCCAGCTGGCAGGCCTTGTACGGCGGTGGCGAGGCGGCGGCCGGCTCGCCGGCCTGGTGGCGAGGAGCCGAGTGCCGGCGCTTGCTGGAGCTGGCTGCCGAAACGACGCCGCGCCATGTCTACCACCTGCCCACCGTGCGCCGGCAGGCGCGGGCATTGCAGTCGCTGGCGGCGGTGGACCGGCTGCACTATGCGGTGAAGGCCAACACCCATCCGGCGATCCTGCGCACGCTGGCGGCCGAGGGTTTCGCCTTCGAATGCGTCTCGCCTGGCGAGCTGGAGGCGGTGGCGGCGATCGTGCCGGAAGACGCGCCGCTGCTGTTCACGCCGAACTTCGCGCCGCGCGCGGACTACGTCGAGGCTTTGGCCACACCGGCCACCATCACCCTTGACGCCTTGCATCCGCTGCAACGTTGGGGCGAGCTGTTCCGCGGCCGCCGGATCATGCTGCGGGTCGACCTGGGCCGCGGCCTGGGCCACCACGACAAGGTGCGCACCGGCGGCAACGCCAGCAAGTTCGGCCTGCCGCTGGAGCAACTGCCCGAGTTCCTGCGACTGGCGGAAGCCCACGGCATCACCGTGCACGGCCTGCACGCCCATCTGGGCTCCGGCGTGCGCGACGCGGCGCACTGGGGCGAGGTGTATGCCCAGCTGGCCAGCCTGGCTGAACGCATCGCCAGCGTGGCCGTGCTGAACATCGGCGGCGGCCTGGGCGTGCCCTCGCATCCGGGTGAGGCCGCGCTGGACATGGTCGAACTCGATCGCGTGCTGAACGAGGTCAAGGCGCTGTACCCGCATTACCAGCTGTGGATGGAGCCGGGCCGCTATCTGGTGGCCGATGCTGGCGTGCTGCTGACCCGGGTGACCCAGCTCAAGCAGAAGGCCGGTTTCCACTACCTGGGCCTGGATACCGGCATGAACAGCCTGATCCGTCCGGCCCTGTACGACGCCTGGCACGAGATCGCCAACCTGAGCCGCCTCGACCAGCCGGCCACCGCGCTGTACCAGGTGGTCGGCCCGATCTGCGAAAGCGGCGACGTGCTCGGCACCGACCGCCGCCTGCCGGAGGCGGAGGAGGGCGACGTGGTGCTGATCGCCCAGACCGGCGCCTACGGCAAGGTGATGTCGTCGCACTACAACCTGCGCAACGAGGCGGACGAGGTGATCCTCGACGAATGAGCACCGTCCGCCGGGAGCCTTTGCGCGGAATGCATCCCGCAGGATGCAGGAAAGCCATCATGCCGCGCCACGCTGCTCTTGCTCTTGCTCTTGCTTTGCGCTTTGGCTCTTTCGAAAAGTGCGGGCCACGATGGCCCGCTGCTCTTCCGGGGCCCCTCTGAAGCGGCGGTCGGGCGGAGGAAAGCCTCGCAGTGCTGCAGGAGCCCGCTCGCGAGCGATGCTTTGATGTCGTAGGTCGGGCATCGCCCGACATCGGTGAAGTCACGCACCTGCTTGTGAATCGTAGGAGCTCGCTTGCGAGCGATGCTCTTGAAGCTTCAAAACCAAAGCCAAAGCTTCAAGATCAAAAGCGTTTCGTCCTCCTTCGGAGGGCGAGTTACTTTCTCTTTGCGTGGCCAAAGAGAAAGTAACCAAAGAGAAAGGCCACCCCGCTTGGCGCTTGCCGGGCATCCTGCCCGGCAAGTCCGTGAGCCGTGGCCGGGCTTTTCGAACGGGCATCGGGCAATTGCATCCTGCATTGCCTCAACTCCGGCATCCATGCCGTCGCCTGCCCGTGCGAAAAGGAGTCGACATCCATGTCGACTCCCGCTGCGCGGCCTGTCGCCCCCGACTCACCGCCGCACAGGGGCCCCGGGGAGAGCAGCGGGCCATCGTGGCCCGCACTTTTCGAACGAGCCAAAGCAAGATCAAAAGCGGTGCATCGCGGAAATGGCGCCTTTGAAACCGCTGGTGACCCTCAATCAATACCGCGCACGCTATTAGAATCAACTGTTCGCCTCCGCCGATGCGGATGATGGAGAAAGATGTGAGCCACCCGATCCAGCCGCGCCTGACCCAGGTCTTCCGTTTCGTCCGTTGCAGCTACGCCGATGGCGTGGCCGAGCTGGCCTATGCCTTCGACGACGGCGCGGAGATGGTCGAGCGGATCCGTTTCCCGGATGCGCCGGCGCTGCCGCCCGCGCGCGAGGCGGCGTTCCAGGCGGCGTTGAAGCTGCTGCACCTGGTCGCCGGCGTCAGCTACTACAAAGCCGGCGTGCCGCCGCGGATCGAGCTGGCCGATGGCCCGCTGGACGACGCCACGGCGGAGTTGCTGGACCAGCTGTACCTGCACGGGTTGGCCGAGTTCGCCTATCGCAACGGGCTGGACCTGCGTGGGCGCATCGCTTTCCCGCGCGGCGGCGCGGCGCCGGTGGTTGGCCCGCTGAACCTGCCGCAGCGCACGCTGGTGCCGATCGGCGGCGGCAAGGATTCGCTGGTGACGGTGGAGGCGATCAAGTCCATCGGTGGTGCAGCCACCGCGACTTGGGTGGGCAACTCCGCGCTGATCGCCGCCTGCGCCGAGCGCACCGGCCTGTCGACCCTGAACATCCAGCGCGAGCTGGCGCCGGAGCTGTTCGAGCTGAACCGGCTGGGCGCCTGGAACGGGCACATCCCGGTGACCGCGATCAACTCGGTGATCCTGGTGCTGGCGGCGCTGCTGTACGGCCATGATTCGATCGCCTTCGCCAACGAGCGCTCGGCCTCGGCGGCCACGCTGGAGTACGACGGCCAGCAGGTGAACCACCAGTGGAGCAAGGGCTACGCCTTCGAGCAGTTGCTGGGCCAGTGGCTGCACACGCATGTGGCCAGCGACCTGGACTACTGCTCGCTGCTGCGGCCGTATTCGGAGCTGGCGATCACCCGCGGCTTCGCGAAGCTGACTCCGTATTTCGACGTGTTCTCCAGCTGCAACCGGAACTTCAAGCTGCTCGGCCCCAAGCCGGCCGACCGCTGGTGCGGGCAGTGCCCGAAGTGCCACTTCGTGTTCCTGGCGCTGGCGCCGTTCCTGCCCAAGCCGCGGCTGCTGTCGATCTTCGGCCGCAACCTGCTCGATGACGAGACCCAGGCAGCGGGCTTCGACGCGCTGCTCGAATACCAGGACCACAAGCCGTTCGAATGCGTGGGCGAGGGCGCCGAGGCGCGCGCCGCGATGCATGCGCTGAGCCAGCGCCCGGAGTGGCAGGAAGACGCCCTGGTGGCTCGCTTCCGCAGCGAGATCCTGCCCCAGCTCGACGCCTCGCAACTGGCGCTGGATCCCTGGCTGGAAGCCTCTCCCGAACACCGCGTTCCCCCGCGTCTGCAGCCCGCCCTGGGAGCCCTGCAATGACCGCCACCCACACCGCTGTAGGAGCCCGCTCGCGGGCGATGCTCTTGAAGCCGGGATTCGGGATTGGGGATTGGGGATTTGCGAAAAGCAGGAGCATCGCCCGCGAGCGGGCTCCTGCAGCGGTGTGGGTGGCGGGAGGGTGCTGTGCGCATCGCTGATCTGGTCGGGCGGCGGGTGGCCGTCTGGGGTTTTGGCCGGGAGGGACGGGCAGCGCTGCGGGCGTTGCGTGATGGCTGCGGTGAACAGCACTTCACCTTGTTCTGCAGCGAGGCCGAGGTCGCGGCGGCGCAGGCGTTCGATCCGGCGCTGGAAGTGGTTGCCGGCGAGCCGGATGCGGCGACGCTTTCGTCGTTCGACGTGGTGGTGAAATCGCCGGGCATTTCCGCCTACAAGCCGGCCTTGCTGGCGGCGCGCGAGCAGGGCACCGAGGTCACCTCCGGCACGGCGCTTTGGTTCGGCGACAACCCGCAGGCACGGGTGGTCGCGGTGACCGGAACCAAGGGCAAGAGCACCACCACCGCCCTGCTGGCGCATCTGGCACGCGCGTTGGGCGTGCGCACGGCGCTGGCCGGCAACATCGGCCTGCCTCTGCTGGAGCTGCGCGGGCAGTCAGCCGACCTGTGGGTGATCGAGCTGTCCAGTTTCCAGACCGGCGAAGCCGGGCCGGTGGAGCTGGGCGTGGTCACCAGCCTGTACGAGGAGCATCTGGACTGGCACGGCTCGCGCGAGCGTTACGTGGCGGACAAGCTGCGACTGGCCGATGCCTCGCGGCAATTGCTGGTCAATGCATTGCAGCCGGCCTTGCTGGAGCGCACGCAGGCCCACCCGCAGCGCCTGCTGTTCGGCCAGCCCGAAGCTTGGCATGTGGCGGATGGATTCATCTGGCGCGGCGAGCGCGAGGTGTTCGCGGTGGCCGATCTGGCGGTGCCGGGTCTGCACAATGCGCTCAACGCCTGCGCGGCACTGGCGGCGCTGGAGATCCTGGGAATGGACGCATGGGGCGCGGCACCGGCCCTGGCCACGTTCCGGCCCTTGCCGCATCGCCTGCAGCCGTTGGGACGGCGCGCGGATTTCGACTGGATCGATGATTCGATCAGCACCACGCCACTGGCCACTCTGGCCGCGCTGGAAAGCCTGCACGGTCGTGCCGCCACCGTGCTGGTGGGCGGGCATGATCGCGGGCTGGATTGGTCGCCGTTCGTGCAGGCGATGCAGCAGGCGCCTGCACACGCCATCGTGTGCATGGGGGCCAATGGCGAACGCATCGAGGCGGCGCTGCGGCAGGCCGGCGTGGCCAGCACGCTGTTGCGCGCCGGCAAGCTGGCCGAAGCAGTCGAGCTGGCCAGGTCGAACACGCCGGCAGACGGGGTGATCCTGCTGTCTCCCGGCGCACCGAGCTTCGACCAGTTCAAGGACTACGCCGAGCGCGGCCGACGTTTCGCCGAACTGGCCGGGTTCGACAGTGCGATGCTGGGCGAGATCCAGGGCCTGGGCATCGTCGACACGAAACCTTTCCCGGCTGCGTAGGGCGGGCACCGCCCGCGGCTCTTGCGCCAGCGCACGTCAAAGCCGGCATGTGCCGAGCCGCACGTATCGTCGTGCAATCCCGCGGCGCCTCGCCGAGCAACGCTTGCCGCAGACAAAAAAACGCCGCCCTGGAGGGCGGCGTTTTTCTTCCGGCTGGTCGCGGAATCAGCGGACCGAGTAGCCGGCCACGCGCCAGACCTTGTCGCTGTCCTGGTGGTACGAGACCAGCTCGCGCACCGGCTGCGGCGCATTGGCGAACTTGGTCGCGTAGCTGACGTTGATGTAGACGCCGGCCGGAATCGTGCCGCCCTTCGACTCGGAACGGCTGACGCCGGCCAGCTGGCGCTGCGAGGGTGCGCCCAGCTTGGCGCGATCGGCGGTGATCTGGCGGACGAAATCGGCACGCTTGGTGGCGGCCTTGGCCACACTGGAGGACTGGTCCCACACCGCGCCGGCCTGGTTCTGGTCGATCGCCTTGATCACCTGCATCGACGCCTGCACCTGCTTCTGTGCCTCGGCCTCCTGCGCCGGGGTCATCCGGGCGGGAGCCGGCTGGGCCGCGGTAGCCTGGGCCGGCTTGGCAGCCTGCGCGAACACGCCGCCCGAGACGCCCATCAGCGCGGCGGCAAGGAAAAGAGACGCTTTGGACATGTGGAACTCCTTGGGAAAACGTTGTGTGATGAAGAACACGTACAGCTTGCACCGTTCCCCCCGCCTTCGTCGAGTGGGGGGAGCTATTTCTCGATGCGGTAATTGAAGCTGGCGCGACTGAACTCGGTGGCCTGCTGCGCCTCGAAGTTCCAGCGCCGGCTGAAGCGGTAGCGCAGGGTGATCACTTCGCCCGGCTCGAACAGGCCCACGCCGTAGCTCAGGTACAGCCGTGGCGACAGGTACTTGCCCACGGTGAAGGCCGAGCTGCCGCCCAGCGCCTCGTTGCTGGACACGCCGATGTCGTCCACGCCCAGCTTGGAGCCGACGCTCTTGGCCAGCAGGTCGCCGGCGGCCGAGCCCAGCGCCTGGGCCGCCGCACCGACCATGTCGCCCTCGCCACCCTTGACCTGCGACAGCGGCTTGCCGGTGACCAGGTAGGACAGTGCGTCGGACTGTTCCATCACCGGGTTGGAGAACACGGTGAGCACCGGCCGCTGCGCGGTGCCCGAGACCAGCAGGCCCACTTCCTGGCCTTCGTCGATGGTGGCGTTGGGGTTGAGCTTGCGGATCGCGCGGATGTTCAGGCCGGGGTTGTCCACCGGGGTGCTGGCGAACAGCAGCTGGCCGCGCTGGATCTGCAGGTTCTGGCCATAGGCCTTGTAGGTGCCGTCGACGGTCAGCTGGCCCTGGCCGGTGGTGGCGCGGCCGGGGCGTTCCAGCACGGTCAGCGTGCCGCCGACGCGGCCGTCCAGGCCCATGCCGACGATGTGCGTGCGACGACCGAGGTTGACCTTGACCTGGGCATTGACCGGAAGCGCGCTGGCGGCTTCCTGCTGCTGCTCCTGATCGACCACCACCACATCGGGCGAGGCCTGGGTGGCACCGGCACCGGGCAGTTTCTCGACGTTCACGTCGGCGCTGTCGATGTCCAGCGAGCCGCCGATGTCCAGGCCCTTGTCGTTCTGCTTCACGCTCAGATCGGGCGAGATCACCACCTTGGCGGCCGGGATGTCGGCGGCGGTGAAGCGCTCGCCCTTGATGGCCAGCGCGGTCTGTGCGCCTTCACCGATGCCGGCGCTGCCATTGACCGCCAGCTTGCCTTCACCGGACTGCACGCTGCCGTCGATGGTGAACTGCTTCGCGTCGGTGGTGCTGACCCGCAGGCGGCCGTCGGTCAGCTTGAGGCCGGCCGACGGCACTTCGGCGGCAAAGCCGTTGATGTCGGCATGGCCGGTCACCGCAGGCTCGGACAGCGTGCCGGCGAGGCCGAAGCTGCCGTTGATGCCGCCCTTGACGTTGGCCACCTCGCTGGTCAGCAGTTCGAGGAAGCCGAGATCGTTCACCCGCAGATCAAGCTGGCCGGCAAGGTTCTGCGTGGCGCCGCTGATCGTGGCCTGGCCATCCAGCCGACCGCCGTCGCCGAGCCCGGCGTGCACTTCGATGCGCTGGTTGTCGGGGGACAGGTCGGCATTCAGCGCCAGCTGCTGGTATGCCAGCAATGGCTCGGCGGGCTGGTCGGTATAGGTGACGCTGCCTTTTTCCGAGGTGATCGAGGCGTTGCCGCCGAGCGCCCCGGCGGCGCTGCGGTGGATCTTGCCGCTGCCTTCCAGCGTGCCGTCGGCACGCATCGGCAGGTCGGCGCTGCCGGCGGCGTTCATCAGCAGTGCCAGCGGCAGGGCACGCAGGCTGTAGCTGGCATCGAGATTGCCGGCCTTGTCCTGGTCGGCGGCCAGGCACAGTTGCGGATCGCCGGCGCTGAGGCACAGCTCGGACAGGCTCATCGCGCCGCCGTCATAGGCCAGTTGCGAGGGCTGCTGCAGGCGCCAGCCGGGCATGCCCTGCGGCTGGAGCTCCAGCGTGCCGAGGCTGCCGTTCCAGGCCTCGCCTTTGAGTGCGCCATGCAGCGCCAGCTGGCCGGAAAGCTGCGTGCCGCGGGCGTCGAGTTCCAGCCGATGATTGGCCTGGCTGCCTTCGGCAAGCAGACGGATGCGCTGGAACAGCATGCCCTGCAGGTCGGCGTTGGAGGTTTGCAGCTCGAGCTTGCCGGCAGGATGACTGACGTCGGGAATGCCGACCACCAGTCGAAGCTTGTCGACCTTCTGGCCCTGCCAGCCCAGCGTGCGTCCGCGCAGTTGGCCATTCACCGATAGCGCCGGTTGCAGGCCGCGGATCGCGAAGCGGCCGCGCAGCTCGCCGCCGGCATCGGGCAACCAGTCGCCGAGGGAGGCGATCTCGAGCAGCAGCTGGGCATCGTTTTCCTTGCCGGGCTTGGCGTCGAGGTTCACCCGGCTGCTGCCGGAGGCCAGCTCCAGCTGGCCGTCGACCACCTGGCTGGGCGAGACATGCAGCTTGCCGTGGCCGCCGATCGCACGATCGCGCAGTTTGCCGGCCAGCTTGCGGATCTCGAGGGTGGCATCCGGGCCGGCGTCGGGCAGCTCGCCATGGGTGCTGATGTCGAAATCCAGCGCGCCATTCCAGTCGGCCAGCAGCAGGCCCGGATCGAGCTTGTCGGCGGTGGCATCCAGTTGCCAGGCCAGTACCGGCTGCAGGGTCAGCGTGCCTTGTGCCTGCATGCCGCCCTTGGGCTGTTCCAGCGCCAGCGTGTGCAGGGTGACCTGTTCGGGCGTGCCGTCGAGGTCCAGAGCCAGTTTCGCCGGCTTGCCGGGCGGGCCGATCTCCACCTTGCCTTCGGCGTGGTAGGCGTTGGCGCTGCCGTTGGCCTTCAGCTGGCCCTGGCTGGCCAGCGCCTGGCCGGTCAGTTCCTCCGGCAACTGCACGCCGCTCCAGTGGATGTCCAGCTTCGCGCTGAGTGGCTCGGCGGCCAGCTGCACGGTGCCGTTGGCCTCGATGTCGCCGTCGATCTGCGGCGAGGCCAGCTTGAGCTGCTGCAGGTTCAGCGTGGCGTAGTCGTGGTCGAACTGCGCGCGCAAGGGCTGCAGCAGCAACTGGTAGTCGTTGAGCTGGAGTTTGCCGTCGAGCGTGCCGCCGTAGCGGTCACCCTGGCCCTGCAGTGACAAGGCCATGGCGTCGAGCGAGCCTTCGCCGAGCAGTGGCTTCGGATCGAAGCGCGGCGCGTCCAGCTTGCCGGTCCAGGCCCAGTCGCCGCTCTGGGTCAGGTCGAGTTGGAGCCTGGCTGCCATCGGCGCATCCAGTTGCAGCTCCAGGTGCGCCTGTTTGCCGTCGCTGTGGGCGAGCAGGTTGCCGGCGTACTGCACTTCGGCCACGTTCCAGGCGAAGTCGGCCTTGCCGTCGCCCTGCCAGTTGTCGCCCACGGCCAGCTTGCCGCTCAGCGCGGCGTGGCCGTCGGGGGCGTCCAGCGCCAGTTGGCGCAGCTCCACGCCATCGTTGGTCCAGCTGCCGGCCAGGTCGAGGCGGTTGGAGGCGAACAGCGGCTGGCCGTCCTGGCTGACCTTCACGCTGCCGACGTGGATGCGGTCGAGGATCAGCTCGACCGGCGGCTGCAGCGAGAAGCCGCCGCTGTCGCCGGTGTCCGTGTCGCTGGACGCCGGCAGGGCCACTTCCACGCCGTCCACGTCCAGCGCCTGCACGTGCACGCGCTTGGCCAGCAGCGGCCAGAAGCGCAGGTCCAGGTGCAGCCTGGCCACGTCCGCCACCATGCCCTGGCCGTCGTCGTAATGGACGCCGACAAGGTCGAGCGGGCCGATCAGGCTGCCGCTGGCCTGGCGCACCTGCAGTGCGCCGTCGGTGGCGCCCTGTGCCCGTGCCAGCGCGAAGCGCAGGCCCGATCCGGTGCCGAGCAGCCACCACAGCACCGCCGCAACCAGCAGCAACAGGATGGCGAAGACGATGGCAATGCGCTTGAACCACTTCATGAAAGTCAGCTTGTCCTGCTCGTCGTCATGCTTGAACGAATCCCGATTCCCGAATCCCGACTCTCAGCTACAGATCCGGCCCGATCACCAGATGCAACTGGATGCCGCTGGCGTGGTCGTCCCTGATCGGCGTGCCCAGGTCGACCCGGATCATGCCCACCGGCGAGCGCCAGCGCAGGCCCAGGCCGGCACCGAGCCGTGGACGGTAGTCTGTGCCGCTGAAGGCGTTGCCGGCGTCGACGAAGCTGGCCACGCCCCAATTGCGGCTGAAATAGTGTTCCACCTCGGCACTGGCCACCAGCAGGTTGGTGCCGCCGATGACGCGATCATCACCGTTGCGCGGGCCGACCGACTGGTAGCCGTAGCCGCGGATCGAGCGGTCGCCACCGGCGAAGTAGCGCAGCTGCGGTGGCAGTGCGGAGAAATCATTGGTCCAGGTGCTGCCCAGGCTGCCGCGGAAAATCAACCGGTTGCGCTGGCGCCGGCCGAAGGCGCGGATCCATTTCGCATCGGCACTGAGCTGGCTGAAGCTGGCGTCGGAGGCCAAGGTGCCCAGCGTGCTTCGAGCGGCCACGGTGAGCATCCAGCCGCGGCGGACGAAGTCGGGGTTGTCGGCCTGCTTGCGCGACAACGAGGCTTCGCCGAACAGCAGGGTGCTGCGGCCGTGTTCGATGCCGGGCGCATTGTCCGGCTCGCTGCCGCGCTTGCCGACGGTGAAGGTGCCGGCAAGCGCATGCGCACCGAGGGTGCGGGTCCAGCCGTGCCACTGGCGGGTTTCATTGCCGACCAGTTCCAGCGTGCGTGACTGCGAGGTGGCAGTGTCGGCGTCACGGAAGTTGGCGCCGACGTTGTAGCTGCGCTGGTTGTCGCCGGGCATCGGGATCGAATACAGCGTGGACAGCGTCTTCAGCTTCTGTGCCAGCACCAGTTCGTTCTTCCACTTGTGCCCGCGCCGATTGACCCAGCGCCGCTCCAGCCCGCCGCGCACGCCGACGCCGGTATCGGTGCCGACGAACGGGCCGCCGGTGTAGATCGAGCGCTTGGCCGGCGCCAGCTGCACGGTGATGTCGACCATGCCGTCCTTGGCCTCATCCACGTCCGGCAGCACGTTGACCACGCCGAAATAGTCGGCACCGCCCAGCGCCTGTTGCAGCTGCAGCAACTGGTCCTGCGAGAAGTAGTCACCGGACTTGAACGGCACGTAGCGTTCGAGGAAGCCGTCGTTGAACTGCGAGCCGTCGAAGTGCACCTGGCCGTAGCGATAGCGCGGGCCGACTTCCCAGCCCAGCTTGATCGCCGCGCTGTGATTGCCGCGATTCACTTCCACCTTGTGGGTGACCAGCCTGGCATCGAGAAAGCCGTTGGCGGTGAGCTGGGCGCCGAGCGCATCGCGTGCGGCGTCATAGGTGCCGTGGTCGAGGGGCTTGTCCTTCATCCGCTCGATGGCGCGCTGTGCGCGTCGGACCGGGCCAAGTGCGGCGGCGACCGGGTCCAGTTGCACCTCGACCGAAGTGACCTTGACCGGTTCGCCGGGCTTCACGTGCAGGACGACCTGCCAGTCCTTGCCGACCTGCTTCAGCTCGCCGCTGATCGAGGCGTCGTAGTAACCGTAGGGTTCCAGTCCGGATTTCGCCTGGTCGGCGGCGCGTTCGTACAGGCGCCGTGCCTGCGCGTCGCTGACCTCGCGCGTGGCGTACTGCGAAAGCTCCACCGCGGAAACCACGGCCCCCTTGAGCGGATCCTCCACGCCGTCCACCACCAGTTTCATGCCGGCGTGGGCCTGCGGCGCCAACAGCAGCAGGGCGAGCCAGAGGCTCGGGCGTCGGTGAATGCGGCGCATGCGTGGGGTTCCGTCCTCTTGGAGTTCGCGACTGGTCCGGTGAGCTTACCGAAAGGGGATGGCATGCGCATGAATGCGCGTGCCGATGCACCTCAGCCCGGAGTGTCGCCGGAGCGGTGGGCGATCCATGCGCCCACCACCGCCGACACGTACGGGATCGACTGCGCCGCCAGGATGAACATCCACAGCGTGCCCTCGATGTAGCGCGTGCCGAAGCCCTCGGCCATGCCGACGATGCACAGCGCCAGCGCCAGCGCCATCAACCCTTCCTCGCGCACCGGCGCGAACGCGGCGAAGCTGCTGCCGCCCATGCGCCGGCTCTTGGCGGTGACCACGAACGAGGTCTTCTCTCGGGTCAGGCCATGCAGGATGCCGCGGGCGATCGCGTGCGACAGGCCCATGCTGGCCAGCGAGGCCATCAGCGTGTCGTACCAGCCGCATGGCACCCGCGCGCGGTAGAGCACGATGCCGAAGATCGCCTTGGCGAAGAAGAAGCCGATCACCGGGATCAGGAACAGCTGCATCGGCAGGCTGAAAAGCTGCGGGAAGGCCACCATGCCGGCGGTCCAGAAGATCGCCATCAGGGTGAAGATCAAATGCAGCGCGTCGGCGAACCAGCTGAACCAGCCGGTGAGGAAGTGGAAGCGCTGGCCGGCCGACAGCGGCCCCTTCTGCGTCATCCAGTCCCAGCGGCCCTTGAGGATCTGCATCGCGCCGAACGCCCAGCGATAGCGCTGGCTCTTGTACGCCTTGAAGTCGGCCGGGGTCAGGCCCTTGCCCATCAGTTCGTCGACGTAGACCAGCTCGTAGCCGGCGTGCATCAGGCGCAGGCCCAGCTCGGCGTCCTCGCAGATGGTCCACTCGGACCAGCCGCCGGTGCCTTCCAGCGCGCTGCGCCGGACCATGGTCATGGTGCCGTGCTGGATGATCGCGTTGCGCTCGTTGCGGTGATGCATGCCGATGCGGAAGAAGCCGTCGAACTCCCACGCGGTCATCCGGCGGAAGCGGTTGTGCTCGAAGTCGCGGTGCGCCTGCGGGCACTGCACCACCGCCACCTTCGGGTCGTGGAAGTGGCCGGTGAGGGTGGACAGCCAGTCCTCGCGCACCACGTAGTCGGCATCGATCACCGCCACCACGTCGGCTTCCGGCGCGGTTTCCTTCAGGCCGAAGTTCAGTGCGCCGGCCTTGAAGCCGGGCCACGGCTCCAGATGGAAGAAGCGGAAGCGCTTGCCCAGCTTCTCGCAGTACTCCTTCACCGGGCCCCATACTGCCGGGTCCCTGGTGTTGTTGTCGATCACCAGCACTTCGTAGTTGTCGTAGTCGAGCGCGGCCAGCGAATCGAGCGTGACGATCACCATGTCCGGCGGCTCGTTGTAGCAGGCCAGGTGGATCGACACGAACGGCTGCTTCGACGGCGGATCGGGCGTGAGCATGCCGGCGTGGCGGATCCACTTGCGCCGCCACAGCACCTCGGTGAACTCGAAGCCGTTGATCAGCAGGATCGCCAGGATCGCGATCTGTGCCGGGAACAACAGCGTGAGCATGGTCCAGTCGATCCAGCTCAGGTAGAAGTTGAACGGCAGCGTCGCCGACCAGGTCAGCAGGCCGCAGGCCAGCTGGATCAGCATGCAGAAGAACAGCCGGCCCATCAGCTTGAAGCGGCTGAAGCGGCGCGCGAAGAAGATCATCGGCAGCAGCGCCAGCAGGCTGGCGGCCAGCGCCTTCCACGGCCAGCCGGTGTCCTCGGTGACCGGCCCGGTCAGCGGGAATTTCAGCTGGCGGTCGGCGTTGAACATGCCCCAGTAGGCGCCGGTGCGGCCTTCACCCAGGGCCTCCTTCCAGGGTTGGTCGAACGCCTCAAGAAGGTAGTAGTCGATGTTCTCGGCCTTGGCCGTGTTCATCCAGTCGCGGATGAAGATCGCCTCGTTGGACACCGACGGATCGGCGTATTCGTGCCGGTCGCCATTGGACGGCCAGCCGATCTCGCCCACCACCACCGGCTTGTCCGGGTAGCGCTGGCGGATTTGCTGGTAGGCGCCCAGCGCCGCACCGACCGCGTCGCGGCGGGTCACGCCGTTCCAGAACGGGAACAGATGGATGGTGATGAAGTCGACGTGCTGGGCCAGCTCCGGGTACTTCAGCCAGATGTAGTCCGGCTCGGCGATCGACACCGGCTGGCGCACCGCGGCGCGCACCCGGTCCAGGTAGGCCATCATCTGCTCGGGTGGCAGGTCGTTGCGGAACAGCACCTCGTTGCCCACGATCACCCGGTTGATGGTGTCGGGGTAGGCACGCGCCTTGGCGATCAGCAGCTCGATCTCGCGCTCGTTGTTGTCCAGCCGTTTGTCGATCTCCGCGCCGGCCATCACCTTCAGGCCTTCGGTACGAGCCAGCCGGTACAACTGCGGGTTCTGCTGCATCGTGTACGTGCGCACGCGGTCGCTGTACTTGTGCAGCAGCTTCAGGTCGGCGGCGATCTCGTCGCTGCCGGGGTAGTCCTGCTTGAACGGGCTCTGGTAGCGCTGGAACACCGACAGCGAGAAGCCGCCGATCTTGCCGTGCCAGTCATCCGGGCCGTGCGGCAGGTTGCCGTACCACCACAGGCCGATGTTCATCGCGGCGACGACCAGCGCCAGCACGATCGCGGTGAGCAGGGGGTGGCGGCTGTCGTGGTTTGTTGCGGTGGCGCTCAAAAAGAATCCCCGAAGGAAGCCTGCGCAACAGGCGTCAAAACCCCGGGAGCTTAACCACTGGGGGCATGCGGCTCAATAAAGCATGAAGGCAGCGGTCAGCGCGAGGTCAGGCGCGGGTGAGGCTGGCGAGGGGGCCATACACGGGATTTATGACGATTTTGCGATAGAGTTCGCCGGCCGCCTCCCGCGCTTGCAAACGGGGCTCTGGTTGCCGCCTGGCCACGGGGCCGGACGATCGTTTTTCGAGGACGACGCTTGAGACGGCTCACCTGGCGCTTCGCGCTGCTCACCTTGGCATTTCTCACGCTCTGCCGGCTCGGCCTGTGCCTGTGGCTGTGGTCGCGGGTAGCTCCGGCTGGCGGCCTGTGGCCGGTGCTGTCGGGCGGCTGGCGGATCGACCTGAGCCTGCTGGCAATGGTCTGCGCCTGGCCGCTGCTGGCCTCGCCCTGGCTGGGGCACCGGCATTGGCCCACGGTGATCGCGGCCTGGTGGTTCCGCGTCTGGTGGCTGCTGTTCGTGCTGCTGGAGGTGTCCACCCCGCAGTTCATCGTCGAATACGACACCCGGCCCAACCGGCTCTACGTCGAATACCTCAACAACCCGCACGAGGTGTCGGCGATGTTGTGGCACGGCTACAAGGGCGTGCTGCTGCTGGGCCTGCTCGGGTTGGCGCTGCTTGGATGGCTCGGTTTCCGCCTGTTGCGGACGAGGCCGGTGGACCTGCGGATGCGTCCGTGGTGGCGTCCGCTGTTCACCAGCGCAGCTTTCGTGCTGCTGTTTCTGGCCGGTCGCGGCACCCTTGATCATCGGCCGCTGAATGCCTCGGTGGTCGCTTTCAGTGACGACAGCATGGTCAACACCTTGCCGTTGAACTCGCTCTACAACGTGATCAACGCGATTCGCGGCATGCGCAGCGAGCGCTCGGCCTCGGCCGTTTACGGCGCCATGCCCGAGCCGGAAATGCAGGCGCTGGTGCGCAAGGCGGCGGGCCTGGACGGCACGCCTTCCGATCCCGACCACCCCAGCGTGCATTTCCAGCAGGCCACGGTCCGCACGCCGCGCCCGCTGAATCTGGTGATCATCCTGGAGGAAAGCCTGGGCGCACAGTACATCGGCACGCTTGGCGGGCAGCCGCTTTCGCCGCGGTTCGATGCGTTGTCGAAGCAGGGATGGCTGCTGGCGCGCACCTACGCCACGGGTACCCGCTCGGTGCGCGGCCTGGAAGCGGTCACCACCGGCTTCCTGCCCACGCCGGCCGAAGCCGTGCTGAAACTGCCGCGCAGCCAGCGCGGTTTCTTCACCCTGGCCGGGTTGCTGGATCAGCACGGTTACCATTCGCGCTTCATCTACGGTGGCGAGGCGCATTTCGACAACATGAAGTCGTTCTTCCTCGGCAACGGTTTCGACGAGGTGATCGATCAGCCGAAGTTCGAGGTCAAGCCTGGCTTCGTCGGCTCGTGGGGGGCCTCGGACGAGGACATGTTCAACGAGCTTCACCACCGGCTGATGCAGGACGACGGGCAGCCGCAATTCACCCTGGCCTTCAGCGTTTCCAACCACACGCCGTGGGAATACCCGGCCGGCCGCATCCAGCCCAGCCAGCCGGCGGCCAGCGTGGAGAACACCGTGCGTTATGCCGACTGGGCGATCGGCCGGTTCTTCGAGCAGGCGAGGAAATCGCCGTATTGGGAGCACACCGTGTTCCTGCTGGTGGCCGATCACGACTCGCGCGTGTTCGGTGCCAGCCTGGTGCCGGTGCGGCATTTCCACATTCCCGCGCTGATCCTCGGCGCCGGCGTGCCGGTGCAGCGCGACGAGCACCTGGTCAGCCAGATCGACCTGGCGCCGACGCTGCTGTCGCTGATCGGCGTCGACAGCACCCATCCGATGCTGGGCGCCGACCTGACCCGCCGCTACCCCGACCGCGCGATCATGCAGTACGGCGACAACTACGGTTACCTGCAGGGCGACCAGTTGCTGGTGTTGCAGCCGGAGCAGAAGGCGGAGCAGTTCCGCTACCAGGTCGATGGCGAGAAGCTGACGCCGGTGGCGCTGGATCCCGCGTTGAAGCGGCTGGCCCTGGCCCACGCGCTGTGGCCGAGCTGGGCGTATTTCAACCAGCGCTACGGCTTGCCGCCGAAGCACCCTTAGGGCGGGCATGGCCCGCCTGTTCGCAGCATGCGGCCCGATGATTCGCGCCAGCGCCTGAAGTACCTGCTGGCGGGACTGGCAAGCCCTGAACGAGAAGACCCGGCACAAGGCCGGGTCTTCTCGTTCAGGGCGCTGTGGATGGCGTGCTCAGCGCAGCAGCGAGCGCAGCATCCAGGCAGTCTTCTCGTGTTCCTTCAGGCGGCCGGTGACCATGTCGGCGGTGCCCTCGTCGCCGGCCTTGTCGGCCACCTTGATGGCCTCGCGGGCGGCGGCCGCGGCGATCTCGTGGCCTTCGACCAACTGGTTCACCATCTCCTTCCACTCCGGTACGCCGGATTCTTCCTTGATCGTGCTGAGCTTGGCGAACTGGCTGTAGGAGCCGGGGGCGAACACGTCGAGCGTGCGGATGCGCTCGGCCACTTCGTCGGCGGCCAGCCACAGTTCGTTGTACTGGGTCTCGAACATGGTGTGCAGGCTGTTGAACTGCGGGCCGGTGATATTCCAGTGGAAGCTGTGGGTCTTCAGATACAGCGAGTAGGTATCGGCAAGCAGCTTGGACAGCTGCTTGGCGACCGCTTCGCGGTCCTTCTTGGCGATGCCGATGGAAATGGCCATGTGTTCGCTCCTTGGGAGGGGGAAATTCAACGGGTCAACAATAGCGTTTCAGGTGGCGCGGGTGAAATGAATCCTTCGGATAATGGCGATAGCTTGCGGCTATGGGCTAGCAGGTATCATGCGCGGTCCCATGAACAACGCACGCCAGCCTTCCTGCTCCCCCTCCGCCGACCCTCGCCTGCGCCAGTTGCGCGGGCAACTGGATACGGTGTCCAGCCGCGACTACGGCCGCCTGCTCGGACGCTGGCGCACGCTGTCGCGCCGGCCGGACGAGGGCAAGCTGGAGGCGCTGGCGGCGGATATCCAGCGCTCCGCGTCCAAACGCCGCGCCCGCGCGGTGGCCAAGCCGGCAATCCGGCTGGACGAGTCGCTGCCGATCAGCGCCCGTGGCGAGGACATCATCAAGCTGATCCGCGAGCACCAGATCGTGGTGATCGCCGGCGAGACCGGCTCGGGCAAGACCACCCAGTTGCCCAAGCTATGCCTGGCCGCCGGTCGCGGCGAGGCCGGCATGATCGGCTGCACCCAGCCACGCCGGCTGGCGGCACGCTCGGTGGCGCGGCGGGTGGCCGAGGAACTGGGCACGCCGCTGGGCGAGGTGGTCGGCTTCCAGGTGCGTTTCAACGACCAGGTATCCGAGCGCAGCCTGGTCAAGTTCATGACCGACGGCATCCTGCTGGCCGAGACCCAGGGTGACCCCTGGCTGAGCGCCTACGACACGCTGATCATCGACGAGGCGCACGAGCGCAGCCTCAACATCGATTTCCTGCTCGGCTACCTGAAGCAGCTGGCGGCGAAGCGGCCGGAGCTGAAGATCATCGTCACCTCGGCGACCATCGACACCGCCCGCTTCGCCGAACACTTCGGTGGCGCGCCGGTGGTGGAGGTGGAGGGGCGTACGTATCCGGTGGAGATGCGCTGGCGTTCGCTGGACGAGATGGCGGCGTCGGGGCGCGGCAAGGACATGCAGCAGGGCAGCGCCGAACACATCGCCGCGGTGCTGGACGAGATCACCCGCGACGATCCGCGCGGCGACGTGCTGGTGTTCCTGCCCGGCGAGCGCGAGATCCGCGATGCCCACCAGTTGCTGTCGCGACGGCAGTACCGCGAGACCGAGATCCTGCCGCTGTATGCGCGGCTGTCCGCCGGCGACCAGGACCGGGTGTTCAAGCCCGGCGTGAAGCGCCGCGTGGTGCTGGCCACCAATGTGGCGGAAACCTCGCTGACGGTGCCGCGGATCCGCTACGTGATCGACACCGGCACCGCCCGGGTCAAGCGTTACAGCCAGCGCAGCCAGATCGAGCGGCTGCACGTGGAGCCGGTGTCGCAGGCCGCGGCCAACCAGCGCAAGGGCCGCTGCGGCCGCGTCGGGCCGGGCGTGTGCTACCGGCTGTATGACGAGGCGGATTTCGCCGGCCGCGCCGAGTTCACCGATCCGGAGCTGCTGCGCTCGTCGCTGGCCAACGTGATCCTGCGCATGCTGTCACTGAAGCTGGGGGACGTGGAGCGGTTCCCGTTCCTCGATGCGCCCGATCCGCGCGTGGTCGCTGACGGCTTCCGTCGGCTGGTCGAGATTTCCGCGCTGGACGAATCACGCCAGCTCACCGCGATCGGACGCACCCTGGCGCGGCTGCCGATCGACGTGCAACTGGCGCGCATGCTGGTCGAGGGCGAGAAGCTGCACAGCCTGCGCGAGCTGGTTACCATCGTCGCCTTCCTGAGCATCCAGGATCCGCGCGAGCGTCCAGCCGACGCGCGCCAGCAGGCCGACACCGCGCACGCGCTGTTCGCCGATCCGAAGTCCGATTTCATCGGCGTGCTGAACCTGTGGCGCGCCTACCACGAGGCGCACGAGGAGTTGACCCAGTCGAAGCTGCGCGACTGGTGCTCGCGGCACTACCTCAGCTTCATGCGCATGCGCGAGTGGCGCGAGCTGCATCGGCAATTGCTGCTGGTGGTGGCCGAGCTGGGCTGGAAGCTGGAGCGGGCCGCATCGCGCGAACCGGCTGCGGCGGCCACGGCGGTGATGGTCAAGACGAGTGCTGGCAGGCGGCGTGGAAGAAAGGTTTCCGGCGGACATGCACCGGCGGCCTCGGGGGCTTCTTCGAGGGAACGCCAGGACGCGCCGCCGGTGGTCGACGACAAAGCCGCGGCGGACGCCTTGTTCGAGGCGGTCCACCGTTCGCTGCTGGCCGGCCTGCCGACCCAGGTCGGGCGCAAGGACGAGAAGGGCCAGTACCAGGGCACGCGCGAGCGCAAGTTCCAGGTGTTTCCCGGTTCGGCGTTGTCGAAGGCGCCGCCGAACTGGGTGTTCTCCGCGCAGATCCTCGACGTCGGCGGCCGCGTCTGGGGCATGGCCAACGGGCGCGTCGATCCGCTGTGGATCGAGCAGCAGGCCGCGCATCTGCTGCGCACGCATTGCCGTGACGCGCACTGGTCGAAGAAGCGCGGCTGCGTGGTGGCCTACGAACAGGTCAGCCTGTTCGGGCTGGTGCTGGTGGAGAAGCGCCCGGTCACCTTCCAGCGGCAGGATCCGGAGCTGGCCCACGCGATCTTCCTGCGCGAGGCGCTGGTACGCGGCGACATCGACAGCAAGTGCGACTTCGTGCGGGCCAACCGGCGCGTGCTGGAAGAGGCGCAAGGCATCGAGGCGAAGCAGCGCCGCGAAGGGTTGATCCGCCACGAGGATGAACTGGTCGCCTTCTTCGAGGGCAAGCTGCCGCAGGACATCGCCAGCAGCCGTGCGCTGGATGCCTGGTACCGCAAGGCGCGCCCCGCCGAGCAGGCGGCGCTGCGCTGGTCGCTGGACGACGTGATGGGCGGCGCCGCCGGGCTGGATGCCAAGGCTTTCCCGGCCACGCTGGAAGTGCTGGCGCCGGCCAGTGGCGGCGCGCAGAAGTACAAGCTGGAATACCGCTTCGTGCCCGGCGACGACGCCGATGGCGTCACCCTGCAGTTGCCGCTGGCGATGCTCAACGCGTTGCCGTCGGCACGCTGCGAATGGCTGGTGCCGGGCTTGCTGGTGGACAAGGTGGCCGAACTGATCCGCGGCCTGCCCAAGGCGTTGCGGCGCAACTTCGTGCCCGCGCCGGACTTCGCCCGCGCGTTTGCCGAGGCCGAAACGCCGCGTGACGAGCCGCTGGCCAAGGCGCTGGCCGGTTTCCTCAAGCGCACCACCGGCGTGGACATCACGGTGGGCGAATTCGACGGCATCGAACTGCCGGCGCATTTCCGCATGCGTTATCGCCTGCATGATGAACGTGGCCGGACCCTGGCCAGTGGCCGTGACCTGGCCGGCCTGCGCGCGCAATGGGAAGGGCGCGCGCGCGAGGCGTTCTCGCGCAAGACCGACGTCGAGCTGACCCGCGAGGACGTGACCCACTGGGACTTCGAGGAGATCCCCGCGCAGGTGCGTTCCAATGGCGGGCTGGCGGCGTTCCCGGCGCTGGTCGATCTGGGCGAGACGGTGGCCTTGCGCGTGTTCGAGCGTGGTGACGAGGCGCGTGAATCACACCGGCTTGGCGTGGTGCGACTGCTGCGCAATGCATTGGCCAGCGAGGCCAAACAGGCCCGTCGTCGCCTGCCGATCGGCAATGCGGTGGCGCTGAAGTACGCGCCGCTGGGCGGCGTCGACGGCTTGCGCGAGGACTTGCTGGAAGGTGGCTTCCGCGACCTGCTGGAACGCCATGAGCTGGACGTGCGCACCGCTGGCGAGTTCGAGGCGCTGCGCACCCAGGCCTCGCGCGAGCTGTTCGCCGCCGGCGTCGAACGGCTGAAGCTGGCCGAGCCGATCATCGAGGCCCAGGCCGAGCTGAAACCGTGGCTGCAGCCGCCGCTGATGGGCTTTGCCCGGGCCAGCTACGACGACCTGCGCGAGCAGTTCGATGCCTTGCTGCAACCGGGTTTCCTGCGCGATCTGCCCAACTCCCGGCTGGCGCATTACCCGCGCTACCTGAAGGCGATGCGATTGCGCGGCGAACGCCTGCGCCAGGATCCGGCCAAGGACCAGCAGCGGATGCTGCAGGTGATGCCGTACTGGCGCGCGTTCCTGCAGCATCGGGCCGCGGCGACGGCCGGCCTGGACGAGTTGCGCTGGTTGATCGAGGAGTGGCGGGTGTCGCTGTTCGCGCAGGAGCTGAAGACCGCCGAGCCGGTGTCGGCGAAGCGCCTGGCCAAGGCGCTGGCGACGCTGGGCTGAATTGCCGGATGGCAACGTCCACCCCATGACGCGCAGGTCGGGCACCGCCCGACACCGGCAAAGCCGCGCACCCGCACCTGAACTGTAGGAGCCCGCTCGCGGGCGATGCTCTTCAGGCTTCGGAGCCGGATCCGGAGGCCGGGCCGCACGGTGGTTTCGAGGTGTTTGTTTGCCTGGCGAGCGGAGGTGCCGGGCAACTTGCGGTTTCACATGCGGCGGAGGTCGCGCTCCTCGCTAAGATGGGAGGCCATGGCCAAGATCGATTCCCCCGTCACCTTGCAATCCTGGTTCGACCGCGCCGGCACGCTGCCGAAGGCGTTGGGCGAGGCGCTGGCTGCCTGTGCGGCGCATCCGGTCGATCAGGCCGAATGCGCCAACGTGCTGGAATTGCTGGAGATGCTTGGCTGCGATGCGCAGACGCAAGCCGCCGCGCTGTGGTTCGAGCTGGCGCGGGTGGCGCCGGGGTTGTGGGCAGAGCGGCGGGGCGGGATGCCGGCCGAGTTGCAGCGGCTGGTGGACGGACAGCAGGCGGCGGAGCAGGTGTGGACGCTGCACGCACAGCGGCCGGCGAACGGTGCCAACGAAGGCCTGCGGCGTCTGCTGCTGGCGATCGTGCGCGACCTGCGCGTGGTGTTCGTGCTGCTGGCGCGGCAACTGGCGCGGATGCGCGCGGCGGCGAGGCAGGACGAGGCGTCGCGGCAGGCGCTGGCGCGGCTGACCCGTGACATCCATGCGCCGCTGGCCAACCGGCTCGGCATCTGGCAACTGAAATGGGAGCTGGAGGACCTGGCCTTCCGCTACCTGCAGCCGGACACCTATCGCCGCATCGCGAAGTTGCTCGACGAGCGCCGGGTCGACCGCGAGACCTTCATCCGCCAATCGCTGGACGAATTGCGGCGCTCGCTGGACGCGGCCGGCATCCATGCCGACCTGGCCGGGCGACCCAAGCACATCTATTCGATCTGGAAGAAGATGCACCGCAAGTCGCTGGAGTTCTCCGATCTCTACGACATCCGCGCGGTGCGCATCCTGGTCGACAGCATCACCGACTGCTATGCCGCGCTGGGCGTGGTGCACGGGCTGTGGCCGCATCTTCCGAACGAGTTCGACGACTACATCGCGCGGCCCAAGGCCAACGGCTACCAGTCATTGCACACCGCGGTGCTGGGGCCGTCGGGCAAGACCCTGGAAGTGCAGATCCGCACCCACGAGATGCACCGCGCCAACGAGCTGGGCGTGGCGGCGCACTGGCGCTACAAGGAGGGCGGCAGCGGCGACGCCGAGTTCGAGGCGAAGATCGCCTGGATGCGCAAGCTGCTCGAGCCGCGTGGCGAGGACGACAGCGCACTGGCCGCCGAGCTGCAGACCGAGCTGCTGGAGGATCGCGTCTACCTGCTGACCCCCAAGGGCGAGGTGTTCGACCTGGCACGTGGCGCCACGGTGCTGGACTTCGCCTACCTGGTGCATACCGAGGTGGGCCATCGCTGCCGTGGCGCCAAGGTGAATGGCCGCATCGTGCCGCTGACCTTCCAGCCACAGAGCGGCGACCGGGTCGAGATCCTCACCGGCAAGGTGGCCGATCCCAGCCGCGACTGGCTGTCACCGCACCACGGCTACCTCAATACCGCCAAGGCGCGCGAGAAGCTGCGGGCATGGTTCCGGCGGATCGCCCACGACGCCAATCTTGCCGCCGGCCGCGCCATGTTCGAGCGCGAACTGAAGCGGTTGGCGCTGGGCCAGGCCGATACCAGCAAGTTGCCGGCGCATTTCCACCTGAAGAACCAGGACGAGTTGCTGGTGGCGTTGGCGCTGGGCGAGATCACTCCGGGGCAGGTTTCGCGCGTGCTGCTGGAGGCCGCGCAACCGCCGGCCACGCCGACCGTGACGCAGTCGGGCACGCCGGTGGCCTCGCGTCACGGCACGCTTGATCACAGTGCGTTGCGCATCGAGGGCATCGGCAACCTGCTGACCACGCTGGCGCGTTGCTGCCAGCCGCTGCCGGGCGATCCGGTGCGCGGCTTCATCACCCGCGGGCGCGGCGTTTCGGTCCATCGCGCCGACTGCGGCAGCCTGGCGCGACTGGCCCGGCGCGACCCGGACCGGGTGATCGAGGTCAGCTGGGGCAGCGCCTCGGCACAGGCCTACGAGGTCGACGTGGAAGTGCGCGGCTATGACCGCAAGGGCCTGCAGAAGGACGTCACCAGCGTGGTCAGCAACGCGGCCACCCACATCATCGCCTCGTCCAGCCGGTTGTTCGTGCAGACCGGCGAGGTGGAGATGCGTTACACCCTGCGGGTGCGCGATTTCGAGCAACTGTCGGCGCTGCTCGGCAAGCTGCAGGCCCTGCCCAACGTCACCGACGTGCGGCGGGTCGGCGTGGGCTGAATGGACGGCAGGCATGGCGCAGCGGTGGCGCAGGGCCACTGCTAAGCTTCGCCGATCGTTTCCACAGCCATGACCATGAGCGGACGCCGAGACAAGCACGACCAGCACGCCCCGACGCGCACCGAGCCGACCCTGGGCAATCTCGATCAGCTTGATGCGCCACCGGCGCGGGCAGTCGACGACCTGCCGCAGGTGTCGGTGGAGCCGCGGCGTCCGCGAGGCGAGCCGGTGAAGCCGCCAAGGCCGCCGCAAACGCGCCGGCGGCGACGGTGGCCGGTCGTGCTGCTGGTGCTGCTGGTGCTGGTCGGCCTGCTCTGGCTCAGCCAGGACCGCTTGCGCGGACTGCTGCCGCGTACCGATTTCAACACCTTGCTGAACCAGGCCAACCAGGCGCTGCAGGAGGGGCGTCTGGATGGCCAGGATGGCAGCAGCGCGCGCGAGTTGTTCCAGGCCGCGATGGCGCTGGAGCCGGACAATGACCGCGCCCGCGACGGCTTGCGCCAGGTGGGCCAGGCCGAACTGGCACAGGCGGATGCGGCGCTGCAGGCCGGTGACCTGTCGCTGGCCACGCAGCAGGCGGCGGCAGCGCGCGAACTGCTGGGCGGCGGCAGCGACATCGATCGCCTGGATCGGGCGATTGCCAACGTGAAGGCGGCCAAGGTCGAGACGAGCGATCTGATTGACCAGGCACAGCAGGCATTGGCGGCGGGGCGGCTGGACGGGCCTGAGGGCGCCGGTGCGCTGTACCAGAGGGTATTGCGGGCCTATCCCGAAAATGCGGTGGCGGCGCACGGGCTGGATCAGGTCGGTTACGCGCTGGCGGTGCGTGCACGCAACGAGCTGGATGCGCGCGACACGGCCGCCGCCGATGCCAGCATCGAGGAACTGGCCGGCCTGCAGCCGAACAACGGCGCGTTGCCCGCGCTGCGTGCGCTGCGCGCGCAGATGCGCGAGCAGGATCGGGCCGCGCTGGACAACGCGCTCAAGGCAGGGCAGGAGGCCTTGCGCGCCGGCCGCATCGGCGGCGCCGGCGATGACACCGCGCTGGCCCGCTACAAGGCGGCACTGGCGCTGGATCCGGACAATGCCGAGGCGCATGCCGGCCTGGGTCGCGTGGCCCAGGCGATGACCGTGCAGGCCAATGCCGCGCTGGATGCCGGCGACGCGGCACAGGCTGGTCGTTTGCTTGAACAGGCCAGCGAGCTGGCCCCGAAGTCGGCCGATCTGGCCGCGTTGCGGGCGCGACTGGAACAGGCCGGTGCCACGCCGTCGGCCGAGCCGGAGGCGGAACAGCCGGCCGCGGAAGCACCGGCGTTGTCGCCGCAGCAGGTCCAGGCCGTGGCCAGCCTGGTGCAGCGTGCGCAGGTGGCCACGCAGCATGGCGACATCATGATGCCGCCCGGCGACAGCGCCTATGACCTGTATCGCAGCGCGTTGGCGATCGACGGTGACAACGAGGCTGCCCTGCAGGGTTTGCGCGAGCTGCCCGGCCAGGTGGCGCAGCAGTTCCGCCAGGCGCTGGGTGGCGGCGACCTGATGCGTGCCGACGACATGCTGGCCAATCTCGCCGAGTTGGCGCCGGGTGACCCTGCATTGGGCGGGCTGGGCAATCGACTGGCTTCGGCCTGGCTGGATCGCGCCGAGGACCAGCTGTCGCGTGGCGATCGCGCCGGCGCAGCCCAGTCCTTGCAGCATGCGCGCAAATTGGCCCCGGCGCAGCCGCGCGTGGCCGATCTGGACGCTCGCTTGCGTGGTGGCTGGTGAGCGCAGCATGACGGTCCTGGTGTTCGGCGCCAGCAGCCAGATCGGCCATTTCCTGTTGCCGCGGCTGCGTGCCGCCGGCCATCCGGTGCTGGCGCTCAGTCGCCAGCCGCGTCCGGCCGTGGACGGAGTGAGCTGGCTGCAAGGGCGTTTGCCTGACCGCGTGCCGCTGCCGTTGCCGCCGTTGGCGGCGGTGGTGGGCTTGGGGCCGCTGCAAGGTTTTGCCGACTGGTTGGCGCGAACGGATTTGCCGGGGGCGCCGCGGATCATCGCGACCAGCTCGATGAGCGCCGAGACCAAGCGTGAATCCGATGTGCCGGCCGAACGGGCCATCTCGCGATTGCTGCGCGATGGCGAGGTGGCTCTGGCTGCGGCCAGCGAGCGGCAGGGCTGTGCATGGACCGTGTTGCGCCCGACCCTGGTCTACGGCGCCGGCCTGGACAAGAGCCTGACCCCGATCGCCCGCCGCGCGATGCGCCTGCGCGTGTTTCCGTTGCCGGCCGGCCGTGGCCTGCGCCAGCCGGTCCACGCCGACGACATCGCGCAGGCCGTGGTCGCGGCGCTGGATCGCCCGGCAGCCGCGGGCCGGATCCTGCCGATCGGTGGTGGCGAACGCTTGCCGGCCGGCGAGATGTTCGCCCGCGTGCGGCGCAGCCTGCCATGCACCACCGTGCCATTGCCCGTGCCCGGCTGGCTACTGCGCCAGGCCCGCCGCATCCGGCCCGCCCTGCGCGGGCCGCTGGCCCGGCTGGACAGCGACCTGATCGCCGACAACGGCGAGTTGACCCGACTGCTCGGCATCGAGCCGCGGGCGTTCGAGCCGCTTGCTTCCATGTGGCAGGGGGAGAAGCGAGAAGTGAGTTCAGAGAAGTGAGAAGTGAGAAGTGAGAAGTGAGAAGTGAGAAAGAGCCGAAGCCTGCCGCGCCGCCGCTTTCACTCACTCCTCACTCCTCTGCACTCACTCCTCGCTCCTCACTCCTCAGCTTTTCGCCCGAAATCGTTCATCCGCCCGCCGGCCGGCAGGCCCTATCATCAGCACTTCCTGATTGCCGGATTTCCCCGCCTTGTCCCTGCTGACCCGTCTTGGTTCGTTTGCACGTCGTTGCTGGCCGTGGTTGCGCATTCCGTTCTGGATCGGCATGGGGTTGCTGGTGGGCTTCGTGCTGCCTTACACCCTGGTGCTGAACAAGCGGGTGAAGGACCGCTTCGACGATCTGGTGTTCTCGGTGCCTACCCGGGTCTATGCGCGGCCGTTGCCGCTGGCGGCGGGCGAGCCGATGACGCCGGCGGCGCTGGAGCTGGAGCTGACCTTCGCCGGCTACGGCAATGACGGCAAGGGCGAGGTGGCCGGCAGCTGGATGAAGCAGGGCAGCCGCTACACCATCGCCTCGCGTGGTTATGCCGGCCCGGATGGCGGCGAATTGCCCAAGCGCCTCCAGGTCACCCTTGGCCGCGGCGTGGTGCAGTCGGTGCGCGATGCGACCAGCGGCGCGAAGATCGAGCTTGGCCATCTGGATCCGGCACGCATCGCCACGCTGTACGGCTCCAGCCAGGAAGAGCGCCGCTTCGTGCGCCTGGCCGACGTGCCGCCGTTGCTGGTCAGCGGCCTGCAGGCGGTCGAGGATCGCGACTTCAAGCATCACATCGGCGTCGATTTCAGCGCCATCGCCCGCGCCATGTTCGCCAACCTGCGTGCCGGCCACACCGTGCAGGGTGGTTCCACGCTGACCCAGCAGCTGGTGCGCAACCTGTTCCTGAGCCGCGACCAGAACCTCACGCGCAAGGCCAACGAAGCGCTGATGTCGATCCTGCTGGAGGCCCACTACAGCAAGGGGCGCATCCTGGAGGCCTACGTCAACGACGTGTTCCTCGGCCAGCAGGGCGCGCAGGCGGTGCACGGTTTCGCGGCGGCGTCGGAGTTCTATTTCGGGCGTCGGCTGGAGGATCTGCGGCCGCAGGAGATCGCCCTGCTGGTGGGCATGGTCAAGGGACCGAGCTATTACGATCCGCGGCGCGCACCGGATCGTGCGCTGGCGCGGCGCAACCTGGTGCTGCAGGAATTCTTCAAGACCGGCCTGATCGACGCCGCCCAGCGTGACGCGGCGCAGGCCACGCCGCTGGACATCGTCAGCAACGGGCAGCTGCCGCACAATCGCTTCCCGGCCTTCATGGAGCTGGTGCGCCGGCAGATCACCGCCGACTTCGACGAGCAGGCTCTGCGTGACGGCAACCTGTCGATCTTCACCACGCTCGATCCCGCCGCACAGCTGTACAGCGAGCAGGCGATCACCGATACGCTCACCGGCCTGGGCAAGCGTGGCGACGGCGTGCAGGCCGCGGCCGTGGTCACCGATGCACACAGCGGCAGCGTGCTGGCCATGGTCGGCAGCAAGATTCCCGGCGATCCCGGCTTCAACCGCGCGATGGATGCGCGCCGACCGGTCGGCTCGACGATCAAGCCGTTCGTCTATCTGGTGGCGCTGACCCAGCCCGAGCGCTGGAACCTGGCCAGCCTGATGGACGACAGCCCGATCAGCATGCGCCAGCCTGACGGCAGCTACTGGACGCCGCAGAACGACGACCACCGAAGCCACGATCCGCTGATCATGGTCGATGCGCTGGCGCACTCGTGGAACCTGGCGACGATCCATCTGGGCCTGGACGTGGGCCTGCCGCGGATCCGCGCCTTCCTCAAGTCGTTCGACATCGGCGAGGTCAATCCCAGCCCGTCGCTGCTGATCGGCGCGCTCGACCTGGCGCCGCTGCAGCTGACCCAGCTGTACCAGTACCTGGCCGCCGACGGCCATGCCTTGCCGCTGGTGGCGGTGCGCGGCGTGCTGGACGGCGACAGCCGCACGATCAAGCGCTACCAGGTGCAGGGCGGCAAGGGTGAATACCGCGAGGCGGTGCGCCTGACCACTTGGGCGATGCAGCAGGTGGCCGAATACGGCACCGCCAGCGCGATCGGCAATTCCTCGCTGGCCTCGCTGCACGCGGCGGGCAAGACCGGCACCAGCAACGACATGCGCGACAGCTGGTTCGCCGGCTTCACCGGCCAGCATCTGGCGGTGTTCTGGATGGGCCGGGACGACAACAAGCCGACCACCCTGTTCGGCGCCAGCGGTGGCCTGCGCGCCTGGCGCGAGCTGTTCGCCAAATTGCCGACCCGCCCGTTGTCGGCAGCGCCGGGCGAGGGGCTGGAGATGGCCTGGCTCAACCCCGCCACCGGCAAGCGCACCGAGCCGCAGTGCGAGGGCGCGCAGCAGGTGCCGGTGATCGCCGGCACGCTGTCCAGCGACGTCGAAGGCTGTTTCTGGCAAGGTATCCAGAACCTGTTCGGCGGCGGCAATCCGCCGCCGGCCGGTGACGCCTCGCAACCTGCCTACACTCCCGACGGATACTGACCATGCGGTCCACGATCAAACGCCTGCTTCCCGCCTTGCTGTTGCTGGAAGCCATCCTGCTGGCCGGATGCGGCACCACGCCGGTGGCACCGCCTGCGCCGGCGGCACCGGCTTACGACCAGGTTGCGGCGATCCGTGCCGCCGGTGAGCGCGAGCAGTCGGTGATCGACGTCAATCCGTTGCGCGATCCCGGCGTGTCCGCGCTGCAGGATGCGGCGAAGCGCGACGAGCAGGCCGGCCGTTACCCGGACGCGGCGGCCAAGCTGGATCAGGCGCTGAAGCTGGGCCCGGACTCGCCCGATCTGTTGCAGGAGCGCGCCGAGATCGCGATCCGCCTGAACGACTTCGCCGGCGCCGAGCGGCTGGCGCGGCAGTCCTGGGAGCTGGGCCCGAAGTTCGGCCCGCTGTGCGCGCGCAACTGGCAGACCATCGTCGAGATGCGCCTGCAGGCACACGATGACGCCGGCGCGCAGACCGCCAGCAACTGGGTGCAGCAGTGCCACAAGGCGGGCGTGCCGCGCTATTGAGCACGGACGTTCCGTCGCGGTTTGCCGCGCGGATGCACTCGGCCATACTTGGCGGATGATCGATTTCGATGACAGCGGGGCCGACGACGTCGGTGACCTGCTCGGTGCCGATGGCCCGTTCGCCCGCGAGTTGCCGGACTTCGCCCCGCGCGAGGCGCAGCAGACGATGGCGCGTGCGGTGCAGCAGGCCATCGCCGGACGCGAGACGCTGGTCGCCGAGGCCGGCACCGGCACCGGCAAGACTTACGCCTATCTGGTGCCGGCGCTGCTGTCGGGCGAGCGGGTGATCATCTCCACCGGCACCAAGGCGCTGCAGGACCAGCTCTACTTCCGCGACCTGCCGAAGGTGCGCTCGGTACTGGATGCGCGGCTGAAGACCGCCTTGCTGAAAGGCCGCGCCAATTACTTGTGCCTGTACCGGCTCGACCAGACCGTGCGCGAGGGCGACAGCCTGGAGCGGGTGCAGGCGGGCCAACTGGCGACGATCCGCGCCTGGTCGGCACGCACCCGGCGTGGCGACCGCATGGAGCTGGCCGAGGTGCCCGAGGAGTCGCCGCTGTGGCCGCGGGTCACCTCGACGCCGGAGAACTGCCTGGGCGTGGAGTGCCCGTTCTTCGACGAATGCCACGTCGTCAAGGCGCGTCGCGAGGCGTTGGAAGCCGACGTGGTGGTGGTCAATCACCACCTGCTGTTCGCCGACCTGGCGCTGAAGCAGGAGGGCTTCGGCGAGATCCTGCCCGGCGCGGCGGCCTTCATCATGGACGAGGCTCACCAGATTCCCGAGCTGGCCGGCCAGTTCTTCTCGCAGAGCATCAGTGCGCGCCAGTTGAGCGAGCTGGCCCAGGACACGCTGGCCGAATGCCCGGGCGTGACCGGCGCGATCGGCCTGCTGCTGGAGCCGGTGGAGGCCTTGCAGTCCACGCTGCGTCGCTTGCGCCTTTCCATGGAGGCGTTGCCGGCGCGCGGTGCCTTCCAGTTGCTGGAGGATCGCGCCGAGTTGCGTGGGGAGCTGCACGATCTGGCCGAGCTGCTGGCCAGCCTGTCCGACCTGCTGGCCTCGCAGGCCGAGCGCTCGCGCGGCTTCGCCAACCTGCACGAGCGGGCGACGCTGTTCACCGAACGGCTCGATCGCATCCTCGACGAGCACGGCGACCAGCATGTGCGCTGGTACGAAACCTTCCCGCGCGGCTTTGCGTTGTATGCCACGCCGCTGGACCTGGCCGTGCCGATGCGCGGCCTGCGCGAGCGCACGCAGGCGGCGTGGATCCACACCTCGGCGACCTTGTCGGTGGCCGGCAGCTTCGAGCATTTCGCCCGTCAGCTGGGGCTGGACGAACCACGCACGCTGTCGCTGGACAGCCCGTTCGATTACCCGCGCCAGGCGCTTTGCTATCTGCCGCCCGGCCTGCCCGAGCCGCATGTGCGCGATTACACCGACCGGGTGATCGAAGCGGTGCTGCCGGTGCTGCAGGCCTCGCAGGGGCGGGCCTTCCTGTTGTTCACCTCGCATCGCGCGCTGCGCCGCGCCGCTGAATTGCTGCAGGACAAGCTGCCATGGCCGCTTTTCGTGCAGGGCAGCGCGCCACGTCCGCGCCTGCTGGAGGAGTTCCGCGCCAGCGGCCATGGCGTGCTGCTGGGCGCGGCCAGTTTCTGGGAAGGCGTGGACGTGGCCGGCGACGCGCTGGGCGTGGTGGTGATCGACAAGTTGCCGTTCGCCGCGCCGGACGATCCGGTGCTGATGGCCCGGCTGGCGGCGCTGGAGCAATCGGGCATCAACCCTTTCATGGGCTGGCAGGTGCCCAGCGCGGTGATCGCGTTGAAGCAGGGCGTCGGCCGGCTGATCCGCAGCGTGCATGACCGCGGCGTGCTGGTGCTGTGCGATCCGCGTCTGGGCAGCAAGGGCTACGGCAAGCTGTTCCTGGCCAGCCTGCCACCGGTGCCGCGCACGCGTGAGCTGCAGGACGTGCAGGCGTTCTTCGGTGGCGGCGCTGCCGACGGTGGCGCAAAGCCATAGACTGCGGTTTCGTTTATCGGGAGTTTCCGCATGCGCGGTCTGGATTTCAGTTCATGGCATACGCTGTTGTCGACCCTGTTCGGCCTGGTGCTGATCACCTTGATGGGTGTCGGCGTGCGGCTGATGGCGATGCAGTTGATCCAGCAGCGACGCGAGCGCGAGAACCGGCAGATCAACGAGCGCCTGCGCACGCTGATTGCCGCCTACAAGACGCTGGGCGGTTCGTTCACCGGCAATCTCGCCGTCGACCCCACTCATCTGGGCGACCTGCGCCGGCGCAGCCGGCAGCTGGAGGACGAGGCGTCCGATCCGCTCATCGATCTGGCCGAGGCTGATCGTCCGGGGGCGGAGCGCTCGCGTCGGATCCGCGACACGGTCGAGGGCGCGCTGTCGGACATCATCCTGCTCGGTACCGAGGAGCAGGTGCGACTGGCCGCTGCCGTGGCCAGTGAATTGGCTGCCGGACGACCGGCGCATGTCCACGACCTGGTGGTGTCGTTGCGCGACTTCATCCGCAAGGTGCTGGACCTGGAGCCGGTATCGCCGCGGCTGGCCATCCCGAAACAGGGGCCGAGCCGTCCTTCGGGTGGCAAGAACGGAGGTGGCAAGGAAGGCGGGGCCGGCGCAGGAGGCGGCAAGGGTGGCGGCGGTGGTGG
>Ga0222426_100392_pt1 | contig 31364 bp, 26 predicted proteins | sample 2B50Ametagenome_FD_180087 | JGI IMG/M metagenome (GOLD analysis project Ga0222426, IMG submission 180087) | Enriched microbial communities from leaf-cutter ant dump, University of Wisconsin, Madison, United States - 2B50A (version 2) | ecosystem: Environmental > Terrestrial > Nest > Insects nest...
CGTGATCCCGGAAATGCTGGGCGGCGCCAACACCCTGATGATGGGCCGCGTCATGTGGAACGAGTTCTTCAACAACGCCGACTGGCCGATGGCGGCGGCCGTCACCTGCGTCATGGTGCTCCTGCTGCTGGTGCCGCTGTCGATCTTCCAGTACAACCAGGCCCGCCAGCTGGCCGGACGGAGATCCTGATGCGGCGCGCCTCCTGGTTCCGCTTCCTGTCGCTGACGGTGGGCTACGGCTTCCTGTACATCCCCATCGCCTGCCTGATGGTGTTCTCCTTCAACGACTCGACCCTGATGAATTCCTGGTCGGGTTTTTCCCTGCGCTGGTACGCCGAGCTCTTCCAGGACCAGGCGCTGCTGGAGGCGGCCCGGCTGTCCCTGGTCATCGCGCTGCTGACCGCGACCACGGCGGTGGCGATCGGCACCTGGGCCGGCTACGTGCTGGCCCGCATGGGAAGGTTCCGGGGCTTCGGCCTGTACATCGGCATGCTCAGCGCGCCGCTGGTCATGCCCGAGGTCGTGCTGGGCATCTCCCTGCTGCTGATGTTCGTGGAGATGTCCAAGCTGACCGGCTGGCCGGACGGCAATGGCCTGTTCACCATCTGGGTGGGGCACGTGACGCTGTGCACGGCCTACGTCGCGGTCATCATCCAGTCCCGGGTGCGCGACCTGGACCGCTCGCTGGAGGAGGCCGCCCTGGACCTGGGGGCGTCGCCCCTGCGGGTCTTCTTCGTGATCACGCTGCCGCTGATCGCGCCGGCGTTGGCCGCCGCCTGGCTGCTGGCCTTCACGCTGTCCCTGGACGACGTGGTGGTGGCCGCCTTTCTGTCCGGGCCCGGCTACACCACGCTGCCGCTGGAGGTCTTCTCGCGCGTGCGCCTGGGCCTGAAGCCGGAGATCAACGCCCTGGCGACACTGTTCATGGTGGCGGTGGGCGTGGTGGTGGTGGCGGTCAACCGCATGCAGATCCAGGCGGCAAAGCGGCAGGCGGGCTAGGGGCCGCGCCCCGGCGCCCCCGGCTGCCGGATCAGGCCAGGAAGTCGACCTTTCCGGAAGACAGGCGGTAGATCCCGCCCGCGATCTTCAGCGAGCCCGCCGCCTGCGCCTGCGCGATGATGGCCGAACGGCCCGCAAGATCCGCCATGCCCTGGCGGACGTTGCCTTCGATGGCGGCCTCGAGCAGGCCGTCCGGCCGCGGGGCCAGCGACCGGACGGCCGGGCTGATCGCGGCCACCAGGGAGGAAATGTGCCCCGGATACTGCTCGCCGCGCGTCACCGCCTTGACGGCGGCATCCACCGCGCCGCATTTGTCGTGTCCCAGGACCAGGATGGCCGGCACCGCGAGCACCGCCACGGCGTATTCCAGGGTGCCCAGCATGTCGTCGTTGACGAAGTTGCCCGCCACCCGGGCCACGAACAGGTCGCCCCGGCCGCTGTCGAAGGCGTATTCGGGGGCGACGCGCGAATCGGCGCAGCCGAGAATGGCGGCGTAGGGATTCTGTCCGCCCGCCAGCGCCTGGCGTTCGTGGACGAAGTCGTGGCGCCGGGCGACGCCCGAGACGTAGCGGTGATTGCCTTCCATCAGCCGCTGGAGGGCCTGGTCGGGGGATATGGCGTTGCCGGGTTTGGGCAGCGCCGCCGCGCGGGCGGCGGGCAGGAATCCGGGCAGCGCCGACGAGGCGGCCAGCGTCAGGCCCAGGGCGGCCGATGAGCGCAGGAACAGCCGACGCGAGGTGGGCCGGGCATGCTGGCAGGCGGGCGAATCGCACATGGGGGTCTCCTTGGGTGTGTCTCGGTTTTTCCATCTTCCGATGGCCCGGGAGCATCAGGTCGCCCCAGCCGCGGATACGCCCCCCGGTTTTACACGCCCATCAGCAGCGTCGTCAAGATGAACAGGGCGGCCGACAGGACCATGCTGGCCGGAAAGGTCAGCAGCCAGGCGAGAATGATGGTGCGCACGGTGCCCTGGTGCAGGCCGCTGCGGTTGGCCACCATGGTGCCGGCCACGCCGGAGGACAGCACCTGGGTGGTGGAGACCGGCAGGCTGAACATGTTGGCCACGCCGATCGCGCCCACCGCGGTGATCTGGGCGGCCATGCCCTGGGCGTAGGTCATGCCCTGCTTGCCGATCTTCTCGCCCACGGTCAGGACCACGCGGCGCCAGCCCACCATGGTGCCGGCACCCAGGGCCAGGGCGACCGCGATGATCACCCAGAGCGGTGCGTATTCCGTGGTCGTGCTGAGATCGGCGCGCAGGTGCTGCAGGTCGGCGGCCGCGGCGGCCGGCAGCACGCCCAGGTTGGCGACCTTGCGCGCGGTGTCGTCCAGGCACAGCAGATAGCGCCGCATCCGGCCGCGCGTCTCGGGCGGCAGTTCGTCGTAATTGCGCACGCCCTCCAGCCGGCCGCGCACGGCCCGGATGACCGCCAGGGTGTCCTGCGGATCGCAATGGGCAGTCTCGTCGGGCGGCGTGGCGCGGGCGGGGCGCTTGAGCGCCAGGTATCCGCCCAGGACGTCCTCGTGGCGCTGGTAGAAGTCGCCCAGGTGGACGGTGGCGTCGTAGGTGCGCTGGATCTGGTAGGGCGTGCTGGCGGGATCCAGCACGAATTTGGCCGGGACGATGCCGATCAGCACCAGCATGATGAGGCCGATGCCCTTCTGCCCGTCGTTGGAGCCGTGCACGAAGCTCACGCTCATGGCCGAGACCACCAGCACCAGCCGGTTCCAGAAGGGCGGGTGTTTCTTGCCGCCGGCGGCGCGGCGCTGTTCGGGCGTCTTGTGCATCTTGGAATCCGCAAACAGCCTTTTGAGGGCCAGCAGCAGCAGCGCCGCCACGATGAAGCCCGCCAGCGGCGAAATGACCAGCGACAGGCCGATGTCGATGGCCTTGCCCCAGTTGACGCCCGCACCCACGGGCAGGCCGGTCAGCCCGGCATTGGCCAGGCCCACGCCCAGGATCGCGCCGATCAGCGTGTGCGAGCTGGAGGCCGGGATGCCGAAATACCAGGTGCCGAGATTCCAGGCGATGGCGGCCGCCAGCATGGAGAACACCATGGCCAGGCTGCGCCCGCCATCCAGGTCGAGCAGCAGGTCCACGGGCAACAGGTGGACGATCGCGTAGGCCACCCCCACGCCGCCCAGCAGCACGCCCAGGAAATTGCAGAAGCCCGACAGGAGCACTGCCAGGTGGGGCGGCATGGCCTTGGTGTAGATGACCGTGGCGACGGCATTGGCGGTGTCGTGAAAGCCGTTGATGAATTCAAAGGCCAGGACGAGGACCAGCGCCAGCACCAGGGTGAGCCCGACCGAAAGCGACAGGCCCGAGAAGAGGTCGAACATGATGAAGGTTCGTTCGGGAGACCCGGAATTATTGCAAATTTGCGCGAGAAAGTCCGGGCGGGCCGGCTGGAGGTGGGGTCATGGCGGCCGGGCGCGCGTTTCATCCGGCCGGACCGCTACAATGGCGTTCCCACAGATTTCTCGATCGGACTCCCCATGCTCAGCCAGGACGAACTCAAGCAGCAGGCCGCGCAGGCCGCACTGGACATCGTGTTGCCGCAATTGCAACCCGACAGCATCCTGGGGGTCGGCACCGGCTCGACGGTCGACCGCTTCATCGACCTGCTGGCGCCCCACCGGCAGGCGTTTCGCGCCGCGGTGTCCAGTTCCGAGCGCAGCACCCGCCGCCTGCAGGCCGCGGGCATCGCCGTGGTGGACCTGAACGAGGTGGCGTCCCTGGCGCTGTACGTCGACGGCGCGGACGAGATCGATCACCAGATGAACATGATCAAGGGCGGCGGCGGGGCGCTGACGCGCGAGAAGATCGTCGCCTCGGTGGCCGACCGTTTCGTCTGCATCGTGGACGAGACCAAGCTCGTGGAGCGCCTGGGCCGCTTTCCCCTGCCCGTCGAGGTCATTCCCCTGGCGCGCGAGGCGGTCGCCCGCGAGCTGCGCCAGCTGGGCGGGCGTCCCGTGCTGCGCGCGGGCTTCACGACCGACAACGGCAACCAGATTCTCGACGTGAGCGGCCTGGCGATCGACGACCCGGCCGGGTTCGAGGCCATGATCAACAATGTGCCGGGTGTCGTGTGCTGCGGCCTGTTCGCCATTGCCGGCGCGAACGTGGCGCTGGTGGCGGGGCAGGCCGGCGTGTCGCGGCTGGAACTCCAGGACGACTGATCGCCGCGCTGTCATGCGGCTGTCACATCGCCCTGCTATGCTGGTTTCTTCACAGGCGGCGGGGCGGATGATACGCTTTGCCCTGCTTTGCACCTCCTCAGCGATCCACAGAGGCCACCGATGCTGGAACACACCAATAAGCAATTCCACGGAGAACTCGAAACCACGCGTTCCATGTTCCTGCAGATGGGCGGCCTGGTCGAATCCATGGTGATCGACGGCATGCACGCGCTGTCCCTGGGCGAGCTCCAGCTCGTCGATCGGGTGCGCGAGCACGAGCGCCAGGTCAACCAGTTCGAGATCGACATCGACCAGCGCATCAGCCAGCTCATCGCGCGCAACCAGCCGACGGCCGTCGACCTGCGGCTGCTGCTGTCGATCTCCAAGATGCTGACCGACATGGAACGCTGCGGCGACGAGGCCGAAAAGATCGCCAAGGTCGCCCGCCGGCTGCACGAGGCGGATTCCTCGTACGAACCGGTGGTCGAACTGCGCCACATGGCCGACGCCGTGGCCAGCATGATCCGCGCGGCGCTGGATGCCTTCGCGCGCGAGGATCCCGTGGCGGCTGCCCAGGTGGTGCGCAACGACAAGGACGTGGACAAGGAATGGAAGGCGTCCCTGCGCCACATCATCACCTACATGATCGAGGATCCGCGCACGATCTCGCGCTCCATCGACCTGATCTTCATCGCCCGGGCGCTGGAGCGCATCGGCGACCACGCCAAGAACATGGCTGAACGCGTCATCTACATGGTGCGCGGCGACGACGTGCGCCACACCGGTGTCACCAACACCGAGCGTCTGGCGCGCGGCGAGCCGCCCGAGCCGCGCGGCCGGGATCAGGCCGACGGCGGCACGTAACCCTGGGCCTCGATGTCCTGGTCCTCGAACAGAAAGGCCTGCATGCGTTCCGCCAGGAACTTCCGCGTTTCGGGCTCGGCCAGGCTCAGGTGGTTTTCGTTCACCAGGCGCGTCTGGATGTCCAGCCACTTGGCCCAGGCGTCCTTCGAGATCTCGCGCCAGATCCGCACGCCCAGTTCGCCGGGGTAGGGCGGGTAGTCCAGGCCGGGAGCCTCCCGGTTCAGTTTGCGGCAGTGGATCATGCGGGCCATGGTCGATCTCGTCTTCGGTTGAACAACGGGCTATTGTAGCGGCGCGCCCGGGCGGCGCGGTTCAGCCGCCGCGCCAGTCGCGCAGCACCTGGTCCAGGCCCTCGCGCCAGTCGCGTTGCAGCGGCCCCAGCAGGGACTCCAGCCGCGTGCCGTCCAGGCGGCTGTTCGCCGGCCGGGGTTCGGGCGAGGGCCAGTCCCGCGAGGCGATGGGCTCGATGCGGGGCTCCCGCCCGATCAGGCCCAGGACACGTGCCCGGGCAAAGATCTCTTGCGCAAAGCCGCGCCAGCTGACCCAGGGGGCGCCGGCAAAATGATAGAGGCCGCCGGGGATGCCGGGTTCGGGTCCGCCGGCCGCCGCGGGTGCGCCCGCCGGGTGTCCTTTGCTTGCCGGCGGTGTCCGCGCCAGTCGGTCCAGGGCCTGCGCCAGGTGGCCCGCCCAGGTCGGGCCGCCGAGCTGGTCGTCGATCACCCGCAGGACCTCGTGCTGCGCACCGAGACGCAGCATGCTGCGCACGAAATTTCCGCCCCAGGCGCTGAACACCCAGCTGGTGCGCACGACGAGCGCATCGGGCGCCGCCTGCAGCACGGCCTGCTCGCCCAGCCATTTGCTGCGGCCGTAGGTGTTCAGGGGCGCCGGGGCATCGGTCTCCCGATAGGGGCGCTCGAGTGTGCCGTCGAACACGTAGTCGGTGGACACGTGCAGCAGGCGGATGCCGCGCGCCGCGCACTGGCGGGCCAGGCTGCCCGGGGCGCGGGCATTGAGCGCCATCGCAGCGTCCGCGTCGCTCGCGGCGCGATCCACGGCCGTGTAGGCGGCGGCATTGATCAGGCAGTCGGCGGGATGCGCGTCCAGCCAGCGCGCGACGGCGCCGTCATCCAGGACGTCCAGGCCGGCGCGGCCGGCAAAGGTGTACGCGGCGTCGTTGCCGTGCGCCGCCAGCGCCCGCAGGGCACGGCCCAGCTGGCCGTCGGCGCCCGTCACGAGGATGTGCGGGCCGCGTCCGGGCGCGGGCCTCATCCGTCCGAGGCGGCCGGGTGCTCCGGCGCGGCCAGGCCCAGGCGCTGGCGCTGGTAGCTGCCGTCCTGGACGCGGCGGCACCAGTCGCGATGTTGCAGATACCAGAGGACGGTCTTGCGCAGGCCGCTGGCAAAAGTCTCCTGCGGCGTCCAGCCGAGCTCGCGGCCGATCTTGCCCGCGTCGATGGCGTAGCGCAGGTCATGGCCGGGCCGGTCGGCCACGTGGGTGATGAGGTCCCGGTAGCGCGCCACACCGGCAGGGTGATCCGGCGCGAGTTCCTCGAGCAGCTCGCACAGGGCGTGCACCACGTCGATGTTGCGCTGCTCGTTGTGGCCGCCGATGTTGTAGGTCTGCCCCGGCGTGCCGGATTCCACCACCCGCAGCAGGGCCCGGGCATGGTCCTCGACGTAGAGCCAGTCGCGGACCTGCAGCCCCTGGCCGTAGACCGGCAGCGGCCGGCCCTCCAGCGCGTTCAGGATCACCAGGGGAATCAGTTTTTCCGGGAAATGGAAGGGGCCGTAGTTGTTGGAGCAGTTGGTCACCAGCACGGGCAGGCCGTAGGTGCGATGCCAGGCGCGCACCAGGTGGTCGGACCCGGCCTTGCTGGCCGAATAGGGCGAGCTCGGCGCGTAGGGCGTGGTCTCGACGAAGCAGCCGCCGCCTTGCGCCAGGTCGCCATAGACCTCGTCCGTGGAGATGTGGTGGAAGCGGAAGGCGGCGCGCGCCTGGGCGTCCAGCCCCGACCAGTACCGCCGCGCGGCCTCGAGCAGGGTATAGGTGCCCACCAGATTGGTCTGCACGAAGGCGGCCGGCCCGTCGATGGAGCGGTCCACGTGGGACTCGGCCGCCAGGTGCATGACGGCGTCCGGCCGGTGGGCGGCGAAGACCCGGTCCAGGCCGGCGGCATCGCAGATGTCCAGGTGCTCGAAGGCATGGCGGGGGGCGCCGGCGACCTCCGCCAGGGATTCGAGATTGCCGGCGTAGGTGAGCTTGTCGACGTTGACCGCCGAGTGGCCGGTGGCCGTGATGAGGTGGCGGATCAGCGCCGAGCCGATGAAGCCGGCGCCGCCGGTGACGAGGATTTTCATGGCAGGTGACTAGAGCCGCTTGATGAACACCAGGCTGTTGCGCGAATGGTTGTAGTGGGCGCGCTTGTCGTGGGGCAGGTCGGAGACGCCGCCTTGCACGAAGCCGCGCTTCAGGAACCAGTGCGAGGTGCGTGTGGTCAGCACGAACAGCCGGCGGGCGCCCTGGGCTCGGGCCGCGGTCTCGGCGTGGCGCAGCAGCTTTTCGCCATCGCCGGCACCCTGCCATTCGGGGTGCACGATCAGGCAGGCCATTTCCGCCATGCCGTCCTCGACGTAGGGGATCACCGAGACGCAGCCGTAGATCACGCCATCGTGCTCCAGTACGGTGAACTTCTCGACGTCGCGCTCGATCACGGCGCGGCCGCGCGGCACCAGGGTGCCGTCGGCCTCCAGGGGCTCGATGAGCTGAACGATGGCGCCGACGTCGTCGGCCACGGCCGGGCGCAGGTCTTCCAGCGTGTCTTCCACGACCATGGTGCCGACCCCGTCGTGGGTGAAGATTTCCAGCAGGATGCTGCCGTCCAGGGTGTAGGGCACCAGATGCGCGCGCGCGACCCCGCGCTTGACGGCCAGTGAGGCGTGGCGCAGGAACGCGCTGGTGTCCTCGTCCAGGACGTTTTGAGCGAGCAGGTCGTCGGCGTCCTTGCGGGCCAGCTCGGTGTCCACCGAGCCGTCCATTTCGGTGACGGTGCGGTTCCGCGTCAGGAAGATCAGCTTTTCGGCCCGCAGGGCGACGGCGGCATTGGTGGCCAGGTCTTCCATCGCCAGGTTGAAGGCTTCGCCCGTGGGGGAAAAGCCCAGCGGCGACAGCAGCACGATGGCGCCCTGCGTGATGACGTTGTGCATGGCGTCGACGTCGAGCTTGCGCACCGTGCCGGCGCGCTTGTAGTCCACGCCGTCGATGACGCCCACCGGCCGCGCGGTGACGAAATTGCCCGAGATCACCCGGATCTTGGCGTGCGACATCGGCGTATTTGGCAGGCCCTGGCTGAAGGCGGCCTCGATGTCCAGGCGGATTTCCCCGGCCGCCTCCTTGGCGCATTCCAGGGCTTCGGGAGGGGTCGGCTCGGTGCCGCGCCCGAACTGCTGGGTGTAGCCCTTCAGGCGCAACTGCTCGTTGACCTGCGGACGGGACCCATGCACCAGCACCAGCTTGATGCCCAGGGCGGACAGCAGGGACAGGTCGGCCACCAGCGATTCCAGGCCCTCGTCCTCCACGAGTTCGCCGCCGAAGGCCACGACGAAGGTCTTGCCGCGGAAATCGTGCACATAGGGCGCGACCTCGCGGAACCATCGCACGAACTGTGCGGGGGCGAATTCGGGTGCGTCCTGGGCGGAATAGGTGTCGGTATCGGGTGAACTCATGGCGGGTGGCAGGAGCGGGCGATGGGCGGAACCCCGAAATTATAATGAGGGATTGGGCCCAGGCCGACCACATTCGCGGAAATCATCGTTTTGCCAGAAAAATCCTCACCAGACGCCGCCCGGCGCGTCCGTCCGGACACGCCGCGGACCACCAGGCCCGCCGATGGCGAGCCGGCCGGCCGCGGCCCCGGGCGCCGGCCGCCGCGGCCGCGCGGCGCGCAGCCGGCCGGTACCGGCCATACGCCCGCGGGCGCGGGCGACCGCTCCTTGCCCGCGATCTCCTATCCGGAAGACCTGCCGGTCAGCGCCTGCCGCGAGCAGATCGCCCGCGCCATCGCCGACCATCCGGTGGTGATCGTCTGCGGCGAGACCGGCTCGGGCAAGACCACGCAGCTGCCCAAGATCTGCCTGGAACTGGGGCGTGGCCGGCAGGGCATGATCGGCCACACCCAGCCGCGCCGGCTGGCCGCGACCTCGGTGGCGCAGCGCGTGGCCGAGGAACTGAAGACCGAGCTGGGCGACTGGGTCGGCTACCAGATCCGTTTTTCCGAGCGCGCCGGGCCGGCGACGGCCATCAAGCTGATGACCGACGGCATCCTGCTGGCCGAGACGCAGCGCGATCCGCTGCTGCGCCGGTACGACACCCTGATCATCGACGAGGCGCACGAGCGCAGCCTGAACATCGATTTCCTGCTGGGCTTTCTCAAGCGCCTGCTGGCGCGCCGCCGCGACCTGAAACTCATCATCACTTCGGCGACCATCGACGCGGACCGTTTCGCCCGGCACTTCGGCTCGGCCGGCCGGCCGGCGCCCGTGATCCAGGTGTCGGGCCGGCTCTTTCCCGTCGAGGTGCGCTACCGGCCGGTGCGCCCGGAATCGACGCCGGACGGCGAGCCGCCGGCGGCGGGGCGGGGCGACGAGGAACGCGACCTGGTGGATGCCGTGGTCGACGGGGTGGACGAGTGCGCCCGCCACGGCACGGGCGACGTGCTGGTCTTCCTGCCCGGCGAGCGCGAGATCCGCGAATGCGCGGAGGCGCTGCGCAAGCGCCACCCGGCCGGCGCCCTGGTGCTGCCCCTGTACGCCCGCCTGTCGCGTGCCGAGCAGGAGCAGATCTTCCATCCGCGAGGCAATGTCCGCCGCATCGTGCTGGCCACCAACGTCGCGGAAACCTCGCTGACGGTGCCGGGCATCCGTTACGTCGTGGACAGCGGGCTGGCGCGGATCAAGCGTTATTCCTGGCGCAGCAAGGTCGAGCAACTGCGCATCGAGCCCATCAGCCAGGCGTCGGCCAACCAGCGTGCGGGCCGCTGCGGGCGCCTGGGGCCCGGCGTCTGCATCCGCCTGTACGGCGAACAAGACTTCAGGCAGCGCGCGCCGTTCACCGATCCCGAGATCCTGCGCTCCTCGCTGGCGGCGGTCATCCTGCGCATGAAGGCGCTGCGCCTGGACGATGTCGAGGCCTTTCCCTTCGTCGAGCCGCCCACGGGCCGCGCGATCGCCGACGGCTACCAGCTGCTGCAGGAACTCGGCGCGCTGGACGAGGAGAACCGTCTGACGGCGGTCGGCCGCTCGCTGGCCAAGCTGCCGGTGGACCCCCGCATCGCCCGCATGATCTTCGCCGCGCACGAACAGCAGTGCCTCACCGAGATCCTGGTGATCGCCTCGGCCCTGTCCATCCAGGATCCGCGCGAGCGACCCCTGCAGGCGCGCGAGGCGGCCGACAACGCGCACGCCCAGTTCCGCGACAAGCAGTCCGAGTTCCTGTCCTGGCTCAAGCTCTGGGAATGGTATGGCGAGCAGGTCGCCCACAAGGCCTCCCAGCGCAAGCTGACCGAGCAGATCCGGGCGAAATTCCTCTCGCCCATCCGGCTGCGCGAATGGCACGACACGCACGTCCAGTTGCTGACCCTGGCGCGCGAGCAGGGCTGGCGGCTGAACCAGACGCCCGCCACGCGCGAGCAGATCCACATGGCCCTGCTGGCCGGGCTGCTGGGCAATATCGGCATGAAGGCCGATGACGCCAACCTGTACCAGGGCGCGCGCGACATCCGTTTCGCCATCCACCCCGGATCGCCCCTGCAGAAGAAGGCCGGCCGCTGGGTGCTGGCCGCCGAGCTGGTGGAGACCACGCGCCTGTACGCGCGCTGCGTGGCGCAGATCGAGCCCGGCTGGGTCGAGCGGGCGGGCGCCCATCTGCTGCGGCGCGCCTGGTCCGACCCGCGCTGGGAAAAGAAGGCGGGGCAGGTGGTCGCCAACGAACGCGGCACCGTCTACGGCCTGCCGGTCTATACCGGGCGGCGCGTCCACTACGGCCGCATCGATCCCAAGGCCGCGCGCGAGATCTTCATCCGCGACGCCCTGGTGCCGGGCGACATCGACAGCAAGCTGCCCTTCATCGCGCACAACCGCCGCCTGATCGCCTCGATCGAGCGGCTGGAGCACCAGAGTCGCCGTCCCGACATCCTGGTGGACGACGCCTTGATCCAGGCCTTCTACGACCAGCAGATTCCGGCCGACGTCTGCCAGACGGCCACGCTGGAGGCCTGGTACGGCCGGCTGGACGCGGCCACCGCGCGGCGGCTGAATCTCAGCCGCGACGACCTGATGCGGCATGACGCGGCCGGCGTCACCACCGAGGTCTTTCCGCGCCGGCTGCATTGGGTGGGAACCGATCTGGCGGTGGATTACCACTTCGAGCCGGGTTCCCCGCGCGACGGCATGACGCTGACCGTGCCCCTGTTCGTGCTCAACCAGATCGACGCGGCCCGCTGCGAATGGCTGGTGCCCGGCATGCTGAAGGAAAAAGTCCATCTGCTGCTGAAATCCCTGCCACAGAAGCTTCGCCGCCATTGCGTGCCCCTGCCGGAGTACGCGGCGGGATTCCACGACCGTTGGTTCGAGCGGGCGGCGGACCCCGGCATGGGCCTGCTCGATGCCATCGCCCGGGACGTCTGGGATCAGCGCCAGGTGCGCCTGCAAGCCACCGACTTCAAGCTCGAGACCCTGCCGGCGCACCTGTTCATGAACTTCAAGGTGGTCGACGAGCACGGCCGCATGCTGTCGGGCGGCCGCAGCCTGGACCAGCTGCGCGCCGAGCACGGCCGGCAGGCGCAGGCCTCCTTCCAGCAGGTCGCCGCGCGCGACCAGTCGGCGGCCCAGGTCCTCGAACACGAGGGCCTCACCGGCTGGACCTTCGGCGCCTTGCCCGAGCTGCTGGAGATCCGCCGTGGCGGCCAGTCGCTGGTCGGCTACCCGGCCTTGCGCGACCGGGGCGAATCCTGCGACCTGGACGTCTTCGACGATCCCCGGGAGGCCCGGCGCGTGCATGCGGGCGGCCTGCGCCGCCTGTTCCGCCTGGCCCTGCGCGAACAGGTCCGCTACCTGGAGAAGAACCTGCCCGACCTGACCCGCACGGCCATGTTGTACATGGACCTGGGCACCCAGCAGGAATTGCGCGACCAGCTGGTCGATGCCGCCGTCGATCAATCCTGTCTGATGGAGCCCTGGCCCGAGGACGCGCGGGCTTTCGAGGCGCGCTGCCAGGAGGGGCGCGCGCGGCTGGGGCTGCTCGCACAGGAGCTGGCCCGGCTTGCGGCCGCCATCCTGCAGGAGCGCGCCGCGCTGCTCAAGAAGCTCCCGCAGGCCAAGCCCTGGCCGGCGGCCCAGCAGGACATCCGCCAGCAACTGGACGCCCTGGTCGGCAAGGCCTTCATCCGCGACACGCCGTCGGGGCAGCTGAAGCACTTTCCCCGCTACCTGAAGGCGGCGCAGATGCGCATCGACAAGCTGCGCGAGGATCCCGCGCGCGATGCCCGCCTGATGGCCGAACTCACGGCCCTGGCCGTCCCCTGGCAGCGCGCGCGCGCCGCGCTCAAGGGCGCCCCGGACGCCCAGCTGGACGCCTTTCGCTGGCAGCTGGAGGAACTGCGCGTCGCGCTGTTCGCCCAGACCCTGCGCACGCCGTTTCCCGTGTCGGCCAAGCGCCTGCAGAAGGCCTGGGCGGCGATGCCGCGCTAGGTCCCACCGGCCCGGCCCTTCAGTACAATCCCCGCATGACGATGTCCCCCGTATCCCCCGCCTTCGTACACCTGCGCAGCCATTCGGAATTCTCCGTGGTGGACGGCATTGCCCGCATTCCGGACCTGATCCGGCAGGCCAAGGCCTTCGCCCAGCCGGCCATGGCCCTGACCGACCTGGCCAATCTGTTCGGCTGGATCAAGTTCTACAAGGCGGCCCGCAAGGCGGGCGTCAAGCCCATCGCGGGCTGCGACATCTGGCTGGAGAACCCGGACGACGCCGACAAGCCCTTCCGGGTGCTGCTGCTGGCGCCGAACCACGAGGCCTACCTGGACCTGTGCGTGCTGCTCAGCCGCGCCTGGACGGAAAACGGCCAGCGGGGCAGGGCGGAGGTGCACCGCGACTGGCTGACGGGCCGCTCCGGCCTGATCGTGCTGTCCGGCGGCCGGGCCGGCGACGTGGGCCAGGCCCTGGAGGCCGGCCGCGCGGACGAGGCGCGCCGCCTGGCGCGGCAGTGGGCCGCGGATTTCCCCGGCAGCTATTTCATCGAGCTGCAGCGCGCCGGCTTCGAGGGCGACGAATCGTACGTGCAGGCCGCGCTGCGCCTGGCGGCCGACTGCGGCTTGCCGGTGGTCGCGACCCATCCGATCCAGTTCATCGCGCCCGAGGACTTCCGCGCGCACGAGGCGCGCGTCTGCATCGCCGAAGGCGAGCTGCTGGGCAACCCGCGCCGGATCAAGCGCTTCACCCCCGAACAATACATGCCCGACAGCGAAGAGATGGCCCGCCGGTTCGCGGACGTGCCCTCGGCGCTGGCCAACACGGTGCAGATCGCCCGGCGCTGCAATCTCAGCCTGACCCTCGGGCATCCGGAACTGCCCTTGTTCCCCACGCCCGACGGCGTGTCGCTGGACGACTACATGGTCCGGCTGGCCAACGAAGGCCTGCAGCGGCGCATGGTCCAGCTCTATCCGGATGCCGACGAGCGGGCGCGCCGGATGCCAGCCTACCAGGAACGCCTGGACCTGGAATGCCAGACCATCGTGGGCATGGGCTTTCCCGGCTACTTCCTGATCGTGCAGGACTTCATCAACTGGGGCAAGCACAACGGCGTGCCGGTCGGCCCGGGCCGGGGCTCGGGCGCCGGGTCCCTGGTGGCCTACAGCCTGGGGATCACCGACCTGGATCCGCTGCGCTACGACCTGCTGTTCGAACGCTTCCTGAATCCCGAACGCGTCTCCATGCCCGACTTCGACGTGGATTTCTGCCAGGACAACCGGGAACGCGTCATCGAATACGTGAAGGAAAAGTACGGCCGCGATGCCGTCAGCCAGATCGCGACCTTCGGCACGCTGGGGGCCAAGGCCGTGGTGCGCGACGTGGGCCGGGTGCTGGAGATGCCCTACAGCGTCTGCGACAACCTCTCCAAGATGATCCCGTTCAACCCCGCGGATCCCTGGTCGCTGGATCGCACGCTGGAGAACGAACCGGCCTTCCGCGAACGCTATGACTCGGACGAGGAAATCCGCGCCCTGATCGACCTGGCCCGGCCCCTCGAAGGCCTGACGCGCAACATCGGCATGCACGCGGGCGGCGTGATCATCGCGCGCGGCAAGCTGACCGACTACACGCCCCTGTATTGCCAGCCCGGCAGCGAGACCAGCGTGGTGTCGCAGTACGACAAGGGCGACGTCGAGGACGTCGGCCTGGTGAAATTCGACTTTCTCGGCCTGCGCAACCTGACGATCCTGGACTGGGCCGTGCGCTACGTGCGCGAGTTCAATCCCGGCATGGCCGACTTCGACATCATGAGCCTGCCGCTGGACGATGCCGAGACCTACGCGCTGCTGTCCTCGGCCAACACCACGGCGGTCTTCCAGCTGGAATCGCGGGGCATGAAAGAGCTGCTGAAAAGCATGCAGCCCAACACCTTCGAAGACGTGATCGCCCTGCTGGCGCTGTTTCGCCCTGGGCCGCTGGAATCGGGCATGGTGGTCGACTTCGTCAACCGCAAGCATGGCCGCGCCGAGGTCGATTACTTCCATCCCGACCTGGAGCCGGTGCTGAAAAGCACCTACGGGGTGATCGTCTACCAGGAGCAGGTGATGCTGATCTCCCAGATCATCGGGGGATACTCGCTGGGCGGCGCCGATCTGCTGCGCCGCGCCATGGGCAAGAAAAAGCCCGAGGAGATGGCCAAGCACCGGGTCATCTTCCAGGAAGGCGCGGTCAAGAAGGGCTACGACGCCGAGCTGGCCGCCCATCTCTTCGACCTGATGGAGAAATTCGCGGGCTACGGCTTCAACAAGAGTCACTCGGCCGCCTACGCGCTGATCTCCTACCAGACCGCCTGGCTCAAGCGCTACCATCCGGCCGAATTCCTGGCGGCCACCATGCTGTCGGACATGGACGACACCGACAAGATCCAGGTGTTCTGGCGCGATGCGCTGGACAACGGCGTGGCCGTCCTGCCGCCGGACGTGAACGCGTCGGGCTACCGGTTCGCGCCGGTGGCCGACGAGCACACCGCCAAGGGCCTTCCGCCGCGCACCATCCGCTACGGCCTGGGCGGGGTCAAGGGCACGGGCCAGTCGGCGGTCGAGGCGATCCTGGCCGCCCGCGAGGCTGGCGGGCCGTTTGCCAGCCTGTTCGACTTTTGCGCCCGGGTGGACCGCCACGCGGTCAACCGCCGCACCATCGAGGCGCTGATCCGGGCCGGCGCCTTCGATACCCTGGAGAGCAACCGGGCGGCACTGCTGGAGACCCTGGGCAGCGCCATCGAGGCGGCCGAACAGGCCGAGCGCAACGCCAACCAGTGCTCCCTGTTCGACGACGAATCCGACCAGCTGGTGGCCGGAGAGCTGGCGCGGGTGACCCCCTGGGATCTGCAGACCCGGCTGACCGAGGAAAAGACGGCCCTGGGTTTCTATTTCAGCGGCCATCTCTTCGATGCCTGGCGCGACGAGATCCGGCGGGTCGCGCCCACGCCGCTGGCGCGCCTGGCGCCCGCGCGCGGCCAGCAGTGGCTGGCCGGCGTGCTGGCCGCCGTGCGCCCGCGCATGACGCGGCGCGGCAAGATGCTGTATGCGCTGCTGGACGACGGCAGCGCCCAGATCGAGGTCGCCATCTTCAACGAGCTGTACGAGCAGCACCGCAACAGCCTCAAGGAAGACCGGCCGCTGGTGATCCACGGCCGGGTCAGCCACGACGAATACTCCGGCGGGCTGCGGGTCTCCGCGGACGACCTCTACGACCTGCAGCGCATACGCGAGAGCCGCGCGCGCAGCCTGCGCCTGTCGGTGGCCGACGCCCTGGATCCCGCGCGCCTGCAGGCGCTGCTGGAGCCCTGGAAGTCGCCGGAGGCCGGCGTCCCCGTCGAGCTGAGGCTGCGCCGGCCCGATTTTTCCTGCCTGCTGCGCCTGGGCGACGAATGGCGCGTGCGCATGGACGACGCCTTGATCGCCGAGGCGCGCCAGTGGCTGTCCCACGAACAGGTCGAGGTCTATTACGGATGAACGGGATTCCCATTCGCATCATCAGCCTGGCCTCGCGGCCTGACCGGCGGCGGCAGATCGCCGCCCAGTTCGACCGGCTGGGCATATCGGGCTATCGCTTCCTTGACGCCGTCAACGGCGGGCAGCAGCCGGATCATCCCCTGTTCGCGCACTATGATCCGGTGCGCCGGGCCCGCGTGAAGGGGCGCGGACGCGACCTGAAACCGTCCCAGCTGGGGTGCTTTGCCAGCCACTACCTGCTCTGGCAGGAGTGCGCCGCCTCGGGGCAGCCGATGGTCGTCGTCGAGGACGATGCGGTCCTGAAGGATAACTTCCCCGACATGCTGGCATACGCGCGACAGCTGTCTGAAGCTTGGCCATTGATATGGCTGCATGAGTATGACCGGCCTGGGAAACCGGATGCCTTTACGATAGACAGGCGAATCGGACCCTTCACCTTGGTTCGTAAGCTCAAGGGACACTTTTGTGCTGTGTCATATCTGCTGAGCCCGCCAGCGGCGGAAATTTTGCTGGATTATTGTCGGAGTTGGATCTATCCAGTGGATGACACGATGTTTCGTTTTTACGAGCACGGCGTTGAAAATATCGCGCTCCTCCCGCCCTGTGTCGGGCAGAATCACGAACTCCCCTCTGACATTCGGGGGGGGACAGACAGCCCGTCGCTATCGTTGCTGGAAAAGGTGCGGCGCGAAGGGCACAAAGCTCGCGATACGGCGCGGCGCGTTCTGCACAACCTGCGCTTCCGTCTCTGTCATAAGCGGTCTGCATGATGGAACCCTTGCGCATCGTGCACGCGGAAGCGGCTACAGGTTTTGCCGGGCAGGAACGCTACATCTTCCGCTTGTTGTGCGCGCTGCGGGATCGAGGCCATGATGTGCAGGCGATCTGTCAACCCCACGCGCGCCTGGCAACTGAATTGCGGCGGGCAGGTTTTCAGGTGAGTACACTGTACATGGACGGTGCCTGGAACCATCTAAAGGGCCTGCCACGTTTGACGCGTTTGTTGCGGCTGGGAAGATTCGATGTCGTCAATACCCATAGCCGCCGCGACACCTTGCTGGTTGGTGCCGCGGCCAGGCTGGCCGGTGTGCCGTTGATTGTCCGCACCAGGCATTTGGCCAAACCTGTCGGCTCGCTGCTGGCCTATACGGGCGTGCCGAAGCGTGTTATTGCTCCCAGCGAATTTGTGCGTCGACATCTGATAGATCGAGGCGTCTCGCCTCTACATGTCGAGGTTGTGCCACCCGCTGTGGGTTTTCCGGACCCCATGCCAGAGCCGATCCTCAGGTCCGAACTGGGACTGGATGAGAAGGCCATCGTTGTGGGCAGCGTCGGCGTGCTGCGTAAGGAAAAGGGGCATGAGCAATTGGTCGAGTCCATGCTGCCTTTGTTTGAACGATACGCGGATCTTCATTTGGTGATTGTCGGTGGCGGCGACGCAGCGTTGGACAGGTTGCGCGCGCAGGCCGCGGGAGTCGGTTTGGAGAGCAAGATCCATTTCCTCGGCACACGGTCCGACGTGCCCGCGCTACTGCCAGATTTCGACATCTTCGCTTTGGCGACACATATTGAATCTGCCGGCATGGCCTTTATTGAGGCCGGTGCAGCAGGCGTACCCGTCGTGGGGACGCGAGTCGGGGGAGTGCCAGAAATGGTGCGAGAGAACGAGACCGGCCTGCTGGTGCCTTTATTCGACATACCTGCATTGACTGCGGCAATAAATCTCCTGATCTCGGACCGAGATCTACGTTTGCGCATGGGCCGCGCTGGGCGGCATTATTGTCTGGAAGAGGGACGTTTCACCAAGGAAGCACTGGGCGAACGGACCGAGCGCTGCTATCGTCAGTGGTTGGAGGAGTTTGTCTGATGGCCACTAGCATTGTGCCCGTCTTGATGTATCACCATGTTCGCCCGGATGGCGGCATGATCGCTGCGACGCCCGAACATTTCGAAGACCAGTTGCGTTGGCTCTCCCGTCGCGGCTATCGAACCTTGAGCACGGACGAATTCACTCGGCATCTACAAGGGCAGGGTGTACCGCGTCGGTCGGTGTTGATCACATTCGATGACGGCTATCTGGATAACTGGGTGTATGCGGAGCCCTTGCTGCGTCGCTACGGAATGCGCGCGACGGTTTTCGTCGTGACAGGATGGGTAGGCAATGGCCCGGTCCGGCCACAGTTGGGCGGTGAGGGACCGCTGCCCGAAACGCCGGAGCATCGAGAATGCGAGCGGCGCATCGAGTCGGGCTGTGCCGACGAGGTCATCCTCCGCTGGTCGGAGATCCTGACCATGAGGGACCGCGGGGTAATGGAGTTTCACAGCCATACGCACACTCACACGCGTTGGGATCAACAGGACGCCGCTGTAAAGAATATGCGTATGAGAGATGAGTTGACTCGGTCACGAAACTGTCTGCGGCAGCACCTAGGTGAAGTTTCTGATCAATTGTGCTGGCCACAGGGCTATTTTGACGACGATTACGTGCGTATCGCTCAGGATGTCGGCTTCCGTTACCTGTATACAACGAGAGCTTTTGGACGCAATCGGCCAGGTACAGATCCGTCTTCGATTTTTCGCTTCGCCGTACGTGACACCAAGGGAGCATCGTTCGGGCGCCGTGTCAGGATAGCGGCGGACCCGGCCCTAGCCCCTGTATTCAATTGCTGGAAGCGATGGAAGCGGGGGCTGCGTTATGAAGATTGACTGCCGTTAGTTGGCGGGCAGCGCCGTTAACCGAGAGGCATTCGGCTCATGGCATCACAGTATTTTGGACGCTGATATGAAGCCTCTGCGCATCTTGCACTCCGAGGCGGCCACTGGATTTGGTGGTCAGGAGAACCGTATTTTCAAGGAGATGTGCGCGATGCGGACAGCTGGCCATCACATGGAAGCCCTGTGCCAGCCGCATGCGCGTTTGACGCAGTGTCTGCGTGAAGAGGGTTTCCGGGTTCACACGTTGTTGATGGACGGTCCTCGCAATTACGTTAGCGGAGTGTTGCAGGTGCGCCGCCTTTTGAAGGCTGAGGGCTTCGATGTCCTGAATACCCACAGCCGCCGAGATACCATGCTGGCCGGGGTGGCCGGGCGTCTGGCGGGTACGCCATTGATCGTCCGCACTCGCCATTTGGCGGCGAAGCCGGGCTCTCTTCTGTCGTATACGGGCGTGCCACATCGCGTGATCGCAATCAGCGAGTATGTGCGGCGCTTGTTGTTGGATCGGCATATTGACCCAACGCGCGTCGCGACCGTTTACACCCCGGTTCCTTTGTCTCCCGTGGTGCAACATTCCAGTCTGAGAGGTGAACTCGGCGTGCCGGGTGACGCGGTTGTTGTCGGTTGCGTAGCCGTCATGCGTGAGAAGAAAGGCCACCGCACCTTGATTGATGCCATGGCCGAATTGCTGCACCGGCCGAATGTTTTCCTGGTGTTGGTCGGGGATGGGTCGCCATTGTTGGAAGAGCTTCAGTTTTATGTGAAGACACGAGGGTTACAGGAGAAGGTCTTGTTTACCGGAAGACGAACTGACATTCCCAATGTATTGGCCGCATTTGATATTTTCGCGTTGGCATCGGAACAGGAGGCGCTCGGGACTGTTTTTATCGAGGCTGGCGCGGCAGGCCTGCCTTCGGTCGGTACGGATGTTGGCGGGATTTCTGAGACACTGAGCGAAGGTGTGACAGGCTTGCTGGTTCCTTTGCATGACGAGGTTGCCTTGGCGGATGCGATACGAGTATTGATCGAAGATCCTGATCGGCGGTGCGCAATGGGGCGGGCTGCAATGCAGACTGTCCGCGGTTCGGACCGATTTACGCTGGAGGGCTTGGCTCGGCGAAATGAACAGTGCTATGAAACCTGGCTCCGAGAGCGGATGGGATGAAGGACGCCTGGCTAATGCATTCTCTGGGGGCTGACAGTGGTCTGTTGTTGCGTTGCTTGAGTAGCGGGCGGGGGGGCGTATGAAGCTCTCTGTCATCGTCATTACCAAGAATGAGGCGGCACACATTGGCGCGTGCCTGGATTCGGTGGCGTTCGCAGACGAGATCATCGTCCTAGATTCCGGGAGCACTGATGCCACGTGCGACATTGCACGGCAAAAGGGCGCCCGGGTGGAATTCACTGCCGACTGGCCAGGCTTTGGACCGCAGAAGAATCGCGCTTTGGATTTGGCGACGGGCGACTGGGTCTTGTCCGTGGATGCCGACGAGCGTGTCACGCCGGCGCTGGCCGCGTCGATTCTACGGGCTATAGCCGTGTCGGGCGCGCAGGCGTATCGTGCGGCTCGCCTGTCCAATTTCTGCGGCCGCTGGATACGGCATAGTGGTTGGTGGCCTGATTACGTTGTTCGTCTGTTCCGTAGGGACGCCGGGCGTTTTTCCGACGCACTTGTCCACGAACATGTCATAGTATCCGGCAAGACAGGGACCCTGGATGGTCATTTTCTGCATTATCCCTATGCCACCCTGGAGATCTTCATCGACAAGATCAACCGCTATTCAACCGAAGCTGCGCATGCGGCCTATCGGAAAGGTCGTAGAACCAGCATGTTCGGGCCGTTTGGCCATGCTGCCTGGACGTTCATGCGACATTATGTCCTGCGACGAGGTGTTTTGGACGGGTGGCAGGGCCTGGTTCTGGCCGGGATGGCGGCGACCGGCAGCTTCTACCGATACGTGAAGCTGTACTGGTTGGGGAAGCAGCCCCCTGGCGCCAATGCGGACGAGACATGAAGGTCCTGTACACCAACTACCACTCCCTCAATGGCGGCGGGCGTGCGACCTATATCGCCAACCTGGCCCGCGCGTTCCAGGGAGAGCACGAGATCACCGTGGCGACGCCGGCCACCAGCAGGCTGTATGAGCAGGCCAGCCAGATCCCGGGCGTGCGCTGCTGGGCGGCGACGTTCAGCACCCGGCCGGGGCCGATGCTGATCGAAGTCATGGCCCTGCATGCGCTGCTGCGCGAGGCGGCGTTCGATCTCATCCACGTCAATGGCTCGGCCGACCACCGGCAGGTCACGCTCGCGCGGATGGGTCTGCGCCGCCGCCCCCGCATCGTCTGGACCAAGCACAACACCATGTCCGCGCGCAGCCCCGGCAACTGGTTCCGGGCCTGGGCCGGCACGGACGGCGCCATCGGCGTCTGCGACTACGTCAGCCGGCTGCTGCTGGACTCGGCCTACGGCTCGCGGCTGGTGCAGACCGTCCGGCTGGGGGTGGACACCGGCCGGTTCCGGCCGCCGTCCACCCAGGTGCGCGCCCAGACCCGCCGCGAACTGCTCGGCGATCTGCCGGACGATGTGTGCGTCCTGGGCAGCGTGGGCGGGACGGACCGGGCCAAGGGCTGGCTGACCCTGGTCCAGGCCCTGGCGCGGCTGCCCGCGCCCCAGCGCCGGCGGTTCCGGATCCTCGTCGCCGGCGACCCGCCCCGGGATGCCGTGCGCAGCGAGGTCGCCGCCCTGGGCGTCGGGCCCCAGGTGGTCTTCCCGGGACTGCTGACCGACGCGCGCCGGGTGCTGGCCGCCAGCGATATCGGCTTCGTGCTGTCCTTCCAGGAGGCCGGGTCCTACGCCGCCTGCGAGTCCCTGGCCATGGGCCTGCCCACCCTGGTATCCAATGCCGGCGGCCTGCCCGAACTCGTCCGCGACGGCGTGGACGGCTGGATCGTGCCCGCGGGCGACGTCGATGCCGTCCATCGCTGGCTGCTGGCACGGCTGTCGCAGCCCGCCGGCGCGGCGATGGCGGATGCCGCGCGGGATCGCGCGCTCGACCTGTTTTCCCTGCCGGTGTTCGCGCAGCGGACGATGGAGTTTTACCGCCGGGTCTGCGCGGCGTCCTGATCCGGCCGATATAATCCGCCCATGATCCCCATACTCATGTATCACCAGATCGGTGAGCCCAATCCCCGGGGCACTCCCTACCGCGGCCTGACGGTTCATCCGCGGGATTTCCGGCGGCAGATGGTATGGCTGCGCCGGCTGGGGTACCGGGGTCTGTCGATGGCGCGGCTCATGCCGTACCTGGCGGGCGAAAAGCACGGCAAGGTCTTCGGCATCACCTTCGACGACGGCTACCGCAACGTCCTGGAACACGCGGTCCCGGTGCTGGAGGACTGCGGTTTCCACGCGACCAATTATTTCGTCGTCCGCCAGCTCGGGGGCTCCAACGTCTGGGACGGGCCCGAAGGCGTGCCGGCCGCCCCGCTCATGGATGCCGCCGGGCTGCGCGCCTGGCTGGCCGCGGGCCACGAGGTCGGCTCGCATACCCTGAATCATCCGGTGCTGCCCCGGCTGTCGCCCGGACTGGCGCTCAACGAGATCCGCGACTCCCGCGATGCGCTCGAGCAGATCGCCGGCGCGCCGGTGCGCGCCTTTTGCTACCCCTATGGGAAATACACCGATCCGCTGCGGGACGCCGTGCGCGAGGCGGGGTACGACAACGCCACGACGACGGCGCGCGGCCTGGTCCGGCCCGACGACGATCTGTTCGCCCTGCCGCGCATCGCCGTGATGCGCTCGACCCTGCTGGTGCGCTTCCTGCAGAAGTGCCTGACCGGGCTGGAGGATCGCCGGCGGACCGCGGGAGCCTCCTCATGACGGCGCCCGGGGAAGGCGGCGCGCTCCCCGCCAGCCTGTCCATCGCCTTCGTGGTGGATCGCTTCGGCAGCCGCTTCGGCGGCGCCGAGGCCTATGGCGTCGCCCTGATGCGCGAACTGGCCGCGGCCGGCCATCGCGTCACCGTCTTCGCGCGGGAATACGATCCGGCGTGCGGGCTGACGCTGCCGTTCCACCCGATCCGGGTCGGGCGCCGCTGGCCCAGCTGGATCCGGGTCTGGCTCTTTGCGCGCCGCGCGGCGCGGGCCACCCGCGAGGGCTTCGACCTGGTGCATTCGCACATGAACGGCTGGTGCGGCGACGTCGAGGTCGTGCACGTGACCCCGGTGCGCTACCGCTGGCGGGTGCGGCCCATGCCCGGCATCAAGCGCCTGCTGTCCCGTTTCAGCCCCCGTGTCCGCACCTACCTGGGGCTGGAGGCCCGCCGTGTGGCGGCACGCCCCGGGCACCGGGTCGTGGCCGTGTCCCAACTGATCGCCCACCAGCTGGAGGAAGCCTATGGCGCCTGGGACGCGCCCATCCCCGTGATTCCCCCGGGCGTGGCGGCCGAGGCGCCGGTCGCGGCAGCGCAGCGGCGGCAGGGGCGCGAGGCCCTGGGCCTGCCGGTGGCCGGCACCCTGTGCCTGCTGGTCGCGCGCAACCCGATGCGCAAGGGGCTGCCGACCGTGCTGGCGGCCCTCGACCGGCTGGAGGACGATGTCCTGCTGCTGGTGGTGGGCGCCAATTCCGCATCGCGGGCCTGCGTGGCCCAGGCGCCGGAATCCGTGCGGCGGCGGGTGCACCTGGTGCCCGAGACCTCCCAGGTCGCGCCTTACTACCAGGCGGCCGATCTCTACGTCCACCCGACTCTCAACGACAGCTTCGGCATGGCGCCCCTGGAGGCCATGTCCTTCGGCCTGCCGGTCATCCTCAGCCCCGCGCCCTGGTGCGGCTTCGCCCAGTATGTCCGGGCGGGCGAGGAGGCCCTGGTCCTGAGCCATCCGGAACGGGCGGACGAGCTCGCCGCGGCCATCGATCGTCTGCGCTCGGACGATGGCCTGCGCGCGCGGCTGGCGCTGGGCATGCAGGCAGTGCTGGCGCGGCATGCGTGGCCCGAGGTCGCCCGCCAGTACCTGGATCTCTACGCCCGCATCCTGGCCGAGCGCGGGCGCGTCCGCTAGGCCCAGCCCCGCAGCCAGTACACCAGCAAGCCCAGATATTCCTTGACGATGGACCGGCTGGCGTTCAGCGTGCGCAGGTCGGGCAGCCAGAACGAGAAATCCGTGTCGTCGGGCACCACGATCTGCGGCGGCGAGGGCGCGGCGATGGGTTCCAGGCCCTGCTTCTGGAAGCTCGCCATGGCGCGCGGCATGTGCAGGGCCGAGGTCACCAGCAGGAACGAACGGATGCCGTGCCGGCGCAGGAGCCGGGCCGTATAGGCCGCGTTCTGGTGGGTCGTCAGGCTCTGGTTTTCCAGCAGGATCGCCCCGGACGGCACCCCGTCGCGCTCCAGGGCCGAGGCCATCATCCGCGCCTCGCTGACCCCGCCGTCCAGCGCCGCCCCCGAGACCACCACGACGGGCGCGCGGCCCGCCGCGTAGAGCCGCGCCGCGGTGTCCGTGCGCAGCACCGCCGTGTCCGGCTGGTAGTTCTCGAACCAGTTGCGGCGGCCGTTGGCGGTATTGCCGCCCAGCACCACGATGGCCTGCGCCGTGGGCATGGCCGCCGGCGGCTCGTAGGGATAGCGCTGTTCCAGCAGGCCCCCGGCCCAGAGGGACGAGGTCGGCAGGGACCAGAACACCGCCCAGGCCAGCGCCGCGGCGGCGGTGATGGTCGCCGTCTTGCGCCAGCGGACGATGAACAGGATGACTGCCAGAAGCAGCAGGGTGATGGACAGGTTCAGCGGGATGACCAGATTGGTCAGGAATTCGGACACAGTCATGCGGCTGGCGGGATATCCATGGATTCGAGCGCCGTGCTCAGGACCTCGGGCGCGCTGGGCCAGGCGTTCATGCGACCCAGCCGCAGCGCCTGGTTGGACCACGGCCCGGTGCGGGTCGGATCGGTGACGCCGAACAGCGTGAGCTGGCGCGCGCGCGCGGCGGCGGCCAGGTGCGAGACCCCGGAGTCATTGCAGACGACCAGGCGGGCGGCGCGCGCCAGGCAGGCGAAGGCGCCGAGCCCCATGGGCGGCAGCAATTGCGCCGTGGGCGCCGCCGCCTGCGCGGCCTGCTGTTCGGCCGCGGGCGGCGCCATGACGACCGTCAGGCCGCGCGCCTGCAGCGAGCGGCTCAGGCTGTCGAAGCCGGACCAGGCCTTGACGCGGCCCTTGTGCAGGCCGGTGGCCGTGGGCGCGATCAGCACGAAGCCCTGGCGGGAGAGGCCGGCCTGCGCCATCGCCTGTTCGGCCTGGCTTTCATGCGCCGCAGCGGCCAGCCAGGCGAGTTCCGGCGCCGGCTCGGCCTCGGCCACGGGCAACTGCCATTGCCTCAGGGCGAACCGCGTCAGGTGGTGCCAGGACTGGACGGCATGCAGGGGTTCGGCCGGCTTGCGGCATGGCCAGCGCAGGATGAGGCTGCGGCCTTCGTCCCGGTAGCCCGCGCAGGGGATCCCGGCAAAGCGGAATGCCAGCGCGCTGGACAGCGAATCGGGCAGCAAGAGGCCGCGCGCGCGGCCGATCCGGGATTGCTTCAGGTGCTGGCGCACGGCGGCGCGGCCCGTGCGCCAGGACGCCGGCATCGGCACGAAGCCGGCCAGCGGGTAGGCTGCCAGCAGGTCCTGCGCCCAGGGACGGGCGCAGACCGTCACCGGCAGGCCGGTGCGCAGCAGCAGCTCCAGGCTGGGCAGGCTCATGCAGACGTCGCCCACCCAGTTGGGCAGGCGCACGTAGAGGGCTGGGTGGGCGGCAATGGGCGTCAACGCGGGAACTCCGGCTGCCCGCGGCGGAATCGGGCCGGCGGCGGGCTAAAATGCGTGATTCACGACAGTATATAAGAGAGTGTGCCGCTTGAAATCCGATCCCCGCCAGGCTACGGACAGCCGACCCGTCCGGCTGGAAATGTGGCGACAGATCTATATCCGTCTGGGCAAGGACTGGAAGGTCGGCCTGCTGGCGCTGGTGCTGCTCAGCATCGCCTCGGCGACCCAGCCGCTGCTGGCGGTCATCATGAAGCCGCTGCTGGACGAAGGTTTCAGCGGCGCGCAGCCCTCGTACATCTGGTCCATCCCCCTGGCCGTGGTCGGCCTGATGCTGTTGCGCGGGGTGGCGACCTTCGCGGGCACCTACCTCATGTCCTGGGTCGCCAGCAACATGCTGCTGGGCCTGCGCCGCGACATGTTCGAGCGGCTGCTGGCCATGTCCGACGAGACGTTCCGCTCCCGCGACCGGGGCCGGCTGCTCAACCGCTTCACGATCGACGCGGGCAACGTCAGCGGCCTGTCGACCGAGGTCATCCGGGTCATCGTGCGCGAGTCCCTGACCGTGGTGGCCCTGCTGGCCGTGCTGCTGTACATGTCCTGGCAGCTGACCCTGATCGTGCTGGTCATGCTGCCGCTGTCCGTCGTGACGGGGCGCTATTTCGTCCGGCGGCTGCGGCGCATCAACCGCGACACCATCAACATGAACGCCGAACTCACCCGGGTCGTGTCCGAGGGCATCGCCGGCCAGCGCGTCATCAAGCTGTTCGACGGCTATGAGCGCGAACGCGGCCGCTTCGCCTACGTGAACGCCCGCCTGCGCCGGTTCTCCATGCGGGCGGCCAGCGCCGATTCGGCCATGTCGCCGATCTCCCAGTTCTTCGTCGCCTTGTCCGTGGCCATCGTCGTCGCCGTCGCACTGTACCAGGCCAATCACCAGGGGCTCACCGTCGGCAGCTTTGCGGCGTTCATGGCGGCGCTGGGACAGATCTTCGATCCGCTCAAGCGCCTGACCAATATCGCCGGCGCGGCGCAGCGCATGCTGATCTCGGCCGAAAGCGTGTTCTCGCTGATCGACGAGCCCGTCGAGCAGGACACCGGTACCCGCGAGATCGACGGGCGCCTGTCCGGCCAGGTCGAGTTCCGCGCAGTCACCCACCGCTTCCCGGACGTCGCCCGCAATACGCTGGACGAGGTGTCCCTGTCCGTGCCGGCCGGCCAGACCGTGGCGCTGGTGGGGCGCTCGGGCAGCGGCAAGACCACGCTGGTCAACATGCTGCCGCGCTTCATCGAGCCCGGCGGCGGCCAGATCCTGATCGACGGCGTCGACGTGCGCGAGTTCCGGCTGCGGGCGCTGCGCTCGCAGCTGTCCCTGGTCAGCCAGGACGTGGTCATGTTCGAGGGCAGCATCGCCGAGAACGTCGCCTACGGCTCCGAGTCCGACGTGCCCGAGTCCCGCGTCCGCGCCGCCCTCGAGGCGGCCAGCCTGCTGGATTTCGTCGACAGCCTGCCCGAGGGCATCCACACCCAGGTCGGCAGCAACGCCAGCGCCCTGTCGGGCGGCCAGCGCCAGCGGCTGGCGATCGCCCGCGCGCTGATCAAGGACGCCCCCATCCTGATCCTGGACGAGGCCACCTCGGCGCTGGACAACGAGTCCGAGCGGCAGGTCCAGGCCTCGCTCGAGCGGCTGATGACCGGGCGCACGACCCTGGTCATCGCCCACCGCCTCAGCACGGTCCAGAAGGCCGACCGCATCGTCGTGCTGGACCAGGGCCGGATCGCCGAGGAAGGCACCCATGCCGACCTGCTGGCCCTGGGCGGCCTGTACGCCACGCTGTACCGCCTGCAGTTCCAGGACGGCGCTGCGCCTGTGCCGGCCGGCACGGCGGACGGCGCCGGCCCGGACGTCCCCTGAACGCTGTATCCGCCTGTCCCGTCCCTGATTGGAGCGCCCGATGAAAACCCTTTATGTCCTGGCCTCTCTGGCATCCCTGGCGGTCCTGACCGCATGCGCCAGCCAGCCGCGCGGCCTGACCGTGAACGAACTCGAAACCCCGCGCTACCTGGTGACGGAACGCCGCCGGCTGCCCATCGATTTTCCGGGCGTCCAGCAGAACCTGTTTCGCCATGCGCGAACCTGCGGGCAGACTTATACCTTCGAGATGGTGCCCGACGAGACCTCGTTCGGGCGGGTGGTCTACCGGCCGACGCCGGATGCCGGCTGGGACCGCAGCGTCGTGCTCAGCCTCGTCCTGCTGCACAACCGCACCATCAACGTCAAGGCCTACAGCTACTATTCCGGCCAGATGGACCGCGTGCACGAGATGCTGACCGCCATGATGAAGCCCGAGCTCTGCCACGCCGACACGTCCTGGGAGAACAAGCTGGACGCGGGGGACTGAGCCCGCCAGGGCTACAGCAGCACCAGATCGTATTGTTCCTGCCCGTAGCCGGCCTCGACCGCCAGCGAGATCGGCTTGCCCACGAAGTCGCCCAGCATCGCCAGGTGCTGGCTTTCCTCTTCCAGGAACAGGTCGATGACGGCCTGCGCGGCCACGATCCGGAATTCCCGGGGATCGAACTGCCGCGCCTCGCGCAGGATCTCGCGCAGGATCTCGTAGCACAGCGTGCGCGGCGTGCGCACGGAGCCGCGCGACTGGCAGGTGGGGCAGGGCTCGCACAGCTGGTGGGCCAGGGAATCCCGCGTGCGCTTGCGCGTCATCTCCACCAGCCCCAGCTGGCTGAAGCCGCTGACCGTCACCCGCGTGCGGTCGTTGGACAGCGCCTTGTGCAGCTCGGCCAGCACGGAGGCCTGGTGGCCGGCGTCGTCCATGTCGATGAAATCCAGCACGATGATGCCGCCCAGGTTGCGCAGCCGCAGCTGGCGGGCGATGGCCACGGCCGCCTCCAGGTTGGTCTTGAAGATCGTGTCGTCGAAATTCCGGCCGCCGACGTAGCCGCCGGTGTTGACGTCGACGGTCGTCAGGGCCTCGGTCTGGTCGATGATCAGGTATCCGCCGGATTTCAGGTCCACGCGGCGCGACAGGGCTCGGGCGATCTCCTCGTCCACGTTGGCGGTGTCGAACAGCGGCCGGTTGCCGCTGTAGTGGTGGATGCGCTCGACGACGGACGGGGTATAGCGCCGGGCCCAGTCCACGAGTTCCTGGGTGACGGTGCGGGAATCCACGGTGATGCTGCCGGTGTCCGGCGTGACCATGTCGCGCAGGACGCGCTGGGCCAGGGTCAGTTCGACGTAGACCGGCGAAGGCGCGGGCACCTGGCGGATGCGTTCCTGGATGTTGGCCCACAGCATGCGCAGGTAGCTGATGTCGGCCGCCAGCTCCTCGTCGCTGGCGCCCTCGGCCTGGGTGCGGACGATGAAGCCACCCGGCTCGTCGGCGGGCCGCAGCGCCTGGATGCGCTCGCGCAGCGCCTCGCGCTCGGCCTCGACGTCGATGCGCTGGGAGACGCCGATGTGCGGCTCGTGGGGCAGGTACACCAGCATGCGCCCGGCGATGCTGATGTGGGTCGACAGACGGGCGCCCTTGGTGCCCATCGGATCCTTGATGACCTGGACCAGCAGGGGCTGGCCCTCGAACAGCAGCTTTTCGATCGGCGTCTGCGGGGCGTGCTCGCCGCTGCTGCGGGCGTGGCGGTTCTGCCGCAGGTCCGCGACGTGGATGAAGGCGGCGCGCTCCTGGCCGATGTCCACGAAGGCGCTTTGCATGCCCGGCAGCACCCGGGCCACGCGCCCCAGGTACAGGTTGCCCACGTGCCCCCGCTGGATGCTGCGCTCGATGTGCAGCTCCTGCACGACGCCCTGCGCCGTCACGGCGACGCGGGTCTCAAAAGGGGTGACGTTGATCAGTATGTCTTCGCTGGGTGACATGGTCTGGCAGCCTGCCGGTTCTGGTGGGTTGAATCTTTTGTCTCACTGGACTGTATCACCATCGGCCGGGGCGTTGCCCCGCCGCCCGGGGCTCAGGCGTCCAGCGCAGGCAGCCGCCGGTCCTTGTCCGAGAGCGTCGGATTGCGGATCGGCCAAGGGATGTCCAGTCGCGGGCAGTTCCAGGCTACGCCGGCCTCGTCGGCGGGATCGTAGTAGTCCGTGCACTTGTACTGGAAGGTCGCGGTGTCGCTGGTGACGCAGAACCCGTGCGCGTAGCCGGGCGGGATCCAGATCTGGCGGTGGCTGTCGCCCGACAGCTCGACGGCGACGTGGCGGCCGAAATGAGGAGACCGCGGATCGATGTCCACCGCCACGTCGAACACCGTCCCCTGCACGACCTGGATCAGCTTGCCTTGCGGCCGTGTGCGCTGGAAATGCAGGCCGCGCAGCACGCCGCGCACCGAATGCGACAGATTGTCCTGGACGAAGGGCAGATCGATGCCGGCCTCGTCCCGGTAGCGCTGGGCGCTGAAGGTTTCCAGGAAGAATCCGCGGGTGTCCCCGAACACCCGCGGCTCGATGATGCGCACGCCCGGCAGCGCCGTCTCGATGACGTTCATGGGATCATTTCTCCTGGGCAACCGCCAGCAGGTACTGGCCGTATTCCGTCTTGGCCAGGCGCTGTCCGCGCTCCACCAGTCCGGCGCGGTCCAGCCAGCCGTTGTTGAAGGCGATTTCTTCCAGGCAGGCGACCTTCTGGCCTTGCCGGCGCTCGATGGTCTGCACATAGGTGCCCGCATCCAGCAGGCTTTCGTGGGTGCCGGTGTCCAGCCACGCAAAGCCGCGGCCCAGGATCTGGACGTGCAGGTCGCCGCGCCGCAGGTAGGCGTTGTTGACGTCGGTGATCTCCAGCTCGCCGCGGGCGGAGGGACGCACCGCGCGCGCGATGTCCACCACGTCGCTGTCATAGAAGTACAGGCCGGTGACCGCATAGGGCGAGCGGGGCTGGGCGGGCTTTTCCTCGATGGACACCGCCCGGCCCGTTTCGTCGAACTCCACGACGCCGAAACGCTGCGGATCCGCCACCCGGTAGCCGAAGACGGTGGCGCCGGCCGTGCGCTGCGCCGCGTCGCGCAGCATCCGGCTGAAACCGTAGCCATAGAAGATGTTGTCGCCCAGCACCAGGCAGACGCGGTCCGTTCCGATGAAATCCGCCCCGATCACGAAAGCCTGCGCCAGGCCGTCGGGAGAGGGCTGTTCCGCATACGACAGCTGGATACCGAAGTCCGAGCCGTCGCCCAGCAGCCGGCGGAATCCCGGCAGGTCCTCGGGCGTGGAGATCACCAGGATTTCGCGGATGCCCGCCAGCATCAGCACCGACAGCGGGTAATAGATCATCGGCTTGTCGTAGATGGGCAGCAACTGCTTGGAAACGCCCCGGGTGATGGGATGCAGCCGGGTGCCCGAGCCGCCCGCGAGAATGATGCCTTTCATGGAGAGTGCGTTTTCTCTGTTGGACAAAGGGCTTCAGTGTATGGGAAATCAACTTAAATTTCCGTCGTGACTTGCGCGGGCTGAAAAAGGCGTGCTATAGTTCGGTCTCTTCGCCGCCGGGCAGTCAGGGTTAACCCTGATGTTCCAGGGTCAAACCTGGGAGATGCCAG
>Ga0222426_100399_pt1 | contig 30916 bp, 29 predicted proteins | sample 2B50Ametagenome_FD_180087 | JGI IMG/M metagenome (GOLD analysis project Ga0222426, IMG submission 180087) | Enriched microbial communities from leaf-cutter ant dump, University of Wisconsin, Madison, United States - 2B50A (version 2) | ecosystem: Environmental > Terrestrial > Nest > Insects nest...
TCGCTGTTCATCGTGCCCAAGTTCCTGCCCGGCGAAGACGGCGGCCTCGGCCCGCGCAACGGCGTAAGCTGCGGCGCGCTGGAGAAGAAGATGGGCATCAAGGCCTCGGCCACCTGCGTGATGAACTTCGACAGCGCCACGGGCTTTCTCATCGGCCCGGCGAACAAGGGCCTGGAATGCATGTTCACCTTCATGAACAGCGCGCGCATCGGCACCGCCATCCAGGGCGTGGCCACCGCCGAGCTGGCCTACCAGGGCGCCCTGGCCTACGCCCGCGAGCGCCGCTCGATGCGCGCGCTGTCCGGCACCAAGGAACCGGAACAGGTGGCCGACAGCCTGATGCACCACGGCGACGTGCGGCGCATGCTGCTGACGCAGAAGGCCGTGGCCGAGGGCGGCCGCGCGCTGGTGTACCTGGCCACGCAGTACGCCGACAAGATGATCCAGGGCCTGCTCACCAGCGACAACGCAGAGTACGAGCGCTGGGATGACAAGCTCGGCTTCCTCACCCCGATCCTCAAGGGCTGCCTCACCGAGCTGGGCCTGGAGAGCGCCAACCTGGGCATGCAGGTGTTCGGCGGCCACGGCTACATCCGCGAGCACGGCATGGAACAGATCGTCCGCGACGCGCGCATCGCCACGCTCTACGAAGGCACCACCGGCATCCAGGCCCTCGACCTGCTCGGGCGCAAGGTGCTGCTGATGACCCAGGGCAAGGCGGTGCGCGACTTCACCAGGGTGGTGGCGAAATTCGCCACGGGGTTGCTCAAGGAAGAACCGGCCATGCGCGGCCGCGCGCTGACGCTGCTGAAACTGTGCGCGCAGTGGAACCTGCTGACTCTGCGCATCGCCCTGAGCGCCCGCAAGCAGCGCGACCTGGTGGGCACCGCCAGCCACGACTACCTGATGTTCTCCGGCTACGTCGCCCTGGCCTACGCCTGGGCCCTGCAGGAAGCCACGGCCCGCAAGCGCCTGCGCCAGGGCGGCAGCGAGTCGAGCGACTTCTACAAGGCCAAGATCGCCACCAGCGACTTCTACTTCGCCCGCCTGCTACCCCGCGCCAAGGGCCACGCGGCGGCCATGGGCAAGCCGGTGCGTTCGGTGATGGGGCTGAAGGCGGAGCATTTCGCCTTCGAGTGATCCGGGACGCCCGCCAGGTTCCGGCAGTTGTTGTAGGAGCGAGCTTGCTCGCGAACGAACCCCGCTGCGGAATCCGTTCGCGAGCAAGCTCGCTCCTACGAAAAGCCCTGGCGCAAACTACGCCGAGGCGCTCTTCGTAGGATGGGTTGAGCTTGCGAAACCCATGCGGTCATGGCGATGGGTATCGCTTCGCTCAACCCATCCTACGGGGCTGAGAGCGCCCTCTCCCCAGCCCTCTCCCGCAAGCGGGAGAGGGAGCCGTCCGGAGCAAGCACAAGGGTCGGCGCAATCCTGTAGGAGCGGATTCATCCGCGAATCGCGGACAGGGTCCGCATCACAGGAGCGGAGGCTTACTCGGCAGCCGGCTTCTTGCGCTTGAGCGGCGCCATGCCGTCGTTGCTGACCACCGACGAGGGCGCCGCCTTCGGCTTGTTCGCCGGCTTGCGCTTGGCGGCGGGCTTGGCCCCGGCCTTCTTGCCGGAATCGGTCTTTTTCTTCTTGGTGCCGGCGGCCTTGCCCGAGGCCTTGACCTTCTTCGGCCCCTTGTAGCTGCCCTTGAGCTCCTTGATGGTGCGCTGTTCGAAACGCACCTTGAGGTAGCGCTCGATGCTCGACATCAGGTTCCAGTCGCTGTGCGACACCAGCGAGATGGCCAGGCCGGCCTCGCCCGCGCGGCCGGTGCGGCCGATACGGTGCACGTACTCGTCGCCGCGGCGCGGCATGTCGAAGTTCAGCACCAGGTCCAGGCCCTCGACGTCCAGGCCGCGGGCGGCCACGTCGGTGGCGACGAGGATCTTCACCGCGCCCTGCTTCAGGCGCTCGATGGCCAGCTTGCGGTCCTTCTGGTCCTTCTCGCCGTGCAGCACGAAGACCTTGTGCCCGGCGGCGATCAGCCGGCCGGTCAGGCGGTCGGCCTGGACGCGGGTGTTGGTGAAGACGATGGCCTTTTCGAAGGTCTCGTTCTCCAGCAGCCAGTGCAGGATGGCTTCCTTGTGGGCGTTGTCGTCGACCAGGATGACCTGCTGCGCGATGTCCTCGTTCAGCTCGCTGACGCGGTTCAGCTGCAGGCTTTCCGGCTCGCGCAGGACCTGCTCGACCATCGCGTGCAGGCCGCTGCCGGCGGTGGCGGAGAACAACAGGGTCTGGCGCTGCGCCGGGCAGGCGCCGGCGAGCTTGAGCACGTCCTCGGCGAAGCCCATGTCGAGCATGCGGTCGGCCTCGTCCAGCACCAGCACCTCGACGTCGCCCAGCGGCAGGTTGCCGGCGTTGAACTGCTCGTTCAGCCGGCCGGGGGTGCCGATGATGATCTCCGGGTTCTTGCGCAGGCGCGCGCCCTGCACCTTGAAATCCTCGCCGCCGGTGATCAGGCAGGCCTTGATGAAGGTGAACTGGGCGAAGCGCTCGACTTCCTTGAGGGTCTGCTGGGCCAGCTCGCGGGTCGGCAGCAGGATCAGCGCGCGGGCGCCGGTCTTGGGCTTCTCCTCGCTGAGCAGGCGGTGCAGCAGCGGCAGCACGAAGGCGGCGGTCTTGCCGCTGCCGGTCTGCGCGGTCACGCGCAGGTCGCGGCCCTCCAGCGCCTTCGGGATGGCCGCGGCCTGGACGGCGGTCGGCTCGGTGAAGGACAGGGTTTCCAGCGCCTTGAGCAGGCGTTCGTGGAGGGCGAATTGGGCGAACAAGGCAGACCTCGGGAAGACGAAAAGACCAAATAGCTGCATAGCCTAACGGTTGCCGCGCCCGAAAGCAGGTTTTATTCGCCGGTCGCGATCCGCACGCCCCGTGTCGCCCTCGAGCAAGTCCACCGCGCAGGCCCGTCCCAGACTGGCCGCAGGACAGCCTAAGGAGTGTCGAGATGCCGCATCGCCCCACCGCCGCCGAGCGCCTCGAGCGCCTGCCGCTGAGCCCCTACCACCGGCTGATCTTCGTGATCATCGCCCTGGCGTTCTTCTTCGACTCCATGGACCTGGCGATGATGACCTTCCTGCTCGGCTCGATCAAAGCCGAGTTCGGCCTGTCCAGCGCCCAGGCCGGGCTGCTGGCCAGCTCCAGCTTCTTCGGCATGGTCCTGGGCGCGGCGCTGTCGGGGATGCTCGCCGACCGCTTCGGGCGCAAGCCGGTGTTCCAGTGGAGCATCGTGCTCTGGGGCCTGGCCAGCTACCTGTGCTCCACCGCCGGCGACGTGCAGAGCCTGACGCTGTACCGCGTGCTGCTGGGCATCGGCATGGGCATGGAATTCCCCATCGCCCAGTCGCTGCTCTCGGAGATGATCCCGGCCAAGTCCCGCGGCCGCTACATCGCCCTCATGGACGGCTTCTGGCCTCTGGGCTTCATCGCCGCCGGCTGCCTGTCCTACTTCGTGCTGCCGGCGGCCGGCTGGCGCAGCCTGTTCCTGCTGCTGGCCTTCCCGGCGCTGTTCGTCCTGGCCATCCGCTTCATGGTCCCGGAATCGCCGCGCTGGCTGGAACAGGCCGGGCTGGCGGACAAGGCCGAGCGCTCGCTGCAGCGCATCGAGGCGCGGGTGATGGCCTCGCTGAAGCTGTCCAGCCTGCCCGAGCCGCAGGCCCTGGCGCGCCCCGAGCCGAACCGCCCGGGCTTCTTCAGCGCCTTCGCCGAACTCTGGTCGCCGGCCTACCGCAGCCGCACCCTGACGGTCTGGAGCCTGTGGTTCTTCGCCCTGCTCGGCTTCTACGGGCTGACCTCCTGGCTCAGCGCGCTGCTGCAGCAATCCGGCTTCGCCGTGACGCAATCGGTGTACTACACGGTGCTGATCTCCCTGGCCGGCATCCCCGGCTTCCTCTGTGCCGCCTGGCTGGTGGAGCGCTGGGGCCGCAAGCCCAGCTGCGTGCTGATGCTCCTGGGCGGCGGCGCCATGGCCTATGCCTACGGCCAGACCGCGGTGTTCGGCGGCAGCCTGGCGCTGCTGATCGGCTTCGGCCTGGCCATGCAGTTCTTCCTGTTCGGCATGTGGGCGGTGCTCTACACCTACACCCCGGAGCTGTACCCCACCTCGGCGCGCGCCACCGGCTCGGGCTTCGCCTCGGCGGTGGGCCGCGTCGGCTCGCTGCTCGGGCCCACGGTCAGCGGCCTGGTCCTGCCGGTGGCCGGCCAGGGCGGCGTGTTCACCCTCGGCGCGCTGTGCTTCCTGGTCGCCGCGGCGGTGGTCTGGGGCTTCGGCATCGAGACCCGCGGGCGCACCCTGGAGGAGCTGGCGGGCTGAGGTTACATTTCGGAAATATCCTGCTCGGCCCTGCCGCTACCCTGCCGTTACAATGTCGCGCTCATCCCGGCCATCGCGGCCGGGCCTTCGCGGCTACCCCGTAGCCTCCGCACCACGCGCCACCCCGCACTGGCGCCCCGATCCAAAGGATGTTTCCGGCCTATGGACCTTTCCTCTCCCCTCGCCACCCTCCAGGGCTACTGGGCCCTGCTCGACCAACACCCGCTGACCAGCGCCGCCCTCGGCCTCGTCATCCTCCTCGCAGTGGCCTGGATCGTCGGCCGCCTGGCCCGCTTCCTGGTCCGCCGCGCCGCCGACCTGCTGGCGCGCCAGCCGGCCCTGGCCTGGCTCGCCGACCTGCGCGACAACCGCGTGTTCCAGCGCCTGGCACAGGCCGTGCCGTCGCTGGTGGTGCAGTTCGGCCTGGTGCTGATCCCCAACCTGGCCGGCAAGCCCGAGGCCTTCCTGCGCAACCTGGCCATGGCGGTCACCGCGCTGTTCCTGCTGCTGGCCCTGAGCGCCCTGCTCGACGCCCTGCTGGACATCTACGCACGCACCGAACACGCCCGCACCCGCTCGATCAAGGGCTACGTGCAACTGGCCAAGCTGTTCCTCTTCGTCTTCGGCGGCATAGTGGTGGTGTCGATCCTCATCGACCGCTCGCCGATGCTGCTGCTCTCGGGCCTGGGCGCCATGTCCGCGGTCCTGCTGCTGGTCTACAAGGACACGCTGCTGAGCTTTGTCGCCAGCGTGCAGCTGACCAGCAACGACATGCTGCGCGTGGGCGACTGGATCGAGATGCCCCAGGTCGGCGCCGACGGCGACGTGGTGGACATCACCCTGCACACGGTGAAGGTGCAGAACTGGGACAAGACCATCGTCTCGGTGCCCACCTGGCGCCTGATGTCCGAGTCGTTCAAGAACTGGCGCGGCATGCAGCAGTCCGGCGGACGGCGCATCAAGCGCAGCCTGTACCTCGACGCCAGCCAGGTGCGCTTCCTCGACGAGGCCGAGGCGCAGAAGCTGTCCGGCGTGCGCCTGCTGACCGACTACCTGCGGCGCAAGCAGGACGAGCTGAGCGAGTGGAACCAGGCCAACGCCGGCAACGTGCCGCTGTCGGCCAACCGCCGGCGGCTGACCAACATCGGCACCTTCCGCGCCTACGCCGAGGCCTACCTCAAGGCCCACCCGGACATCCACCCGCACATGACCTGCATGGTCCGCCAGCTGCAGCCCGGCGCCGAGGGCGTGCCCCTGGAGATCTACTGCTTCACCCGCACCACCGCGTGGCTGGACTACGAGCGCATCCAGGGCGACATCTTCGACTACCTGATGGCGGTGCTGCCGGAGTTCGGCCTGGGCGTCTACCAGCAACCCAGCGGCCAGGACCTGCGTGGCGGGCTGCAAGGTTTGCTGCCGGCGCCAGCGGCACGCGGCGAACGCCACCCAGCGCTGGACATGGAACAGGCCTGATCGGACGGGCGGCAGCGTTCGGCTGGCCGCCCGCCCGGGCCGGTGCCATGCTCAAGGCAGGCGCGCGCTTCCGCGCGCCTTTCCCGGAGAAACGCCGTGTCCGCCACCCTCATCTATTACGTGGCCAGCAGCCTGGACGGCTACATCGCCCGCCCCGACGGCAGCGTCGACTGGCTGGACGCATCCGACGGCCATGACGACGACCATGGCTACTCAGCCTTCTACGCCAGCATCGACGGCCTGCTGATGGGCCGCGGCACCTACCTGCAATGCCTGGACTTCGGCGACTGGCCCTACGCGGACAAGCCGGCCATCGTCCTCACCCGCGCCAACCGCCTGCCGCTGGCCTCGCCCCGGGTGGAGCTGCAGCACTGCCCGCCCAGCGAGGCCCTGGCCAACCTCGAGGCCCGCGGCTGCCAGCGCATCTGGCTGGTGGGCGGCGGCAGCCTGGCCGGCAACTGCCTGGCGGCGGACTTGCTCGACGAGGTGATCGTCAGCATCATTCCGCACCTGCTCGGCGCCGGCATCCCGCTGTTCGGCATCGGGCTCGAACGGCGCCTGCAGTTGCTGGAACAGCGCAGCTTCCCCAGCGGCATCGTGCAGGTGCGCTACCAGGTCCTCAAGTGAGCCCCCGCATGCCCCAGACCACCCTCGACATCGCCGCCGCCTGCCTGCTCGACGACGCCGGCCGCCTGCTGCTGGTGCGCAAGCGCGGCACCCGCGCCTTCATGCTCCCCGGCGGCAAGCGCGAGCCCGGCGAAAGCCCGTTGCAGGCGCTGCTGCGCGAACTGCAGGAAGAACTCGGCCTGAACCTGCCGGCCAGCGCCCTGCAGCCGCTGGGCAACTTCCAGGCCGCCGCGGCCAACGAGGCCGACACCCGCGTCGACGCCCACGTCTTCGTCGCCAGCCTGCCGCACCCGGTGAGCGCCGCCGCCGAACTGGAGGAACTGGCCTGGCTGGAGGACGGCCGCCACCCCGAGCCGCTGGCGCCGCTGCTGCGCGAAAAAGTCCTGCCGGCGCTGCGCGAACACCTCGCCGACTGACGAAAATCGTCAGAGGACCTGCATTTCGTCGGGTTTTTCCCTGCGACACCAGGTCCCACCCCACGCCTTTCCCGCCCTCTTCCGGCCACCCTCGCGCGGCCCTTGGCCATCTTCCGGCAACCCGCCTGGCATAGGGTTTTCAGCTATAAGGCCGGCCCCCGACCGGGTAGTCCGAACACATGTCATCGAACGCCCGCCGAGTCACATGGGCTTATCCACAAGCGACGGACGGTCAAAACACTGTCACGAAAAGTCGGTCAGAATGCGCGGAATTTTTTCGCGGACCAAAGGAAACCATCGCCCGCCGAAGAGCAACGGCGATCCAGCGGAGTCTGGGTTACATCCACAACCAGAAAGAAGACATGCCGAATGCGCAGTACCCTTTTGACATGCCTTTCCATAGGCTTGGCAGCCAGTTTGGCCGCCGTTGTAACCGGGGTGGAAGCTTCTCCACGGGCCACGCGTTCCTACGCGCCCGCCCCCCTCGAACTCCGTGTCCCGGTACAGGGCAAGGAGCTGCTGAGCATCGCCCCGCCGGCGAAGCAGCAGCCCAGTGACGCCCACCAGGTCACCCAGCGCGCCTTCAGCATGATCGGCACGCCCTACCGCTGGGGCGGCACCTCGCCCAAGGGTTTCGACTGCAGCGGCCTGGTCAAGTACGTGTTCCGCGACGTCGACGACGTCGAGCTGCCGCGCACCGCCCGGGCCATCTACCAGAGCAGCAACCCCAAGGTGGCGCGCCGCGACCTGCAGCCCGGCGACCTGGTGTTCTTCCGCATCCGCAGCCGCAACGTCGACCACGTGGGCATCTACGTCGGCAACGACCGCTTCGTCCACGCCCCGCGCCGCGGGCAGAAGGTGAAGGTGGCCAACCTCAACGACAAGTACTGGCAGCGCCATTACCTGGCGGCCAAGCGCGTGCTGCCGGAGACCCTGGCCAAGGCCGACCTGCCGGGCAATCGCTTCGAGTAAGGGCCCGCGCCGCAAGAACAAAGACGCCGTTTTCCCGGGCAGGGAAAACGGCGTTTTTCATGGGCGCGAGTGCCTTGCAGACCGCGCCAAAAGCTCTTCGTAGGAGCGAGCTTGCTCGCGAACACACTCCGCTGCGGGGCTCATTCGCGAGCAAGCTCGCTCCTACGAGAAGCCGTGCCCGCCGGAGTGGTAGTGCGCCGGGCCATTGCGTGCCTCATCACGCCCCACCACCCCGCCGCTCCCGCCGCGCCTGCTTGCGCAGCAGCCGCGCGCTGTCCCAGCCGGTGAGCAGGATGGCCAGCCAGATCGGCCCGTAGGTCCACAACTGCTGCGGCTGGAACGCCTCGCCGAGGAACAGCACCGCCAGCAGGAACAGCAGCATCGGCTCGACATAGCTGAGGATGCCGAACAGCCCCATGGGCAGCAGCCGGCTGGAGGCCATCATGGCGGCGAAGGCCAGAGCGCTGATCAGCCCCAGCATCGGCAGCAGCGCCCACAGCCGCGGCGTCTCGGCGAACACCTGGAGGTCGCCGAAGTGCCAGATGGTCCACAGGGCAAAGGGCAACAGCACCAGCATCTCGAAGACGAAGCCGGACAGCGCGTCCACGCCCATGCGCCGGCGCAGCATGAAATACGGTGGATAACCCAGGGCGGTGATCAGGCTGAACCAGGAGAAGGCGCGGGTCAGCCACAGCTCGTGGAGCACGCCGACCAGCGCGCAGGCCACGGCAATGCCCTGCAGCGGCGTCAGGCGCTCGCCGTAAAACAGCCGGCCGCAGAGCACCATGGTCAGCGGCAGCAGGAAGTAGCCCAGGGACAGCTGCAGGGTCTGGCCGACCATGGGCGCGTAGATGAACACGCCCCACTGCACCAGCATCATCGCCGCGCTCAGCGGGAAGCACAGCAGCAGCCAGCGCTCGCGCAGCAGGCGCCGGCCGGCATCGCGCAGCACGCCGCCCTGGCCGGTGAAGGCCACCAGCAGCAGGACCATGGGGATCGACCAGACCACCCGGTGCGCCACGATCTGGATGCTGTCCAGCGGCGCCAGCCAGCGCAGGTAGCCCGGCAGCGTGACGAAGAGCACCGAGGCGGCCAGGGAAAGGGCGACGCCGCGACCGGAAATGTTCATGCCACGGCCCTCCGCGCCAGCCCCAGGCGGTTCACCCAGAGCGACGCCACTATCACCCCGCCGCCCAGGGCCAGGCGGGCCAGGTCGGCATGTTCGTTCCAGATCAGCAGGTTGATCAGCAGCCCCACCGGCACGTGCAGGTTGTTCATCACCGCCAGGGTGCCGCCATCCACCAGGGTAGCCCCCTTGTTCCACCAGAACTGCCCGAGGGCGGTGGCCAGCAGGCCCATGAACAGCAGCACCAGCCACTGCACGTCGGTGGTCGGCAGCTTGGCCGGGTTGCCCAGCAGCGCCCAGCCGGGCAGCGCGACCAGCAGCGCGCCGACGAAGAAGTAGCCGAAGCGCCGGTACTGCGGGATGTCCGACGGGTAACGCGCCACCAGGTGCTTGTACAGCACCTGGCCGGCGGCGAAGGTGGCGTTGGCCAGTTGCAGCAGCAGGAAGCCCTCGATGAAGTCACCGCTGACGCCGTCGTAGCGGATGATCGCCGCGCCCAGCACGGCCACCGCCGCGGCCAGCAGCGCCCAGGGGTTGAAGCGGCGGTTCAGGGCGTCGTCGATCAGCGCCACGTGCAGCGGCGTGAGTACGGTGAACAGCAGCACCTCGGGCACCGTCAGCACCCGGAAGCTCTGGTACAGGCAGACGTAGGTGATGCCGAACTGCAGCGCGCCGACCAGCATCACCCCGCAGATGAAGCGCGGCGCCACCCCGCGCCAGCGCGTCAGCGGCAGGAACACCGCGCCGGCCAGCAGCACCCGGGTGAGCACGGCGAAATAGCTGTCGACCTGGCCGGCGAGGTATTCACCGATCAGGCTGAAGGAAAACGCCCAGAGGACGGTTACGAAAAGCAGGTAAGGCATGACCGGACAGGCGCACCGAAAAGGGGCGTGGAAAATAGCGGTTTTGCCGAGGCGAAGAAAGGGCCTGGGTGCTCTCCGGCATGAACGGGAGGTTCAAGGAGCACCTGTCTTGCCGGCTGCGCCGAGATGCTCTTTGTAGGATGGGTTGAGCTTGCGAAACCCATCGGGCCGCGGTGATGGGTATCGCTTCGCTCAACCCATCCTACGAGGAGCTGCGTTTGCCGGCAGGGTAGGAACGGATTCATCCGCGATCCCGCCGGCAGGGCCGGCGCCCCATGTCATCGCGGAGAACCTCGTTCGCGAGCAAGCTCGCTCCTACGAAAAGCGTTGGGCTCCTGTAGGAGCGAGCTTGCTCGCGAACCCCGGCAAAGAAAAAGCCCGGTCGACATTCGCGGGGGAAGTGCGTCGACCGGGCGTCGCGCCCAGGAGCGACGGGCGCGCAAGTGGTAAGCCGGAATCTATGGTCAGGCCACCGCGGCCAGTTGCTCGCGGGCCTTGGCCAGGCCTTTTTCGGCGAACTCGGCGCCCATGTTCAGGCCCTCGGCATGGACGAAGGTGACGTCGTGGATGCCGATGAAGGCCAGGGCCTGGCGCAGGTAGGGTTCCTGGTGGTCCAGCGGGCCGCCGGCGTAGACGCCGCCGCGGCTGGTCAGGATGTAGGCGCGCTTGCCGCCGAGCAGGCCCTGGGGACCGGTCTCGGTGTACTTGAAGGTGACGCCGGCGCGCAGCACGTGGTCCAGCCAGGACTTCAGGGTACTGGGGATGGCGAAGTTGTACATGGGCGCGGCCAGCACCAGCACGTCGGCGGCCAGCAACTCCTCGGTGAGCAGGTTGGAACGCTGCAGCGCGGCCTGCTCGGCGGCGCTGTGCTGCTCGGCCGGCTTCATCCAGCCGCCCAGCAGGTCGGCGTCCAGGTGCGGCACCTGTTCCAGCGCCAGGTCGCGGACCTGGATCTCGTCGGCGGGGTGGGCGGCGCGCCAGTTGGCGATGAACTCGGCGGTCAGTTGGCGGGAGACCGAACCTTGTTGGCGGGCGCTGCTTTCGATTACCAGAACACGGGACATGGGCTTGACCTCCAGCGGTCGTTTGCGTCGATGGAGGTCAGCTTATGGAATGACTTATCGATAAAAAAGCAGAAATAATTGCTTCAAAATATCGATTTAGTTGATTTGTACCGCATCTGCTCCTAGTCTGGAGAACATGCGCTGCCGGCTCAGGCCGGGTTGCAGGTCAGCTTGATGCGCAGCTTGATGATGGCGCGGCCGAAGCTGGCGGTGAGGTTGCTGGACTTGCCGGCGGCGAGCACCGTCTTGCGCACCTTGGGCGACTCCGGGCCGTTCTGGAACACCGCGGTGCAGGCCACGTCCTGCTTGCCGTAGTTCTGCAACAGCACGGCGCCCATGCTGTCGCCGATGTCCTGGGTCTGGACGTCGATCTCCGTGCCGTTGAGGGACTTCTCCACCTCGATCGGGTAGGCCAGGGCGGTCAACGGCAGCGACAGCAGCAACGCACAGCAGATTCTTTTCATGTGGCGGTCTCGCTCGGTTCAGGCAGAGCGCCAGATTAGACAAGAGGAGGCGAGGATGAAAGCGCCCCGCGTTACCCTGGATCAATGGCGCACGCTGCAGGCGGTGGTCGACCACGGCGGCTTCGCCCAGGCCGCCGAGGCCCTGCACCGCTCGCAGTCTTCCATCAGCTACACGGTGGCGCGCATGCAGGAGCAGCTCGGCGTGCCGCTGCTGCGCATCGACGGCCGCAAGGCGGTGCTCACCGAGGCCGGCGAGGTGCTGCTGCGGCGCTCGCGGCAACTGGTGAAGAGCGCCGGCCAGTTGGAGGAACTGGCCCACCACATGGAGCAGGGCTGGGAGCCGGAAGTGCGCCTGGTGGTGGATGCCGCCTACCCCACCCTGCGGCTGGTCCGCGCGCTGTCCGCGTTCGTGCCACAGAGCCGCGGCTGCCGCGTGCTGTTGCGCGAGGAGGTGCTTTCCGGCGTCGAAGAGGCGCTGCAGCAGGGCCATGCGGACCTGGCCATCAGCGGCCTGAACATCGCCGGCTACCTGGGCGCCGACCTGTGCACCGTGGAATTCGTCGCCGTGGCCAACCCGGACCATCCGCTGCACCGCCTGCAGCGCGAGCTGACGCACCAGGACCTGGAAACCCAGATGCAGGTGGTCATCCGCGACTCCGGCCGCCTGCAGCCGCGCGACGTCGGCTGGCTGGGCGCCGAGCAGCGCTGGACGGTGGGCAGCCTGGCCACCGCCGCCACCTTCGTCGGCAACGGCCTGGGCTTCGCCTGGCTGCCGCGGCACATGATCGAGCGCGAACTGCGCGACGGCTCGCTCAAGCCGCTGCCGCTGACCCAGGGCGTCACCCGCGAGAGCCGCTTCTATCTTTACCCGAACAAGGAAAAACCCCTGGGCCCGGCCACGCAGATCCTCGTCGAGCTGCTGAAGACCTTCGCCAACGTGCCCCTGGACGCCCCCTTCGCCGCGCCGCCGAGCGCCTGACCGGAGAACCGCCGATGCCCTACCTGCACCACGACGGCCAGCGCCTGTACTTCGAGGACAGCGGCCAGGGCACGCCCGTGCTGCTGGTGCACGGCCTGGGCTCGAGCAGCCGCGACTGGGAATACCAGGTGCCGGAGCTGCTCCGGCGCCACCGGGTGATCGCTCTCGACGTGCGCGGCCACGGCCAATCCGACAAGCCCCGCGAGCGCTACAGCATCGCCGGCTTCGCCGAGGACGTGGCGGCGCTGATCGAGGAACTGCGCCTGGCCCCGGTGCACCTGGTGGGCATCAGCATGGGCGGGATGATCGGCTTCGAGCTGGCCACCCGCCGGCCGGAACTGCTCAAGAGCCTGACCATCGTCAACAGCGCACCGGAAGTGAAGCCGCGCACCCTGCGCGAATACCTGGAAGTGGCGCGCCGGCTGTTCCTCGCCCACGTGCTGGGCCTGGACACCGTGGGCAAGGCCCTCGGCAAGCTGCTGTTCCCCAAGCCGGAGCAGGCCGACCTGCGGCGCAAGATCGAGCAACGCTGGCCGCAGAACGACAAACGCGCTTACCTTTCCAGCCTGCACGCCATCATCGGCTGGGGTGTGCAGGAGCGCCTGGGGCGCATAACCTGTCCGACACTGGTGGTCAGCGCCGACCGCGACTACACCCCGGTGACGCTCAAGCAGGCCTACGTGGAGCGCCTGCCCAACGCGCGCCTGGTGGTGATCGAGGATTCGCGCCATGCCACCCCGCTGGACCAGCCGCAAGCCTTCAACAGCACCCTGCTCGACTTCCTCGAGCAGGTAGACCATTCCTAAAACATCTCAGGAAACATCCGCAAAATGACCCTGTTCAAACGCTTCCTGCTCGCCGCCTGTACCCTCGTCCTGGCCACCTCGGCGCTCGCCGCCGACCCGGCGAAACCCCACGTGCTGCTGTCCACCACCCTGGGCGAGATCGAGGTGGAACTCGACAGCGCCAAGGCGCCGATCAGCGTGAAGAACTTCCTCGGCTACGTCGACAGCGGCTTCTACAACGGCACCATCTTCCACCGGGTGATCCCCGGCTTCATGGTGCAGACCGGCGGCTTCACCGAGAAGATGCAAGAGAAGGACACCGGCGAGCCGATCAAGAACGAGGCCGACAACGGCCTGCTCAACGCCCGTGGCACCCTGGCCATGGCCCGCACCAGCGACGTGGACTCGGCCACCAGCCAGTTCTTCGTCAACCTGACCGACAACGACTTCCTCGACCACGGCCAGCGCGACTTCGGCTACGCCGTGTTCGGCAAGGTCGTGCGCGGCATGGGCGTGGTCGACATGATCGCCAAGGTGCCCACCACCAACCGCGGCATGTACCAGAACGTGCCCGCCGAGCCGGTGGTCATACTCTCCGCCAAGCGTCTCTGAGAATCCCCGATTCCCACGCTGACGGAGGCCTGAAACGGCGGGCCCGGGACGGGCCCGCGACAACCGAGAGACATCATGCTCTACCGCCGCTTCGAAAAGCTCATCGACCCCTTCCGCGACGCCCCCGAGCACATGCCGCCGGCCGACGTCTGGCGCTTCTACACCTACTACCTGCGCCAGGTCTGGCCGGTGTTCTCGATCCTGCTGGTGGTCGGCCTGATCGTCGCCCTGATCGAGGTGGCGCTGTTCAGCTACCTGGGGCGCATCGTCGACCTCGCGCAGAACACCGCGCCCGCCGACTTCTTCCGCCTGCACGGCAACGAACTGGCCTGGATGGCCGTGGTGGCGCTGGTGCTGCGCCCGCTGTTCAACGCCCTGCACGACATGCTGGTGCACCAGAGCATCAACCCCAGCATGACCAACCTGATCCGCTGGCAGAACCACCGCTACGTGCTCAAGCAGAGCCTGGGCTTCTTCCAGAACGACTTCGCCGGGCGCATCGCCCAGCGCATCATGCAGACCGGCAACTCGCTGCGCGACTCGGCGGTGCAGGTGGTGGACGCGCTGTGGCACGTGGCGATCTACACCCTCAGCGCCCTGGTGCTGTTCGCCGAGGCCGACTGGCGGCTGATGATCCCCCTGATGCTCTGGGTGATCGCCTACGTCGGCGCCCTCGCCTACTTCGTGCCGCAGGTGAAGCGCCGCTCGGTGGCCGCCTCGGACTCGCGCTCCAAGCTGATGGGGCGCATCGTCGACGGCTACACCAACATCACCACCCTCAAGCTGTTCGCCCACACCCGCCAGGAAGAGGACTACGCCCGCGAGGCCATCGCCGAGCAGACACACAAGGCCCAGCGCGCCGGGCGCGTGGTGACCTCCATGGACGTCAGCATCACCATCATGAACGGCATCCTCATCGCCGGCACCACGGGCCTGGCCCTGTGGCTGTGGAGCCAGGAACTGATCTCGGTGGGCGCCATCGCCCTGGCCACCAGCCTGGTGATCCGCATCAACAACATGTCCGGCTGGATCATGTGGGTGGTCGGCGGCATCTTCGAGAACATCGGCCAGGTGCAGGACGGCATGCAGACCATCGCCATCCCCCGCCAGGTGGTCGACGCGCCCGACGCCAAGCCGCTGGTGGTGACACGCGGCGAGGTGCACTTCGACGAGGTGGACTTCAGCTACGGCAAGGGCAGCGGCCTGATCCAGGGCCTGGACCTGGTGGTGCGCCCGGGCGAGAAGATCGGCCTGGTCGGCCCCTCCGGCGCCGGCAAGTCGACCCTGGTCAACCTGCTGCTGCGCCTGTACGACATCGAGGGCGGGCGCATCCTGATCGACGACCAGGACATCGCCCACGTGACCCAGGAGAGCCTGCGCGCGCAGATTGGCATGGTCACCCAGGACACCTCGCTGCTGCACCGCTCGATCCGCGACAACCTGCTCTACGGCCGCCCCGGCGCCAGCGAGGAAGAACTGCAGGAGGCGGTGCGCAAGGCCCGCGCCAGCGAGTTCATCCCGCAGCTGTACGACGCCCAGGGCCGCACCGGCCTCGACGCCCACGTCGGCGAGCGCGGCGTGAAGCTCTCCGGCGGCCAGCGCCAGCGCATCGCCATCGCCCGCGTGCTGCTCAAGGACGCGCCCATCCTGATCCTCGACGAGGCCACCTCGGCGCTGGATTCGGAAGTGGAATCGGCCATCCAGGAAAGCCTGGAAACGCTGATGCAAGGCAAGACAGTGATCGCCATCGCCCACCGCCTCTCCACCATCGCCCGCATGGACCGCCTGGTGGTGCTGGAACACGGCCGCATCGTCGAAAGCGGCAGCCACGCCGAGCTGATCGAACACGGCGGCCTCTACGCCCGCCTGTGGCGCCACCAGACCGGCGGGTTCGTGGGGGTGGATTAAGGCGGTGGCGCCCCATGCCTCCGTAGGAGCGGACCTTGTCCGCGATCGCCGGACATCCCGGCGCGTTTCGCGGATGAGATCCGCTCCTACAACACACCCCACTCCCGTAGGAGCGGACCTTGTCCGCGATCACCGGACGTCCCGGCGCGTTTCGCGGATAAGATCCGCTCCTACAGCACGCCCCATCCCCCCGTAGGAGCGGACCTTGTCCGCGATCACCGGACGTCCCGGCGCGTTTCGCGGATGAGATCCGCTCCTACGGGTCGCCCCACGCGCGAATCCCGGCTACAACCAGACTGCATTCCAGAACGGATAATCGCCCACCCGCCGCACCAATCCAGCCCTCAATGGATTGGCCACCACATAACGCGCCACGTGGCGCAAATCCTCCTCCCGACGCAAGCCACGGTCATGGAAAGCCGGGGCCCACACCTTTCCCTCCCGCCCCAATCGGCGATTGAAATTACGGCTGCTGACGGCCTTCAGACGGCCGATGCTCGCCTCCAGGCGTTCACCGGCACCGAGCTGGATCAGCCAATGCGCATGGTCGGGCATCAGCACCCAGGCGAGCAGTCTGTTGGTACCCAGTAACGTGCGGTTCTCGAAAGTGGCCGCAACCACACAGGCACCGGCGAAATGGCCGAAAAGCGCTTGCCGCTCGAAGGTGGTTGCGGTGACCAGGTAGACCGTTCCCGGCAGCGATATCCGGCCCTTGCGCAATGCACGATGGCCGGAGGTATGAATGGCGGAGAGTGCATCGTCCATGGTGAGGTTCCCGAGTTGGCTGGAACCACCTTCGCGGACAAGGTCCGCTCCTACGTAGAGGGTCGGCCCGGCGTTGCTGTGGGCAAGGGCGCATACATTCGTGGGAGAGAGCTGTCCGTTAATGAAGCCTTAAGCCTCTATCCCGAACCCTGCGACAAGTCGCCGCATCACCCCGGTCGATGATCATTAGCAAGCACATCAATTTCTCGCGTGGGGTGGTTCGGTGGTCATATCTGTTCCACGCCCCGCCACGCGGTGGACGCCTGACGCATCGCCCCCTGCCCGCCCCCGGACCCGCGGCCAGACATCGGATGCCAGTGCTCCAGGGCGGGGCTTCATCCCCTTCGCTATGAGGACCACCAGAATGAAGATTGCTTCTGTCGTATCGGCGGTGCTTTCCAGCCTCGCTCCCATGGTCTTCGCCCAGGACGCGATCAAGGAGCCGGGCGCCGACCTTCCGACGGTCGAATACCACTACGGCATGCCGCTGGACATCGACAAGGTGCTGCACCGTACCGACAACTCGCACAAGGTGGGCATGGTCCCCGCCTACCTCGTGTACCAGGACCACGAGGGCACCACGCACCGCGTGCGCTTCCTCGAATGGGGCGGCCAGGCGAGCCACGTCTGAGCCCCGGCCCGGTCTCGGTCCCTGGCCGACTTGGCCACCCCGCGAGCCTGTCGTAGCGGCCGGGGGCCGACCTTCTACCCGACTTCCTCCTACTCGGCCTGCCGGTAAGGCAGCGCCGCCCGCGCCTCCTCGGCGTAGGCGCGGATGCCGGCGCGTTCCTGGGCGAGGAAGTCATCCACCGCGGCGCGCAGGCCCGGGTGCCCCAGTTGGTGCCAGGAGCGCGTGAGCACCGGCTCGAAGCCGCGGATCAGCTTGTGCTCGCCCTGGGCACCAGCATCGAAGCGGCGCAGCCCGGCGGCCAGGGCGTAGTCCAGGCCCTGGTAGAAGCAGGTTTCGAAGTGCAGGCGGTCGTACTCCGCCAGGCAACCCCAGTAGCGCCCGTAGAGGGTGTCGCCGTCCACCAGACTGAAGGCCATGGCCACCGGCCGTCCGTTGCGGCGGGCGAAGACCACGCGGATCGCCTCGCCCATGCGCTCGGCCAGCAGGCTGAAGAACTCCCGCGTCAGATACGGCGCCTGGCCGCGCACCTCGTAAGTGCTGGCATAGCAGGCATAGACGAAGTCCCAGTCGGCCTCGGCCAGCTCGGGCCCCTCCATCCAGCGGAACTCCATGCCCTGCCCCGCCACCTGCTCGCGCTCCTTGCGCAGTTGCTTGCGCTTGCGCGAGGCCAGAGCATCGAGGAAGTCCTGGAAATCCCGGTAATCGCGGTTGAACCAGTGGTACTGGCAGCCCAGGCGTTCCAGCCAGCCGTCCTGCGCGGCGATCAACCCATCGGCGCGCGGATCGGTGAAGTTCACGTGCACGCCGGACCACACGCCTTCCGCAGTGCCCTCGGCCAGCACGCCCAGCAACTCGGCGATGCCCTCGTCCGTGCCCAGCAGGCGCGCACCGCTCACCGGCGAGAAGGGCACGCCCACCAGCAGCTTGGGGTAGTAGCGGATGCCGGCGCGCTGGCAGGCGTCCGCCCAGCCCCAGTCGAACACGTATTCGCCGTAGGAATGCGCCTTCACATAGGCCGGCAGCGCCGCGCGCAGCCGCCCGGCGTCGTCGAGCAGCACATGGTGCGCCGGGCGCCAGCCGGTGCGCCCGGTGACGCTGCCGCTGTCCTCCAGGCTGGCGAGGAAGGCGTGGCGCAGGAACGGCTGGGCATCCGGCAGCAGGGCGTCCCACTGGCCGGGCGTGAGGTCGCCGAGGCGGGAAAGTCTATGGATAGGCATGCCGACAGTCTGGCGCCGGGCGCGGCGGAAGAAAAGTGCCGCGGCGCCCTTCGTCGCCCCGTCCTTGCACGGCCGGCCCGCTGTTCTAAGGTGGGGATACGCGAAAGCACAGGCCCCGCCGCCGGCGGGACAGCCACGCCAGAGCGGCGCGGCGCCTGGCGCCGGCAATGGCGCAGGTGGCGCCCCCTGGCCCGACAGCGAGGTCCATGCCATGCAAACCCTGCAATGCACCCATCGCGACTACACCATCATCGCCCGCGTCTTCGAACACCCGGGGCTGCCCACGCCCTATGCCGGCGGCTGCCAGATCATCGCCCCGGACGGACGCAGCACCCGGCGCCAGCCGCTGCCGACGAAGATGGCCTTCCTCGCCGACCTGGACGCCGCGCAGCACGCCTCCATCGCCCACGGCAAGTGGCTGGTGGACCAGAGCCTGGACAGCGACCGCGACCTGTTCCACTAGGCCTCAGTCGGCCAGGGCCTCGGCCTCGACCACCCCGCCCGTTTCGCCGAGCGGCCGCTGCAGGGCCAGGAACTGCTGCGCCGAGAGTCGCCAGGACTGCCCGGCGGCCCACTCGGCGCAGGCCTGGCGGTCCAGCGCCAGGGCGCGCAGGCAGGCCTTGCCCAGGTCGGGATCGATGGCTCCGGTGACGCCTTCCTCCAGCACGTCCAGCGGGCCCGGCACCGGGAAGGCGGCCACCGGCGTGCCGCAGGCAAGGGCTTCGTACATCACCAGGCCGAGGGTGTCGGTGCGCGAGGGGAACACCAGCACGCTGGCCGCGCGATAGGCCTCGGCCAGCGCCTCGCCATGGCGGTAACCGAGGAATTCCACCTGGGGATAACGCGCCTGCAACTCGCCGCGTGACGGGCCGTCGCCCACCACCCGCTTGAGCCCGGGCAGGTCCAGGTCGAGGAAGGCTTCCAGGTTCTTCTCCGGCGCCAGGCGCCCGACATAGAGGAACACCGGGCCCTCGACAGGCCCCGGCCCCATCTGGAATTGCGTGGTATCCACACCCTTGCGCCACAGTTCCAGGGCCTGCACGCCCCAATCGGTGAAGGCGCCGCGCATGCGCTCGCTGCTCACCAGCACCGCCGCGCTGGGGGCGTGGAAGCGGCGCAGCATGGCATAGCCGAACGCCAGCGGCAGCCAGGACCAGCGGTTGTTCAGGTATTCCGGGAAGCGCGTGTGGATCGCCGTGGTGAAGGCCAGGCCGCGGCGCAACAGCCAGCGCCGCGCAGCCCAGCCCAACGGGCCCTCGGTGGCAAGGTGCACGCAGTCCGGGGCGAAGGCCTCGATGGCCGGGCCGACCTTCCACAGATCCCAGGCCAGGGGGATTTCCGGGTAGCTCGGGCAGGGCCGACTGCGGAACTCGGCCGGCGACAGCAGGCGCACCTGGTGCCCCATGGCCTCCAACTCGGCGACCAGCGCGCGCAGGCTGGTCACCACGCCGTTCACCTGCGGCGCCCAGGCGTCGCTGACGATCAGCAGCCTCATGCCGCCGGCTCGGCGACGATGGCCTCGCTGGCGCCCTGGAGCTGCTCCTCGGCCAGGCGGTAGAGCTGGATGCTGCCGTCCCAGTGCTCGATCAGCGCCGTGCAGGACTCCACCCAGTCGCCGCAGTTGAGGTACTCCACCTCGCCGATCCGGCGGATCTCCGCGTGGTGGATATGCCCGCAGACCACGCCATTCAGCCCACGCTTGTGGACTTCGTGGGCAATGGCTTCCTCGAAGTCGCTGATGAAGTTCACCGCGGTCTTCACCTTGTGCTTCAGGTACGCCGACAGCGACCAGTAGCCATAGCCGTAGCGGCTGCGCCAGTGGTTCAGCCAGCGGTTGAGGGTCAGGGTGAACTCGTAGGCCGAGTCGCCGAGGAACGCCAGCCAGCGGTGGTAACGGGTGATGACGTCGAACTGGTCGCCGTGGATCACCAGCAGCCGGCGGCCGTCGGCGGTGGTGTGCTCGATCTCGTCGACCAAGCGGATGTTGCCCAGCAGCAGCGTGGAATAGCGGCGCAGGAACTCGTCGTGGTTGCCGGTGACGTAGATCACCTCGGTGCCGCGCTTGCTCATGGTCAGCAGGCGGCGGATCACGTTGGTGTGCGCCTGCGGCCAGTAGATGCCGCCGCGCAGCTTCCAGCCGTCGATGATGTCGCCCACCAGGTAGATGCGCTCGGCGTGGTAGCGCTTGAGGAAGCCCGCCAGGTGCTCGGCCTGGCAGTCGCGCGTGCCCAGGTGGACGTCGGATATCCACAGGGTGCGCACCCGTTGTTTCTTGGTCGGCATCAGGCGTTGGGCGCTGGTCATGGGCGGCCTCCGGCGGGGTTTAGTCGATTTTCCGGCCCGGCGGTGACCCGCGCGTGACGGCCGCGCGACAGTCCCGTGACAGCCTGCGCCGCGCTAGACTGTGGGCCTGCCCCCGGAGCCCACCATGAGCCAGATCCTCTCCCTGCGCCGCTACAGCCACGAGCACCTCGCCCACAGCCACGACCACGCGCAACTGGTCCTGGGGCTGTCCGGCGACCTGGAATTCGAGGTCGGCGGCCTGGGCAGCCGCGTCACCCGCCAGCACTTCGCGGTGGTGCCGCGCGGCACGCACCACGCCTGCGCCGCCCCCGGCGGCAGCCAGTGCCTGGTGTTCGACCTGGAAGACGAGGACCTGCTGCTGCGCGGCCTGGGCGAGCACGCGCAGAGCATCCGCCGCCTGCTGGAACGCCCCGCCGCCCTGGCCCTGAACCCGGCCCAGGGGCAACTGGTGCACTGGCTGGCCGCCAGCCCCCTGCAGGACCCGGTGATCGCCCGCCAGGGCGCCCTGCTGCTGCTCGCCAGCCTGGCCGGCATGCACGCCGCCGAGGAGCCGTCGCGCCTGCCGCTGGCCAGCCTGGACGCCTACGTCGAGCGCCACGCCGGGCACCCGCTGCAGGTCGCCGACCTGGCGCGTCTGGCCGGGCTGTCGGCGGCGCGCTTCCACGCCCGCTTCCTCGCCGAGACCGGACAGACGCCCATGGACTACGTGCGCCAGCGCCGCCTGCAACTGGGCCGCGAACTGCTCTGCGCCACGCACCTGGCGGTGGGCGAGATCGCCGCGCGGGTCGGCTATGCTTCGCAGAGCGCCTTCACCGCCGCCCTGGTCCGCCAGTTCGGCAGCACGCCGCGGCAGATCCGCCGCGAGGCGCGCGACAATTCCCGCTAGCCGCGCGACAGACAAACGCCCCGCCACGCCCTAGACTGCCGCTCCATCATTGAGCAGATGAGCTGAGGAGATCGGCGATGTCGGCAGAGACCATCGAGTGGCAGGATTTCGAGCGCGTCGAACTGCGCGTGGGCACCATCGTCCACGCCGAACCCAACAGCAAGGCGCGCAAACCGGCGTACATCCTGCAGGTCGACCTCGGCCCGCTGGGGCTGAAGACCTCCAGCGCGCAGATCACCGCGCACTATTCCCTCGACGAACTGCTCGGCCGCCAGGTCCTGTGCGTCTGCAACTTCGCCCCCAAGTCGATCGCCGGGGTGCGCTCGGAAGTGCTGGTCACCGGCGTCTACGACAGCGACGACAAAGTGGTGCTGGCCGGCTTCGACAAGCCGCTGCCCAACGGCGCGCGCCTGGCCTGAGGCCTTTCACCGCCGGGCGACTGGCCCATCGAGCACCTGCGATCCTGCGATAGATAGAGAAGCAATGCGCGTTCCCCGACTGACACCCCGCTCGGCCCTGATCGGCCTGCACGTAGGCGCCCTGATGTTCGGCCTGAGCGGCATCTTCGGCAAACTCATCCTCGCCGCCCCGCTGGTGATCGTCTTCGGCCGCGCGCTGTTCGGCCTGGCGGCCCTGGGCGGCGCCTTCGCCGGACACCTGGCGGCGCAACCGCGGCCAAGCCTGCGCCAGGCCGCCGCGCTGGCCGGCAGCGGGCTGCTGCTGTGCGCGCACTGGCTGACCTTCTTCCTCGCGGTGAAGGTGGGCAACGTCGCCGTGGCCACCCTGGGTTTCGCCAGCTTCCCGGCCTTCACCGTGTTGCTGGAGGGGCTGCTGTTCCGCGAACGCATCCGCCGCGCCGAGTACCTGGTGGTGGGGCTGGTGTGCCTGGGCCTGGTGCTGGTGACGCCGAACCTGGACTTCAGCCAGGGCGCCACCGCCGGGCTGTTCTGGGGCATAGTCTCGGGCCTGCTGTTCGCCTTGCTGTCACTGGCCAACCGCGCCAGCGTGCGCGGGCTGGACCCGATCCTCTCGGCCTTCGCGCAGAACCTCACCATCGTCCTCTGCCTGGCGCCGCTGGCACTGTTCGAACTGCCCGCGGTACGGGCGCTGGACTGGCTGTGGCTGGTGTTGCTGGGGGTACTGTGCACGGGCGTGGCGCACAGCCTGTTCGTCGCCAGCCTGAAACTGATCAAGGCGCGCACCGCGGCGGTGATCTTCGCCCTGGAGCCGGTCTACGGCATCGCCTTCGCCGCCGTGCTGTTCGGCGAGCAGCCGAGCCTGCGGATGCTGGCCGGTGGCGCGCTGATCATCTTCGCCACCTTTCTCAGTGCGCGGAGTGCGGCTTAGCCTGTGTTGCCGGGACGTCCGGCGTGGCCGGTGAATCCAATCGCGGACGGAGTCCGCTCCTACGCCCGTGCTTCCCTGGAGCTGTAGGAGCAACTGTCTTGCCCAGCGCACCGGGGCGCTTTTCGTAGGATGGGTTGAGCCTGCGATACCCATCGGACCATGGCGATGGGTATCGCTTCGCTCAACGCCATCCTGCGGGGCACTGCCGGAAGGTGCAGGACTCTGTCCGCGATTCGGCGAATACGCCGTAGACGTTTCAGGATGGCTCCGGACTCAGCCCCGCTCCGAACGGCCCCCTCTCCCTCCGGGAGAGGGCTGGGGTGAGGGCATGATTCCGCTCCAATAGCGTCGGGAAAAATAAGAAGGCCACCCCGCAGCATGCGTAACCCGACTCCTTGCCCTGGGGAGGGATTGCCAAGGACTCACCGCACGATTGCCTGCGAAGCGGCCTGTTCGGTCCGGCCCGGGGCCGGTTGTTTCAGTTGATGCTGTAGCCTCGCCCATTCAGGCAGGCACCCAGCGCCCGCCGGTAGGTATCCGCCACGCCCGGCACCGGCGCCTGGCTGGCCGCGGCCGGGTCGAAGCCGCTCTGGCCCACGGCCCAGGTATGGCACTCGTAGCGGTCACGGCTCTGCTGGTCGGGCGTCTGCCCGCGCGCCGGGTAGGCGATCACGTCGTAGCTCACGCCTGCCGGCGCCTGCTGCACCGCCGGCGGCGGCTCCACCACCACATATTCGCGGCGGTCGGCGTTCCACAGGTAGTAGGTGCCCGCGGCAACGAAATAGAGCGCACTGCCGATCCACAGCGACCGCGCGTAATCCGGCAGGCCGTGACCATGCCCGGGGCCCGGGCCCCAACCATGCCCCGGGCCGGGACCATAACCGGGCGGCCCGGCCACGGCGGCGGCCGACAGGCTCAGGGCCAGGACAGCGGCGATCGACTTGAGCACAGCTTGCGACGACATCTTGATTGCACCTCCGGACACGGGCGCCCAAGCACCCGCCTTTCATGGTGCCTATCATCGCTCGTCCGGGACCTGTCGGTTGTCAGCGCTTGGTAAAGACTGGGTAAAACAACCGATACATCGCCCGCCGGCGCGGGCGATGCAGCCGATGGCGAGGCGGCTAGAGGGGCTCGCGACTGGCGACGCCGTCCACCAGGCGGATGATGCCCAGCGGGTTGGCGTCCTTGAGGGCGGGGGGCAGCAGTGCGTCGGGGTAGTTCTGGTAGCACACCGGGCGCAGGAAGCGGTCGATGGCCAGGGTGCCCACCGAGGTGCCGCGGGCGTCCGAGGTGGCCGGATAGGGGCCGCCGTGGACCATGGCGTCGCAGACTTCCACGCCGGTCGGGTAGCCGTTGAGCAGCAGGCGCCCGGCCTTGCGTTCGAGCAGGGGCACCAGGGCGGCGAAGCGCGAGAGGTCCTCCGGCTCGGCTATCAGGGTCGCGGTGAGCTGGCCGCGCAGCCCCTGCAGGGCATGCTGCAGTTCGGCAGCATCGGCCACTTCGACGACCACGGTGACCGGGCCGAAGACCTCCTCCTGCAGCAGTTCATCCCCCTCTATCAGCAGGCGCGCGTCGGCCTGGAACAGCTGTGGCAATGCCTGGCGGCCCTGCTGCGGCTGGCCGGCCAGGTGGCGGATGCCGACGTGAGCGTGCAGGGCGGCGATGCCGCGTTCGTAGCTCTTCAGGGTGCCGGCGTTGAGCATGGTCTGCGCCGGCTGGTCGGCCATGCGCCCGGCGAGGCTGGCGACGAAGGCGGAGAACTCGGCCGAGGCGATGCCGATCACCATGCCGGGGTTGGTGCAGAACTGCCCGCAGCCAAGCACCACCGAGGCGGCCAGGTCCGCAGCCACCTGCTCGCCGCGCGCCGCCAGCGCCGCCGGCAGCGCCAGCACCGGGTTGATGCTGCTCATCTCGGCGAACACCGGGATCGGCTGCGGCCGGGCCGCGGCCAGGTCGCACAGCGCGCGGCCGCCCTTGAGCGAGCCGGTGAAGCCGACAGCCTGGATCGCCGGGTGCTTGACCAACTGTTCGCCGACGCCGCCGCCGTAGATCATGTTGAACACTCCGGCCGGCATGCCGGTGGCCTGCGCTGCGCGGACGATGGCCGAAGCGACGTGCTCGGCGGTCGCCATGTGTCCGCTGTGGGCCTTGAACACCACCGGGCAACCGGCGGCCAGCGCCGCTGCGGTGTCGCCGCCGGCGGTGGAGAACGCCAGCGGGAAGTTGCTGGCGCCGAACACCGCCACCGGGCCGACGCCGATGCGGCACTGGCGCAGGTCCGGACGCGGCAGCGGCTGGCGTTCCGGCAGCGCGCGGTCGATGCGCGCGCCGTGGTAGTCGCCGCGGCGCAGCACCTGGGCGAACAGGCGCAGCTGGTTGCTGGTGCGAGCGCGCTCGCCCTGGATACGCGCCGCCGGCAAGGCGGTCTCGCGGCAGACGATGGCGATGAAGTCCTCGCCCAGGGCATCCAGATCGGCGGCGATGGCGTTGAGGAATTCGGCGCGGCGCGCGTCGGGCAGCGCGCGGTAGGCCGGGAAGGCCGCTTCGGCGGCGAGCGCGGCGGCGTCCACCTCTTCCGGGGTGGCCTGGTGGAAGCTGTAGGGCAGCGCCTCGCCGGTGCCGGCGTCGAGGCTTTGCAGGGTCAGGTGGCCCTGGGCGGTGCGTGCCCCGCCGATGAAGTTGTGTCCGAACATGCTGGTCTCCTGCAAAAGATTGCCAGGCCTCGTGAGCCTGGCGCGGCCCCGGAGGGCGTGAGAAGTGGGGCGTGATGCCCGCTGGGAAGAGGCCCGCGGGCGCGGGTGGGCGCCCGTCGGTGACGGCGGATCAGGTGATGGCGCCGATCTGCCAGGGCACGAATTCGTTCTGGCCGTATCCGTGCAGTTCGCTCTTGCTGCGTTCGCCGGAGGCGATGCGCAGCATCAGGCGGAAGATGTGCTCGCCGCGTTCCTCGATGCTGGTGGAGCCGTCGGCGATGCCGCCGCAGTTGACGTCCATGTCCTCCTCCTGGCGCTCCCACAGGCGCGAGTTGGTGGCCAGCTTGATCGACGGCGAGGGCGCGCAGCCATAGGCCGAGCCACGCCCGGTGGTGAAGGCGATCAGGTTGGCGCCGCCGGCGACCTGACCGGTGGCGGAGATCGGGTCGTAGCCGGGGGTGTCCATGAACACCAGGCCGTGGGCGCGCACCTGCTCGGCGTATTCGTAGACGTCCACCAGGTTGCTGGAGCCGGCCTTGGCCACCGCGCCCAGGGACTTCTCCAGGATGGTGGTCAGGCCGCCGGCCTTGTTGCCGGCCGAGGGGTTGTTGTTCAGCTCGGCGCCCATGCGCTCGCAGTAGGCTTCCCACCAGCGGATGCGGGCGATCAGTTTCTCGCCCACTTCGCGGCTCACCGCGCGGCGCGTCAGCAGGTGTTCGGCGCCGTAGATCTCCGGGGTTTCCGAGAGGATGGCGGTGCCGCCGGCGCTCACCAGGCGGTCCACCGCGTTGCCCAGCGCCGGGTTGGCGGTGATGCCCGAGTAGCCGTCGGAGCCGCCGCACTGCAGGCCCACGGTCAGGTAACGCGCGCTGACGGGCTCGCGTTGCACGCGGTTGGCCATGGGCAGCAGGCTCTTCACCTGCTCGATGCCCCTGGCCACGGTCTTCGCCGTGCCGCCGCTGTCCTGGATGGTGAAGGTGCGCAGTTGCTCGCCGCAGCTCAATCCCTGGGCCGCCAGCAGGTCGGGAATCTGGTTGGTCTCGCAGCCCAGGCCGATCATCAGCACCGCGGCGAAGTTCGGGTGTATCGCATAGCCGCCGAGGGTCCGGCGCAGCATGGCCAGGGCCTCGCCGCCCGGGTCGACGGCGCAGCCCACGCCGTGGGTCAGGGCCACCACGCCGTCGACGTTGGGGTAGTCGGCCAGCGCGGCGGGGTTGATGTCGCGGCGGAAGTGGTCGGCGATGGCCCGTGCCACCGTGGCCGAGCAGTTCACCGAGGTGAGGATGCCGATGTAGTTGCGCGTGGCGACGCGGCCATCGGCGCGACGGATGCCGAGGAAGCTCTCTTCACGCAACGGCGCTGCGGCCACGGCATCGACGCCGAAGGCGTAGTCGCGGGCGAAGTCGCCCATGGCCAGGTTGTGCACGTGGACGTGTTCGCCGGCCTCGATCGCCCGGCTGGCGAAGCCGATGATCTGGCCGTAGCGGCGCAGCGGCTGGCCCGCCTCGATGCGCCGGGTGGCGACCTTGTGCCCGGCGGGGATCGCCTCGCGCAGCTTCAGCCCCTCCCCTGCCAGCTCAAGGCCGGCGGGCAGGGCCAGGCGGGCGATCAGCACGTCGTCCAGCGGGTTCAGGCGGATCACGGCGTTGGCGGTGCTTGGCCCGCCGGTTCTGCTTATCAGTTCCATTACAGCAACCTCACATCGGCGGGCCGGCTCAGGCCAGCCCGCGCTCACGGTAGTCGATCAGGCTGGAGAACAGCACCAGGCCGAGGGCCATCACGACGAAGAAGATCAGGGCCAGGAAGTAGGAGCCGGTGAACTGCACGATCAGGCCGATGAGGATCGGCACTATCACCCCGACCATGTTGCCGCCGAAATTCATGCTGCCGCCCAGCACGCCGGCGCGCGATTTGCCGCCGAGGATCGCCGGCAGGCACCAGTACATGCCGCACCAGCGGATGAAGAAGAGCGCGACGCAGAGCAGCGCGATGACCCCGGCGGCATCGGCGGTGTAGGCCACCAGCAGGATGCACAGCGAGGCGATCATGGCCGAGCCGGCGAACATGCTGCGCATCACCCGGTTCGGCGCGCCGCCGGCGGCCTTCCACTTGTCGGCCAGCCAGCCGCCGACCAGTTCGCCGACGAAGCCGCACATGAAGATCAGGAAGGTCGCCCCGCCCATGGCCTTGATGTCGAGACCGTGGGCCTGGTGCAGGTAGCTCGGCATCCAGGTCATCAGGCCGTAGAACACGCTGTTGTAGCACATGTACCCGCAGATCATGGCCAGCACCGAGCGGTCGCGGAGCATCTCGCGCAGCACCGCCTTGCGGCCCTGGCCATGCTCGCGGGCAGCGGCCTCGTTGGCCTCGCGGATGTGCCGCAGTTCTTCCTCGTTCACCCCGGGATGTTCGGCGGGGTTGTTGCGGATGTACCACCAGGCCCAGAGGCCGACCACCACGGTGCCGATGCCGGCGATGACGAAGGCGGTACGCCAGGAGCCGAACCAGGAAATCAGCCCGGCGATGATGATCGCGCCCAGGGCGGTGCCCAGCGGTGCGCCGCCGTCCACCAGGGTGGCACCGCGGCCGCGCTCGTTGGGCGTCAGCCAGGCGCCGTTGAGCTTGGCCCCGGCGGGCATGATCGGCGACTCGGCGACACCCAGGCCGATGCGCGTGGCCAGCAGCAGTATCCAGTTGTGCGAGGCCGCGCCCAGGGCCTGGAAACTGCCCCAGGCGATGGTGGCGATGCCGACGATGTTGCGTGCCTGGAAGCGGTCCAGGAGCATGCCGGCGGGAATCTGCATCAGCGCGTAGGACCAGAAGAACGAGCTGAGCAGCAGGCCTTCCAGGGCCGGGGTCAGGTTGAATTCCTGGGAGATCAGCGGCAGCGCCACCGACAGCGAGGCGCGGTCGATGTAGTTGATCGCCGCGAGCAGCAGCAGGAGCAGGAAGATCCGCCAGCGCACCGTGGTGGCCTGGGCCACGCGGGCGGGAGCGACATCGGCGTACAACGTCTGGGCGTTGGTGGTTTTCATGGCCGTCTCTTTCTTATGTTTGTTATGGGCACCCGCGCGGCCATGGCCGTGCGGGTGGACGTAGCGCGGCGGCGGAGCCCGGCCGGGGCTCCGCGCGTCGCTCAGAGCGGGACGACGCCGCCGGCGGCGAACACCGGCTCGACCTGCTCGATGGCATTGACCAGCGGCTCGCCGAACTCGGCCAGGCTGATCTCGAAGCGGTCGCCCGCCCGGGTGCGAACCCCGTCGGCGAAGGACAGCGTGGCAGTACCGAAGAAGTGCACGTGCACATCGCCGGGGCGGAGGAACTGGGCGTACTTGAAGTGGTGGTACTCCAGGTTCTCCAGGCTGTGGCACATGTTGTCCTCGCCGGAGAGGAAGGCCTTTTCCCAGACGACCTGGCCGTCGCGCAGGATACGGCTGCGGCCTTCGAGATGGCGCGGCAGCTCGCCGACCCGCAGCTCGGGCCCGTAGGAGCAGCTGCGCAGCTTGGAGTGCGCCAGGTACAGGTAGTTGCGACGTTCCATCACGTGGTCGGAGAACTCGTTGCCCAGGGCGAAGCCCAGGCGGTACGGCCGGCCGTCGTCGCCGATCACGTAGAGGCCGGTGAGTTCGGGCTCCTCGCCGGCATCCTCGGCGAATTCGGGGACGCGGAAGGCGCCGCCGGGCGGCACCACGATGCTACCGTCGCCCTTGTAGAACCATTCCGGCTGCACGCCCACCGAGCCGGGCGCCGGACGGCCACCCTCGATGCCCCAGCGGAAGATGCGCATGGTGTCGGTGAGGGCGCTGTCGTCCTCGTCCTTCTGCTGGTGCATCTTGTCGCGGGTGGAGGCGCTGCCCAGGTGGGTCAGCCCGGTGCCGCTGATCAGGCAGTGGGCGGGGTCCTCGTGGTCCAGCGGCGGCAGTACCCGGCCGACCTCCAGCAGTTGAGCGTAGGTCTCGGCGCAGGGCTCGCTGCCGCGCGCCAGCACTTCGTCGACCAGGCTGCGGTCGGCGCGGATCGCCGCCAGGGCCAGTTCCCGGGTGCTGGAGCAGTCGCGCAGGGTCTCGACCTGTTGGCCTTCGACGACGCCGACCCGGCGGCAGCCCTGGTCGGTGAGGAATTGGATCAGTCTCATGATTCGGCTCGCATTGTTATCGTCCAACGGCCCTGCGCAGGAACCTCGTGGGAGCCACTGTAAATTCGCGGGCAAATGCTGCCTAATGAGAGCTGCTGATTGAGCGATAACTTTTCCTCATCCCCCATGCTGCCCTCGCTGACCACCATCGCCTCGCGCCTGCGCCTGAAGCAGCTGCGCCTGCTGATCGCCCTCGACGAACACGGCTCGCTGCACAAGGCCGCCGAAGCGGTGGCCATCACCCAGCCCGGCGCCACCAAGGCGCTGCACGAAATCGAGTCGACCCTCGGCGCGACGCTTTTCGAGCGCACGCCCAAGGGCCTGCAGCCGAACGACCTGGGGCGCTGCGTGATCCGCTACGCGCGGCTGATCCACACCGACCTGGCGCACCTGCGCGAGGAAATGCTGGGCATCCTCCAGGGCCACGGCGGACGGCTCTCGGTGGGAGTGATCATGGGCGCCGTGCCCATGCTGGTGGAGGGCCTGGCGCGGCTGCGGCACAAGCAGCCGGAGCTGTCGGTGGAAATAGTCGAGGACACCAGCGCGCGCCTGCTCAGCCTGCTCGACCAGGGCCGCCTGGACCTGGCCATCTGCCGCACCAGCGTCAGCCGGCGGCCGGACAACTACGAATGCCGGGCCCTGGAACAGGAAGGCCTGGCCTTGGTGGCCAACCCGCGCCACCCGCTGGCCGGGGCGGATTCGCTGGAACTGGCCGACGTGGCCGCCTACCGCTGGGTGGTGTTCCCGGTGAACATGCCGATGCGCCTGCTGCTGGAGCGGGAATTCCGCGAAGCCGGGCTGCCCTTCCCGCCCTACCCCGTCGAGACCTCGTCCACTTTCACCACCCTGAGCCTGCTGCTGGAGGACGAGGCGCTGGTGGCGCTGATGCCGGTGGACGTGGCGCGCGTGGGCCTGGATGCAGGGCTCATCACCCGCCTGGCGCTGAACGTGAAGACGCGCAGCGAACCCTACGAAGTGGTCACTCGCAAGGGCGCCAGCCTGTCGGTGCCGACACAGTTGCTGATCGACGAATTCGCCTGAATCAAGCCTGGTCCAGCAACCACCGGCAATAACGCTCCACCCCCTCCTCCACGCCCAGCATCGGCGCGCGGTAGCCGGCCTCGCGGAGGAAGGCGATGTCGGCGCAGGTGTAGCACTGGTACTTGCCGCGCAGGCTGTCGGGGAATTCGACGTATTCCAGTAGTCCCTGGGCGATGGCCTGCTGCAGGTCCAGCGGCTGTTGGTCCTGCTGCGCGCGCAGGCTGTTGATCACTGCCAGGGCCACGTCGTTG